>ORMF010638506.1_pt1 | contig 150227 bp, 121 predicted proteins | sample 1779871 | NCBI WGS metagenome assembly ORMF01 (sample SAMEA104232316, study PRJEB22302) | groundwater metagenome | biome: forest; feature: aquifer; material: groundwater | place: USA | collected 2011-08-07 | depth 5.4 m | reverse complement strand
GTCCAGCGGAAGACGGGGTCTTCGATGTATTCTTTGCCCATCATCGCTGTTTCACCATTGACCTTAACTCGACATCTGGGGCAAGCTAACATGTCCACCATGTCTTCGCACAGGTGTCAGCCATCTCTCCGGTCTGTACAGGGCGCGCAAGAAATGCCCCAATTGCTCGCAGGTCAAATAGTCTGAATGATTTTTTAGACCAGTATCGAAACGTCGGGAAATATTACACCTTCTCATTCACAAGACCACGACAATACCAATACACACCATAACGACTTGTATTTATGACACATAATTCATGATGGCATGGGACTTGCTTTTGTGTTTGTGAAAATTTAAATGCTATTAAAACTCAAGTAATTAAAATGTTCCAATAATGGAGGCAAGACAAATGCAGAATTCCCCCTTAAAGATGGCTGTATTAATGGCATGTATTTATGCCGGCCAAGCTTCAGCCGCTCCCCTTTTTCAAATAGGTGTGGATAATAATCTTGCATTTCAGGCCGTCGGCAATAAAACAGGAGGAACGTCTATCGCTGTAGGCGACACGCTCTATGGCGTTGTTAATCTTCAGGATATCAGTTCTGGCACGACAACCTGGGGCGCCGATAATGTAGCCCCGGTATACGACTCGTTTTCAGGTTATTTCTTGTCAAGAGTGGTGAGCATAACCTCCGTCACAGTTCCATCTGTAGGCACGTTCTCATCCGTAAAGATGGGGGTAGCGACCAGTGATCCGAATGGCATTTTCTCGGCAGCGGATTTGGCGGCTGGGACAATCATGAAAATGTACACCGATACAACTACTCCCTATACCACGTCCGGACCGATAGGGACTGATATTTCCAAAGCAACGGACGGTACGCTTTGGGCCAGTCTGGGATTTTCTGGTGGCGGCTTCTGGGATCTGAGTGTTAATCCTTCCGGGTATGGCACTTCTAGTTCTAACGGTGGGTTAAACCTTATTACCAATAGCACGGGCCTAAGTTGGAGCAAGGTTGGGGCGGATCAAAGCCCTGGGTGCCCTAGTGGTGGTTGCCTGGTGGACATGAAGTTTGTTTCTACATTTAGCCCGACCTCCAGTGGAGCCTGGCAAGTCAATATTAATGATCCAGCAGTCATGCATCCCGTGCCTGTGCCAGCAGCTGCTTTGCTCTTGGGCTCCGGGCTGGCTGGCTTTGCAGGTATTTCGATACGCAAAGGCCGGAAATTATCTGGTTAAGCATCAGTTTATTGAAGGGTAAAAACATGCTGCAAACTCGTTTCAACAGATTTGCGAAAATCATGGCGGGGCTATTAGGAAGCGCACTGCTCGGCGCTTCCGGTGCAGACGCTTCACCTATTCTGGCAAATGGTGCGCTTAATGATTTGAATTTTAACGTGTCACAAAACCTGGTGGACACCGATAGGAATGGCGTAGCCAGCCCTGGCGATTACTTTTATGGGATTGTAAATGTAACCCGTATTTCTTCTAATGGCACCGCCTTATGGGATGCCAAAAATGTCCCAGGGCCAGGAATCGATTCATTTAGTGGATATTACATTGCAGCAGTAGCAACCGTTGTGCCTTTGCCTTCTCCATGGGCGGCCATTGTTACCATGGCCCCGGCAAGCTTCGATCCGAATGGGGTGTTGAATGCCGCAGATTTGGCTGCACACACAATGGTTAAATTATTTACCGATATTTTGACGCCATTTGAGACCAATGGCTCTGTTGCTGATGATATTGCCAAGGCGATCGATGGAACTCCGTGGGGTTCATTCGGGCTGAATGGAGGCGAATGGAAAGGCGTTGTGATGCAGAATGGTCAGATTTCATCAGGTGGCGGCTTGAATCTGGTTAACAACTTTTCAGGCTTGAACTTTACAACCCACCAAGCACCAGGTTGTGCCACATGCCCCAACGTGAATCTCTATTTCAATACGATTGCTACCGATAACGGGCCTAACCAGCAGTGGCGCTTTTCCGGCAACAATAACGGGTCGCTAAGAACAGTGCCTGAGCCGTCCGCCGCGTGGCTTGTTGTTGCCGGGTTTCTGGCTTTGGGTGTAAGCAGATTCTGGAATCGCGGTTCCCGTTTTATTAACAGGAAATCAATAGAGTACTCCTCGATGCATCTTGCATCGATGGCATGACTCGATTAATTCCATAAACTCCGGCAAACCTTGCGCAACAGCCACACGAATACCCAATGAATCAGCGCGATATCGACGACTTGCGTGGACGGCGAACGGGTTTTTCTGAAGCCGCAGCTGGCGCCACAGGCGGATGTGACCTGATCCGGCTGACCCGTTTCTCCTCGTCGGGCCGCGACTGCTTGTCAGCGATAACTGGTGCTTCTATCCCCGCCCACTTCAAAATCTGACGCACCTGCTGCGGATCCAGTTCCATGGTTTGCCCGCGCTTCAGGCGCGGCGGCAAGTTGATCGCTCCGAAGCGCACCCGCATCAACCGGCTGACAGTCAGGCCGACGGCTTCGAACATGCGCCGCACCTCGCGGTTGCGGCCCTCGCGCAAGACGACGCGATACCAATGGTTGATGCCTTCACCACCCTGGTCGGAAATCGTATCGAAATTCGCCGTGCCGTCCTCAAGCTCGATTCCCGCTGTAAGCTGCACCAGCTGCTCGGGCGTGAGCGTGCCCAGGGTGCGCACTGCGTATTCGCGCTCCACTTCGAAACGCGGATGCATCAAATGGTTGGCCAGTTCGCCGGAAGTGGTGAAAATCAGCAGGCCGCTGGTGTTGAAATCCAGACGCCCGATGGCGATCCACTTCGAGGTTCTCATCTGAGGCAGGCGGTCGAACACGCTGGCGCGGCCTTCCGGGTCATCACGGCTGACAATCTCGCCTTCCGGCTTGTGGTAGAGCATGATGCGCGGCATCTTGCCCGCCGCACGCACGCGGACATTCTTGCGGTCCACCCGCACCATGTCCTCATCGCTGATGCGCGCGCCCAGTTCGGCCACCTGACCGTTGACCGTCACCCGCCCGGCCTTGATCAGCTCTTCCATGTCGCGGCGCGAGCCCAGTCCAGCCTGGGCCAGTATCTTCTGCAGCTTCTGTGTAGGCAGACCTCGACGCCCACGCGGCGCACCGGCTTTATCAGCGACGAAATCGTCTTCCTCAACTTCATGGATGGGAGCGGGGACTTCCTCTTCCCAGGCAGGCTTCACTTCGCTTTGCGCCTTCAGCGGCTTACGAAACGGCGTCTTCTTGCCGCCGCGAAATTCCTGGTTAGTCGCTTTCTTCCTTGGCGGCGAATCGGAGCGCGATCCGGTGGAATTCTTCTTTTCTGGCATATCGTCCTGCTTTCGGTTATTCGTTAGATGTTGCGAGTAAATTTACTTCGGCCTGCTCCAACTGCGGCAATTCCTCCAGCGAGCGCAAACCGAGATCGTCGAGCATTTGTCTGGTGGTGGCAAACAACGCCGGTCGCCCCGGCACGTCACGGTGTCCAACCGCATCGATCCAGCCGCGCTCTTCCAGCGTCTTGATCACCTGGCTGCTGACCGTAACGCCGCGGATATCCTCGATGTCGCCACGCGTCACCGGCTGCTTGTAAGCGATGATCGCCAGGGTTTCCATGACGGCGCGGGAATAGCGCGGCGGCTTTTCCGGGTTCAGGCGGTCGAGATGTTTCTGGTATTCAACGCGCGCCTGAAAGCGCCATCCACTCGCCACACTGACCAGTTCCACGCCCCGCCCGATCCAGTCCTGGCGCAGCTCTTCAAGCAATTTGCGCAGGATATCCGTGCTCAGCTCGAAGTCGAACAGTTTTTTCAGCTCATGCAGGGAAAGCGGCTCATGACCCACCAGCAAGGCGGTTTCCAGCACCAACTTAATCTCTTTCAAATTAGGCGTCTGCATAATTCAGTTTCACGTAAATCGGAGCAAAAGGCTCCTGCTGGCTGACCACCACCAGGCTTTCCCTGACCAGTTCCAGCACGGCGAGGAAGGTCACCACCAAGTCCGGCACGCCCCGCTTCGGGTCGAACAACGCACCGAACTCGGCGAAATGTTCGTCCTTCAGGCGGCGCAGGAGGCGGCTCATGTGTTCGCGCACCGACAGTTCCTCACGACTCACCTTGTGGTGACGATTGACCCTGGCGCGCGCCAACACGCCCAGCCAGGCCTGTTTCAGATCGTCCAGGCTGACCTCCGGCAGGCGCTTTGCCGCCGCCTGCTCCAGCCATACCTGAACCAGGGCGAAATCGCGCCCGGCGACAGGCAACTCATCCAACCGCTGTGCCGCCAGCTTCATCTGCTCATATTCCAGCAACCTTCTCACCAGCTCAGCACGCGGGTCAGTTTCTTCCTCCGTGCTCTCGTCGCGGCGCGGCAGCAGCATGCGCGACTTGATCTCGATCAGCAGCGCCGCCATCAGCAGGTACTCCGCCGCCAGTTCGAGCTGGCCTGCGTGCATCATCTCAACATAGTGCATGTACTGCCGGGTCAGCTCAGCCATCTGGATATTGAGCACATCCAGGTTCTGACGACGGATCAGGTACAGCAGGAGATCGAGCGGACCTTCGAAAGTTTCGAGAAAAACCTCAAGCGCTTCGGGCGGAATGTAGAGGTCATGCGGCATCTCGGCCAGCGGCTCACCGTGAATGCGTGCAACGGGGGTTTCAGCAACTACAGACATTCATTCTCACCGCAGAGGACGCAGAGGACGCGGGGGTTAAATACAAAGGCGGCTTTTCCTCTGCGTCCTCTGCGGTTAAGGAGATTGATCTTCAACCAAAAACAATCTTCACCACATCCTTGAATTGTCTCACAAAATGCGCAGTCACGCCTTCCTTTATGTGATCCGGCAACTCTTCAAAATCACGCCGGTTAGCTTCCGGGAAGATCAACTCCGTAATGCGGATGCGTCTTGCCGCGATGACTTTCTCGCGCAAACCGCCGATGGCCAGCACTTCCCCGGTCAGAGTCAGCTCACCGGTCATGGCGAGCGGGCGGGAAATTTTCTCGTGGCGTGCCAGCGACAACAGTGCGGTGGCCATGGTAACGCCTGCGCTCGGGCCGTCCTTGGGCGTCGCGCCTTCCGGCACATGCAGGTGAACAAAGGCTTCATCGAAAAACGCCGGGTTGCCCTTGAAGGCCTTGAGGTGCGACGCTATGTAACTGTAGGCGATTTCCGCCGATTCGCGCATCACCTCGCCGAGCTTGCCGGTGAGCTTGAAACCGCGGTTCTTGGTATGCACCAGGGTTGCTTCGATCGACAGCGTGGCGCCGCCCATCGCCGTCCAGGCCAGGCCCGTCACCACGCCGATGCCGGTGATCGGCTTTTCCGGCAGGAACACCGGCTTGCCCAGGTATTCCTCAACCTGATCGACTCCCAGCCGGATTGGCTGCTCCTCGCCGCCGACGATCTTCACCACCGCCTTGCGCACCATACGGCCCAACTGTTTTTCCAGGCTACGCACTCCGGCTTCGCGCGCATAACCTTCAATTATTCGCTTGAATGCGGCCTCCGTAATCGAGAGATCCCCTCGCTTCAGGCCCACCTTCTTGAGCTGGTTCGGCCACAGATGGTGCTTGGCGATTTGCACCTTCTCTGCGGTAATGTAGCCGGAAAGCCGGATTACCTCCATGCGATCCAGCAAAGCCCCTGGAATTGTATCGAACTGGTTTGCAGTACAAACGAACAAAACCTTGGACAGGTCGAATCGCACATCCAGATAGTGATCAAGGAAATCAAAGTTCTGCTCGGGATCGAGCACTTCCAGCAGCGCCGAGGCAGGGTCGCCCTGGTAGGAAGCGCCGATCTTGTCGATCTCGTCAAGCATGATCACCGGGTTGGCGACGCCGCATTCCTTGATCGCCTGGATGAACTTGCCTGGCATGGCGCCGATATAGGTACGTCGATGCCCCTTGATCTCTGCCTCGTCGCGCATCCCGCCCAGAGAAAAGCGGTAGAACTTGCGTCCCAGTGCGTTGGCGATGGAGTGGCCGATCGAAGTCTTGCCGACACCGGGCGGACCCACCAGCAACAGAATGGAACCGGCAATTTCACCCTTGAGCGAACCCACGGCAAGAAACTCGATGATGCGTTCCTTGACGTCGTCGAGGCCATCGTGGTCGTGGTCGAGTATCTTGCGCGCACGCGCCAGATCGAGCTTGTCCTTGGAAAATTTGCCCCACGGCAACTGGCTCAGCCAGTCGAGGTAGTTGCGCGTCACCGCGTATTCCGGCGAACCGGATTCGAGCACCGAGAGTTTCTGCATCTCCTCGTCGATGCGCTTTTTTGCCGATTCGGAAAGTTTCAGCTTGGCCATCCGCGCGCTGAAGCGTTCGATGTCGGCAGTCTTATCGTCCTTGGCCAGACCCAGCTCTTTCTGGATCTCCTTGAGTTGCTCGCGCAGGAAAAACTCTCGCTGCTGCTTGGTCATCTTCTGCTCGACCTGCTCGCGGATCTGCGACTGCAGTTTGGCGACTTCGAGTTCCTTCTTGATCAGCACCAGCACCTTCTCCATGCGACGGCGCAGGTTGAAGGCATCCATCACCGACTGCAACTCCTCTTTCGAGGCGGTCGTCAGGGATGCGGCAAAATCGGCCAGCAAGGACGGTTCATTCGGACTGAAACGGTTGAGGAAGAACTTGAGCTCTTCGCTATACAGCGGGTTAAGTGGCATCAACTCCTTGATGGTGTTGATGATCGCCATCGCGTAGGCTTTCAGCTCGTCTTCGTTGCGCGCGATCTCAAGGGGGTATTCGACCTGCACCACGTAGGGCGGTTTGCTGGAAAGCCACTTGACGATGCGGAAGCGGCTCTGGCCCTCGGCAATGAACTGGATTTTTCCTTCGGCGCGTACCGGATGATGCATGCGCACCAGCGTGCCGATGGAATAGAAATCTTCAGGCGTGGCGCCTTCGGTGTGGGGAAGATTGACCAGGGTAATGCCCGCCATCTGCTGTGGCGTATCACCGATTTTCTTCACCGTTTCAAGCCACGGCCCCTCGTTCATCAGCAACGGCAGGGTCTGCGCAGGAAAAAACGGGCGCTCCGACAGGGGCAGCAGGTACAGCGTAGTGGGGTAAATACCAGCAGGAACCGGAGGCGCAGCTTCCTCTTCGACATCTGAGGAACGCAGCACCTCACCTTCGAGGAGCTCCTGATCTAGCGGGGCTTTCTTTTTTCTTGGCATGGCATTCCTGACAAGCTTTCAGCTGATCGCTAATTTTTAGCCGTAATTCAACCCCATCGCTTCGCGCACATCGCGCATGGTTTCGGATGCCAGTTCGCGCGCCTTTTCGCACCCGTCCGAAATAATGTTGCGCACCAAAGTGGGATCGTCCATGTACATCTGCGCCCGATCGCGCATCGGCTTCTGCTCTTCCAGCACCGCGTCGATCACCGGTTGCTTGCACTCCAGGCAACCGATACCAGCGGTGGTGCAGCCCTGCCGCACCCATTCCTTACGGCCTTCTTCAGAATAGACCAAATGGAGCTGCCATACCGGACATTTCTCCGGCGTGCCGGGATCGGTGCGCCGCACCCGAGCCGGATCGGTCGGCATGGTACGGATTTTCTTCACCACGCTGTCTTCATCCTCGCGCAGGGAAATGGTGTTGTTGTAGGATTTCGACATCTTCTGTCCATCCAGCCCAGGCATTTTTGAAGCCGCTGTGAGCAGCGCCTGCGGCTCGGCCAGGATCATCTTGCCGCCGCCCTCAAGATAGCCGAACAGCCGCTCGCGATCCCCCAAGGACAGGTTCTGCTGGTCATTGAGCAAGGCCCGTGCGGATTCCAGCGCCTCTTCGTCGCCCTCCTGCTGGTAGCGGGTGCGCAGTTCCTCGTAGAGCTTGGCGCGCTTGCCGCCGAGCTTCTTGATTGCGGCTTCCGCCTTTTCCTCGAAGCCCGGTTCGCGTCCGTAAAGATGGTTGAAGCGCCGTGCCAGCTCGCGCGTAAACTCGATGTGCGGCACCTGATCCTCACCCACCGGGACCTGGTTGGCGCGATAAATCAGGATATCCGCCGCCTGCAGCAACGGGTAGCCAAGGAAACCGTAAGTGCTCAAATCCTTGCCGCTGAGTTTTTCCTGCTGATCCTTGTAGGTCGGCATCCGCTCCAGCCAGCCCAGCGGCGTCATCATCGACAGCAGCAGATGCAACTCGGCGTGCTCGGGCACGCGCGACTGGATGAACAGGGTCGCACGCGACGGGTCCACCCCGGCGGCAAGCCAGTCGATCGCCATGTCCCAGACGCTCTGTTCGATGATGCCGGGCGTGTCGTAATGAGTGGTCAGCGCGTGCCAGTCGGCGACAAAAAACAGGCACTCGTACTCATGCTGCAGCTTCACCCAATTCTTTAGTACACCGTGATAGTGACCAAGGTGCAGGCTCCCGGTAGGGCGCATGCCGGACAAAACGCGTTCAGTAAACATGTTCTTAATTCTTTCTTATCAAATATCCGGTAGGGAGGGCACGCCTTTGTGCCCACCCTACGCCTTGTCAAATACCGAATAACAGCAATATCAACGATTTTGCCACACTAATCAGCGGCCCGATAATCGCCCCCAGCACGCCGCTGAACAACAGAACCACCAGCAGGATCAAGCCATAGGGTTCCAGCATGGAATAGCGGTAGGCCAACCGGTTCGGCAACAGGCTGACGGCGATGCGCCCGCCGTCCAGCGGCGGCAGCGGCAACAGATTAAGCACCATCAGCACCACATTGATGTTAATCCCGGCCATGCCCATCAGCGCCATCGGCAGGGAAAACGCACTGTCCGGCATCATGTTGGCGAGCTTCATCACCACCGCCCAGCCGAGTGCCATGGCCAGGTTTGCGCCGGGTCCGGCCAGCGCCACCCACAACATATCCTTCTTCGGATTGCGCAAATAGTTGAAATTCACCGGCACCGGCTTGGCCCAGCCGAACAGGATACCGCCGAGAAACATCGTCAGGAGCGGAATCAGCACGGTGCCAATGGGATCGATATGGCGCAGCGGATTCAGGCTCACCCGTCCCAGCATATAGGCAGTGGTATCGCCGAAGTGCTTGGCGACATAGCCGTGCGCCGCCTCATGCAGGGTGATGGCAAACACCACCGGCAAGGCATATACGGCAACCTGTTGTACGATATTCAATTCCATTTATTCTTCCAGTCCAAACGGTTGTATATCGCCCTTGCCCGCCCGCACCAGCATCGGCGTCTCACCGCTCAAGTCGATCACGGTGGTGGTGGCCACATCGCCGTAGCCACCATCCACTATCAGATCGACCTGGCGCTCGAGCAAGTCGCGAATGTCATAAGGGTCGTTGAGCGGCTGATCGTCCCCGGGCAATTGCAGGGTCGTACTCAGCAACGGCCCGCCCAGCTCAGCCAGCAGCGCCTGGAGAATCGGATGATCCGGTACGCGCAGGCCGACGGTCTTGCGCTTCGGGTGCTGCAATCGCTTCGGCACCTCCCGCGTCGCTTCAAGAATGAACGTATAGCAGCCCGGCGTATTCGCCTTGAGCAACCGGAACTGGCGGTTGTCCACTTTGGCATACACGGAAATCTCGGCCAGGTCGCGGCATACCAGGGTAAGCGGATGGTCTTCATCCACACCGCGGATCGCGCGGATGCGCTGCTGCGCCTCCTTGTCGCCCAGACCGCATCCGAGGGCGTAGCTGGCGTCGGTAGGATAGGCGATTACTCCGCCGTTGCGTATGATCTCCACCGTCTGGTGAATCAGCCGCAGCTGCGGATTTTCCGGATGAATGACAAAAAATTGGGACATGGCTGTTCAGTCCTGAGTGCTGAGTGCTGAGTGCTGAGTAAAGTCCACCGCATCCAACTCAGGACTCAGGACTTTCGACTCAGGACTCGCCATTTCAGGCCAGTCATGCCAAACCGGCTTGCAGCCGGACGGTAGCGCGGGCAAGCGGCCCAGGTCCATGTAGCTTTCGCCGATGCCGTGAAAATCGGAACCGGTGGACGCCAGCAAATCGAATTCCCTGGCATAATCGGCAAATTGAATGAACTGGTCGGCCGTATGACTGCCCGTCACCACTTCAATCGCTTCCCCGCCAGACTCCTTGAAATCGTCGATCAGGCTGCCCAGATTGGTCCTGCCCAAGTCGTAGCGGCCAGGATGGGCCAGCACCGCAATTCCACCGCTCGCACGAATCCAACTGATTGCCTCGGCAAAATCGGCCCAGCTATGCTCCACGTAACCCGGTTTTCCCTTGACCAGATATTTCTTGAACACGGTACGGGTATTTTTGACGATGCCTTTTTCCACCAGGAAGCGGGCAAAATGGGTGCGGCTGATGATGCCCGGATTGGCGGCGTAGGCATAAGCGCCCTCAAGGCTGCCCGGAATACCGGCCTTCTCTAGCTCGGCAGCGATGCGCCTGGCGCGTTCGCCACGACCGGCACGAATCACTGCCAGGCCCTCTCGCAAGGGTCCGTAAGCGGGGTCTATGTGAAGACCGACGATATGGATGCTGCGTTTGTTCCAGGTTACCGAAATCTCGACACCGTTGACCAGCACAATGCCCGCCTCTGCCGCCGCCGCGCGAGCCTCATCCAGTCCAGCAACGTCGTCATGATCAGTCAGCGCCAGCACCCTGACGCCCTGGGCCGCTGCGCGACTAACCAGTTCCGAGGGAGTGAACAAACCATCAGAAATGGTGGAGTGACTATGCAGGTCAATAACGGAAGACATTTATGGCGGGCTTGTTAAAACAACCCGAATCATAGCAAAATACAGGTCTCTATGAAATGATACGTTCTCCAGCCCTGATGAAATTCCTTTTCGACCTGTTTCCCATCATCCTGTTTTTTGCCGCCTACAAATTCTTTGGCATTTTTACCGCCACTGCGGTGGCCATCGGCGCGACTTTCGCCCAGATCGGCTGGGTCTGGTTTCGTCACCGACAGGTCGACAAGATGCTGTGGATCAGCCTGGCGATCATCACGGTGTTCGGTGGTGCGACCCTGCTCCTGCACGATGAAACCTTCATCAAGTGGAAACCGACCGTGCTCTACTGGCTATTTGCCAGCGTGCTTCTGATCAGCCAGATCGCCTTTGGGAAAAATCTGATCAAAGCCATGATGGGAAAGCAAATGGCCCTGCCGGAAAACATCTGGCACAAGTTGAATCTGGGCTGGGCCGCTTTCTTCACCGTAGTAGGATTCGTCAACATTTACGTGTTTAAAAATTTTTCCACCGATATCTGGGTCAACTTCAAGCTGTTCGGCATCCTTGGCCTGATGCTGCTCTTCGTCCTCGGCCAAGGCATGTTACTGGCAAAATACGTGGTTGAAGAAGAGAAGGACGCGCAGTGATGCTGTACGCCATCATCGGCGATGACGCACCGGGCAGCCTGGAAAAACGCCTTGCCGCTCGTCCCGCGCACCTTGCGCGCCTGGATGCCTTGCAGCAGGATGGACGACTGACACTGGCAGGGCCTTTCCCCGCAATCGATAGTCCCAATCCCGGCCCCGCAGGCTACTCCGGCAGCCTGATTGTGGCCGAATTCGAATCACTGGAAGCGGCCCGCACCTGGGCTGAAGCTGACCCCTACCTTTTGGCAGGGGCTTTCGAACGGGTCACCGTCAAACCATTCAAGAAAGTATTGCCTGCATGAGCACACCGGAAAAAATTCGTGAACGACTCGCCTCTCTGTCCCCGGAACGCCTGGAAATCGAGGACGAAAGCGCCCGGCATGCCGGCCACGAAGGGGCCAAGGGCGGCGGCGGGCACTACCGCCTGACCATCGTTTCAGCCCAGTTTACCGACAAATCGCTGCTTGCCAGGCACCGCATGATCAACGAACTGCTGGGAGAAATGCTGCAAAAAGAGATACACGCCATCAGCATAAAAGCGTACACTCCCGGCGAGAATTAAAAATTAAATAGGCTATAATCAACCTTCTACATTTCCTAACCATAAGGATGTTATTGATGTTTTCATACAAATCCCGAATTCTTGCAGCATCCATCGGCAGCATGCTCACCCTCGCTTCCTGCAATGCCCAGGACGGCGACAAAACCGCTGCGGCACCCGCTGTCATCGCCTCCGCCCCTGTCGCTACGGTAAACGGCGCCCCGATCAGCCAGGCACGCTTCAACTTCCTGCTCCAGCAATCCCAGCAGCAAGGTCAGCCAGATTCCCCAGAAGTAAGGAAAAACCTGCGTGAGAAGCTGATTATTGAGGAAATCGTTGCCCAGGAAGCACTTAAGAAAGGGATGGACAAGCTAGCCGACGTAAACACCCAGCTCGACCTTGCACGTCAGGCCATCCTGATCCGGACATACTTGCAGGACTACATCAAGAACACCCCCTTGGGCGATGACGTATTGAAAGCCGAATACGAAAAGATCAAAGCCCAGATGGGCGACAAGGAATACCACGCTCGCCACATCCTGGTGGAAAAAGAAGCCGAAGCAAAAGACATCATTGCCAAGCTGAAAAAAGGCGAGAAATTCGAGAAGCTGGCTGAAAAATCAAAAGATCCAGGCTCCAAAGCCAAAGGTGGCGACCTGGGATGGGCCGCCCCGGCCAATTTCGTGCCGGAATTCAGCGCCGCCATGACCAAGCTGCAAAAAGGCCAGTACACCGCCGAGCCGGTGAAGAGCCAGTTCGGCTACCATATCATCAAGCTCGAAGACTCGCGCACGATGCAGGCGCCTCCCTTCGACGAAGTAAAACAGAACCTGCGCCAGCGCGCTCAGCAACAGCAAATCGACAAGATGATCTCCGATTTGCGCGCCAAGGCCAAGGTTGAAGAAACGGCTGCACCGGCAGTAGCTGACAAGAAATAACTCAGCGAACACCCCGCAACAATGAACAAGGGCGCCACTGGCGCCCTTGTTCATTTCAGAATCGGCAGAAACTCACCCCACCCATTTCCGCGCATTTCGGAACATCCGCATCCACGGCCCGTCCTCGCGCCATTCTGCGGGATGCCAGGAGTGCTGCACGGCACGGAAGACGCGCTCGGGGTGCGGCATCATGATGGTGAAACGCCCATCAGGCGTGGTCAGGCCGGTGATGCCACGGGGTGAGCTATTCGGGTTGGCCGGATAATTCCCGGTTGGCTGGCCGCGATTATCAACGTAGCGCAACGCCACCTGGGCCGCATTCATCTGCTGTTCGCTCCCAAATTCAGCATAGCCCTCGCCGTGCGCCACCACGATCGGCATGCGACTGCCGGCCATACCGTCGAGAAACAAGGATGGACTTGGAGTCACCTCCACCATGACGAAACGCGCCTCAAACTGCTCCGACTTGTTGCGCACGAAATGCGGCCAGTTTTCCGCGCCGGGAATGATGGCGTGGAGATTGCTCATCATCTGGCAGCCGTTGCACACGCCCAGGGCGAAGGTGTCGCCGCGCTGAAAGAACGCCTCGAACTCATCTCTGGCACGCGCATTGAACAGGATCGACTTGGCCCAGCCCTCCCCGGCACCGAGCACGTCGCCGAAGGAAAAGCCACCGCAGGCGGCAAGACCATGAAAATCCTTCAGTGCGACCCGGCCTTCGATGACGTCGCTCATGTGCACATCCACCGCCTCGAAACCGGCGCGATCAAAGGCGGCGGCCATTTCAACCTGACCATTGACGCCCTGCTCACGCAGGATGGCCATGCGTGGGCGGCTGCCTTCGGCAATGAATGGCGCCGCAACATTGTCGTTTAGATCAAAGCTCAAGACCGCGTGCAGACCAGGGTCGCCAGCATCCAGAATATGCTCGTATTCCTGCTGAGCACACTCCGGGTTATCACGTAAAACCTGCATCCGGCTGGTGGTTTCCGACCAAGCACGCTGCAATTCAGTGCGCGGCATACTCAGGATTCCCTTGTCGCTACGCGTAATCACCAGCCGGTCATCCTGATTCAGTGTGCCGATCACGTGCAGTTCGCTACGCAGATCAGCGGCAAAAAATGCTTCCATCACCGCAGTTATATCGCTGTCCTTCACCTGCAGAACCGCGCCCAGTTCCTCGTTGAAAAACACGCCAAAAATACGATCCGTATAGCCGTCTGCCAACACCACCGGATCTTCCCTGTTCTCCTCGGCATCCAGACGCTTACGCTCGAAACAGGGCTCATCAAGATCAATGGTGATGCCACAATGGCCGGCAAACATCATCTCGCACAGTGCTGCGAACAGTCCGCCGTCGGAACGGTCATGGTAGGCAAGAATGCGTCCTTCCGCATTGAGGTGCTGAACTGTATCGAAAAAAGCCTTGAGCTGTGCAGCGCTCACCACATCGGGCGTCTCGTTGCCGGTTTGTTTGTAAACCTGCGACAACGCTGAACCGCCCAGCCGGTTTTTACCCTGACCGAGATCAATCAGGATCAGATAGGTATCACCGGCGTCGGTGCGCAAACACGGGGTCAGTGTCTGGCGCGCATCGACACAGGGCGCGAAAGCGGAAATGATCAGCGACAGGGGCGCCGTGACTTCCTTCTTCTGACCACCCTCCTCCCACACCGTCTTCATCGACATCGAATCCTTGCCCACCGGGATGCTGATGCCCAGCTCCGGGCACAATTCCATGCCGACCGCACGCACCGTGTCATAGAGCGCGGCGTCCTCGCCGGGGTGGCCCGCCGGCGCCATCCAGTTGGCGGAAAGTTTGATGTCGCCGATCTCGGCAATCCGCGCCGCAGCGATGTTGGTAATGGCCTCGCCGATCGCCATGCGACCGGAGGCGGCCGGATCGATCAGCGCCAGCGGCGTGCGTTCGCCCATGGCGAAAGCTTCGCCACGGTATTCCTCGAACCCCGCCAGAGTCACCGCCACATCCGCCACCGGGACTTGCCACGGACCGACGAACTGGTCACGGGCGGTCATGCCGCCGACGGTACGGTCGCCGATGGCGACCAGGAAGGTCTTGTCCGCCACCGCCGGCAGGCGCAGCACGCGCAGCGCCGCCTCTTCCAGATCAATTCCAGCGGTATCGAAAACTGGCAATTCCCGAACCAGATGCGCGACATTGCGCGTCATCTTCGGCGGTTTGCCAAGCAGCACCGACAAATCCATGTCGATCGGCCTGTTGTTGAAATAGCTGTCTTCGAGTATCAGCCGCTGTTCGGCTGTGGCTTCGCCGACCACGGCGTAGAGGCAGCGCTCGCGCTGGCAAATCGCCGCAAACTGGGGGAAATCCTCCGGCTTGACGGCGAGCACGTAGCGCTCCTGCGCCTCATTGCTCCAGATCTGCATCGGCGACATGCCCGGCTCTTCGTTGCGAATGGCGCGCAGCTTGAAAATGCCGCCGCGTCTGGAATCGTTAACCAGTTCCGGCAGGGCGTTAGACAGCCCGCCCGCGCCGATGTCGTGGATCGAAATGATGGGGTTCTGATCACCCAGTTGCCAGCAGCGGTCTATCACCTCTTGGGCACGACGCTGCATTTCCGGATTGCCGCGCTGCACCGAGTCGAAGTCGAGGTTCTCGGCATTTGCACCGGTATCCATGCTCGATGCCGCGCCGCCTCCGAGTCCGATCAGCATGGCCGGCCCGCCGAGCTGGATAATCAGCGCGCCGGGCGTGATCTGATGCTTCTCGGCATGACGTGCCGAGATATTACCGACGCCGCCAGCCAGCATGATCGGCTTGTGGTAACCGCGCATTTCCCCGGCCACCTGTTCTTCGTAAGTGCGGAAATAGCCTGCCAGGTTGGGGCGGCCAAATTCGTTGTTGAAGGCTGCGCCACCAATCGGGCCTTCGAGCATGATCTGGAGCGCCGAAGCGATGCGCCCCGGCTTGCCGTAAGTTCGGTGAGGAGTGAGGGGTGAGGAGTGAGGGGTTTCGTCGTTGCCGTAACTTTCCCACGGCTGGATAAAATCGGGAATATTCAGGTTAGACACCGAAAAACCGGAGAGCCCCGCCTTCGGCCTGGAACCGCGACCGGTTGCGCCTTCGTCGCGGATCTCTCCGCCCGAACCGGTGGCCGCGCCGGGAAAGGGTGAAATCGCCGTGGGATGGTTGTGGGTCTCCACCTTCATCAGGATCTGCGCGTCATCCTCGGTGTAGCCGTATTTTTCACCCGCGCCCGGATAGAAGCGTTTGACCCTGTAGCCCTCGATGATCGAGGAGTTGTCGGAATAGGCCACCACCGTGCCATGCGGGCTTTTTTCGTGGGTGTTGCGGATCATGGCGAAGAGGGATTTGTCCTGCTTCTCGCCGTCGATCACCCAGTCGGCGTTAAAAATCTTGTGGCGGCAATGCTCGGAGTTGGCTTGGGCGAACATCATCAGCTCGACATCGGTCGGGTTCCGACCGATGCGGCTGAAGTTCTCGACAAGATATTCGATCTCGTCCGGCGACAGCGCCAGCCCCATTTTCCGGTTGGCCCGCTCCAGCGCGTCCTTGCCCTGTCCCAGAATGTCGACAGTGTCAAACGGCGCCGGCTCGAAGTGACGGAACAGCTTTTCCGCCTCATCGAAGTCAACCAGCACGATTTCTGTCATGCGGTCGTGGATCAGCGGCAGCAGCGCCTGTTTTTCCTGCTGCGTCAGCGCTGACCCGCCGGCCTTCTGCACGTAGAATGCCACGCCACGCTCCAGGCGCTCCACCGCTTCCAGGGCACAATGACTGGCGATATCTGTGGCCTTGGACGACCACGGCGAAATCGTGCCCAGGCGCGGCACCACCAGAAACAGCTCGCCCTGCGGCTCTTCCACCGGGGATGCAGGGCCGTAGGTGAGGATCTTCTCCAGTACTGCCGATTCCTGTGCTTCCAGCGCGCGACGGACGGCTGCGAAATGCCAGTACTCGGCATGAACATGAGAGATGGCAGGCGCTGAATCGAGCAGACCCTGCATCAGTTTTTCGAGACGGAAAGAGGAAAGGGCGTTGCCGCCGCGCAATTTAAGCATGACTACCCTGAGTGACTAAGGCCAAAGGGTAAATCATACCCGAAAACAGGCTACCAAGGATTACCAGAGTGCCAATACCATCCGGTTGCAACCGGCGCGCTTAACCACATACAACGGTTGATTGGGCATTATATTTGCCTCATTATTAAAGCTGTCCTGATGTTTATAGAGAAAAATATGCAAACCCCGATTTATTTTTCCCACGAAATCCGCCAACTGGAGAAAATCTCTCTGAGTCAGGGTATCGCCGACCTGATGGAGAAAGCGGGCCTGGCTGCAGCAGAGCTGGCACGCGATCTGCTGGCCGGGCAATCTTCAGTACTAATCATCGCCGGTCCGGGCAACAATGGCGGCGACGCGCTGGTAGCGGCACGCCACCTCAAAGCCTGGTGGTTCAAGGTCAGCGTCGTATTCACCGGGGAAGCAGCAAAACTGCCAGTCGATGCTGCCAACGCCATGCAAGCCTGGCGGGAAACCGGCGGCGAACTGCTAGCCGCCATTCCGGCCCATGGCAAATGGGATCTGGTGATCGATGGCCTGTTCGGCATCGGACTGGCACGCGAATTGAGCGGGCGACATCTTGAACTGGTACGGGAAATCAACCGCATGAATCTGCCGGTGCTGGCGCTGGACGTTCCCAGCGGGCTTGATGCCGACGCCGGTCAGACCTTCCGTGCCGCTGTCCGCGCCAGCCATACTCTTTCCTTCATCGCACTGAAGCCGGGCCTGCTCACCGCTTACGGGCCGGACTACTGCGGCCAGATTCATGTCGATACGCTGGGACTGGATGCCCCCGCCCTGATCCAGCCCACCGGCTGGCTGCTGGAGAAAAGCGAAGTGGCCGCCGCACTCAAGCCGCGCCCGCGCAACAGCCACAAAGGCATGCTCGGCAGCGTCGGCATCCTCGGTGGCGCGCCCTCGATGTGCGGTGCGGCGCTGCTGGCCGGACGCGCTGCGCTCAAGCTCGGTACTGGGCGAGTCTATGTTGCACTGCTGGCGGATGCGAGCCCGGTGGTGGACATGGGTCAGCCCGAACTGATGCTGTGCTCGCCGGAAAAGCTCTTCCAGCTCGATCACCTTAGCTGTCTCGTAGTCGGACCCGGCCTGGGACAATCCCCGCAAGCGGTTCAATGCCTCAGGCAATCACTTGAAACCGAGCTGCCGCTGGTGCTGGATGCCGATGCGCTCAACCTGATCGCCATACACGACGACCTGCAGGAACTGACGAAAAACCGCAAGGGCGGCACTATCCTCACGCCCCATCCCGCCGAAGCTGCGCGGCTGCTGTCCGGCACCACCCATGACATCCAGCAGGAGCGGGTTCATTCAGCGACGCTGATCGCCCAACGCCTTAACAGTCTAGTGGTGCTGAAAGGCGCCGGCAGTATCTGCGCGACACCAAAGGGGGACTGGTTCGTCAGTACTACCGGCAACCCCGGCATGAGTAGTGCCGGCATGGGAGACGTGCTGTCAGGCATGATCGCCGCCCTGATCGCCCAGCGGCTGACACCACAATCCGCCCTGCTGCTGGCGGTTTACCTGCATGGTGCGGCCGCCGACGATTTAGTGGAGCAAGGCATCGGTCCTATCGGGCTGACTGCGAGTGAAGTGTCCGACACCGCCAGGAGGCTGTTGAACCAGTGGGTATATGGTAGGTGATATTCTTCAGACACCCTCTTCGAAGTGTTTCACCAGCGCCTGCAAATCAGCAGCCACATGTGCCAGTTCTTCAGCTGCCAGGTTCACCTGGCTGATGCTCTGATTGGTCTCCTCGGCCAGTTCTGAAATTCTGGACATACTGACAGCCATATCCTCCCCGGCGAGAGACTGCTGGTCGGAGGCCTCTGCAATGTGCTGCGCCATATCGGTAACCCGGTCGGAAGCCGCGCCGATTTCCCGCAGATTTTCGTTGCTGGCGCGGTTCAATTTCATTCCCTCCTCCACCTCCTGGGCAGCCTGTTGCATCGAACGGACTGCGGCAGCAGTCGCATCCTTGATGCTGACAACCATCCGGGTGATATCCGCAGTGCTGTTTGCGGTTCGCTCGGCCAGTTTTCTTACCTCATCGGCGACCACAGCAAACCCGCGGCCCTGCTCGCCTGCTCGCGCCGCCTCGATCGCCGCATTCAGCGCCAGCAGATTGGTCTGATCGGCGATTTCCCTGATCACATTGCTAATATCCCCAATCTTCTGGACCGACTGATCCAGTTCGACAATCGTCGAACTGGTCTCATCCACTGCCTGCACCACGCGTGAAGTGGCTTCCATACTTAGCGCCATCTGAGTATTGCCGCCTTTCACCACGTCCTGAGTGTGGCTTGCGGCACTTGCTGCATTTTTAGCATGCTCCGCCACTTCCCGGCTGGATACGCTCATTTCTTCAATCGCTGCAGAAGCCTGCATCACCTGATCGCTCTGCGAATGGACTCGCTCAGTGACGCGCCCAACCTCACATTCCAACTCGTGGCTGCGCGATTCGATCACGGACGAAGCCATCGCCACCTCATCCAGTATCACCTTGAGGTGTACCTGCACATAGGCGAGCGCCGTCTGAATCTGCCCGAACTCGCTCTGGCTGCCGGTTTCGATTTTATTTTTCAGGTTACCTTCGGCAATGTTCTCGAAAATCTCGTGGGCCTTGGCAAAGCCACGGTTCATATCGCGGATCATCTGCATGCCGATAATGGAGGCGGCGACTATCACCGCTGCAGCGAACAGGATGTTTCCCGTATGCAAACCAGCACGGCCCAATATTACGCTAACGACCAGGGCGACACTCATCAGGCTCAGCAGCCCGATCAGGCCGCCCTTGACGGTAAGCTTCTCTAACAAACCGGATTGGGGCAGAGACTTGCCCTGGTTCACTTGGGCATAAAGCTGTTCGGCTGCGGCAACCTGCTCGCGGCTGGGCGGCGTGCGCACAGACATGTAGCCGTTAACCTGACGGCTCTTGCGAACCGGGACAACAAACGCGTCCACCCAGTAATGATCGCCATTTTTGCAACGATTCTTGACGATGCCTTTCCACGACTTGCCCTGCTTTACCGTGGCCCAAAGATCCGCAAATGCAGCGGGTGGCATATCCGGATGGCGTACCAGGTTGTGGTTCTTGCCGATGAGTTCGTCGTGCCCGAAACCACTGAGGTCGACAAAAGCGTCATTGGCGTAGGTAATCATTCCCTTGAGATCGGTTTTGGTGACTATCGTGCCCGATGTGAACGGTTTTTCGATACCGGTGACCGGCATATTGATCTTCATGTGTACCCCTCTCAGAGTCTCACAATCGTTTTCGTGTCCCGCGCGGGGTTGTCAGAGTCAAGTACAAAATGCGGAGAATGAAACCGACTGTGATGCCCTGTAAGCCAGTTAGTATTCTTTTGGCATTATAAATCATAATGACTAAAGCATAGTTGACGCACGTCAATCATATGCGTTCTGAATAGTTGCTCTACTCAGGAAATAATCAGATTCAACCCAATCGCCCCGCCGCTGGCCATACCCGCAGGGTGCGGCGCGATGATTTGATGGAGCATGGTATCGCGGCCCGATCGGGCTGACCGCGAGTGAAATTGCCGAGACAGCAAGAGGTTGCTGAACCGATGGATTCATCATCCTGGCAAAATGGCCGAAACACCAGCAAGCCCATTGTTTTATTGCAGCATGAAGGTTTCGTATTCCAGCAGGTCGAGCTTGCGGGAGAGCAGATGCATCCCCGCCAGTACGGTGATCAGCAGCGAGATGGCGAAGCCGTAGCCATAATAGGACGCGCCGAGGTGCAGGCTGAGAGCGGTGAGAATGATGTTGGCGACGAGGAACAGCAGGCAGAGAAAAATCACGATGTGGCGCTTGTCCAGATAGAAGAAGATGTTAAGAATCCCGAGCAAGACCACCTGCAAACCGGCCGCCACTACATCCACATACAGCAGAGGCAGGTAAAGACGGGAAATACCTAGCCAGCCAAGCAGGCTGTCGCCGAGCACGAACACGACCAGCACCGCAATGGCCTGTATCTTGACGATTTCGAACAACCCCTGACTGATCGTGAACAGCATGTTGTCGCGCATGTTTTCGATGTGGTCGAGCGAACCGCCCTCGCGCACCGCATCGTAGAATTTCTGGTAATACTCGACAAAATCGGTCTCTATCCTCACCAGGAACACGGCCATGCCGGGAATGATCGCCAGGTAAGCCAGAAAGATCGGCAGGTCGTAGATCAGCGAGGCGCGTAGCGGCCCGATGATATTCTGGCTGGTATCGGGGTAGAACCAGAACATGATCTTGTCCACCCAAACGGCCAGGTTATAGAGAAAGCCCGCCCAGATCAGGCTGGGATACATTGCCCCCTTGCCCAGGAAGTCGAAAGCGATAACATCGCCCAGCGGAAAGGTGCGCAGCGTCAGCGCCACCATTCCGATCAGAAGCACAAAATGGCCGATGACAAAACCAAGCAACAAGCCTTCCATCCCCAGAGATCTCAGCAGCAACGCTCCGAGCACGGTAACGGTGTAACCGATCGCAAAAAGAATGACGATTTCCTTGTACTGTTTCATTCCGGAAAGGAAGATCGTGACAACCCAGATAGCGCACAGGATAACGAAGCCGGAGAGCATGAGCAGCCGGTATGACAAACTCATCCCGGAAAAGAACAGGAACATCGCCAGGGTTCCAAACGTGCCGCTGATCGCCGTTACAATCAGCAGCATTCCGTTGAAGTTCGGCACCACCCTTTCATCCTGTTTCTTAAACAATCCGTCGGCAATGAAGCGGGTGAAAGCAAGCTGAATGAAACCGGTGAAAATCAATGAACTCAGGATCAGATAGGTGACGGAGACCTGAAACTGGACGATCAGGGTATGCGGAAACACCACCCCAAGGCTGAGGAAGCCGACAAAAATAACGCCGATGATGGACAGCACCCACGGCCCGGAACTGATAATACCGGCGTAAACATAGGCCTGCAGCAGGCCAAAATAGCTCTGCTTTTGCAGCAGCTTTCTCAGTTCAAAGCCTATTCCCGCCATGTTATCGACTCGTCGTAGATGGTCTGATAGCTCGCAAACATCTGCTCCTGCGTGTAGCAGGCCTCGACGCGCCGCACACCCGCCTCGCTCGCCGCTCGCCAGGCGCGCCCGTCAGTCAGCAGTTCCAGCGCGGCTTCGGCCAGGGCTTGCGGATCAGCAATACCCACCACCCGCCCAGCCGCACCGAACGACTGGTCGTGCTGATCCAGGCCTTCAATCAATTGCCGGCAGGAGCCGACATCGGTGCTGACAGCCGGCACGCCGGCGGCAAAGCCCTCCAGAAGCACCAGCGGCAAGGCTTCGCTGATCGAACTCAACACGACCAGGCCGATTTTCGGCAGCAATTCGGTCATCTGCTGAAAGCCGAGGAATTTGATGTTGTCGCTCAACCCCAGCCCCTCGGCCAGTTCGCGGCATTCCGTCGCATAGGCCGGGTCTTCGTCCTCCGGCCCGGCAATCCAGCCCTGTGCTTCAGGCAACCGGTTAACCACCGTGCGCATCGCCCGGATGTAGGTTTTTACATCCTTGATCGGCACCACCCGGCCGATCAGGCACAGAACAGGCGGCGGTGAAGCTGGCCGCTGCGTCCGCAGGGGAGAAAAGCGCGCCACATTGATGCCATTCGGGATATTGCGGGTGCGCTGCGGCAGCGCGCCATCCTCGACTTGGCGCAGACGGTTGGCTTCGTACAGGGCGACGATATGGTCGGAGCTGTCGTAGCACTGCTTGCCGAGAGCCTGGAAGAAGCGTATCCACAGCTGCCTGAAATAGCTGATTTCGGTCGGATCGCGCTGGAACAGGTTGCGGTTGTCCTTGATCCACTGCGCCTGGAAAAGATCGATCTTGCGTTCCTTGGTGTAAATGCCATGCTCGGAAAGAATGAGCGGACGCCCGGTTTTCTCCTTGAGCAGCGCGCCGAGCAATCCGGCATAGCCTGTTGAGACGGTATGAAATGCCCGCACAGGAATAAAATTCTCGGCAATTTCGGTCAGCATCCAGATCGGCGCATGCATCGAGCGCACCGTCCAGAAATAATCCACGAACGAAGGGTCGGTGCAATATTTACGGTAATTTTCCTTGATATATTCCCAGGATTCCTTGCTATACAGGAATTTTTCCAGGCTCGCGCCGCCATTGGGGGAAAGTTCCTTCACGATCTTGTTGAATACCCCGGCGCTTTCCGGATGCATGCCGGGAAGGCGAAAATACTCATGCATGCACCGGATCTCGCCAAGGACTAGCGGGTCACCCTGCACCGGGCGGACTTTAGGCGCAACATGCTGGTTGTAGAGATAATGAGTTTCCAGGTGGACAACGTTGTCCGGCAGGGCATATTTCATTTCGCCATAATCTTCCGGCTGGCTGCCGATAAATACCAGGGCGAAACTGTATTGCGGAAACCCGCGAATGATCTGGTTGACCCAGCTCGATACCCCGCCGGACACATAGGGAAAAGTCCCTTCCAGCAGCAAGCCGATATCGGCTCGTTCAGCGCGCGGCAGCTTCATATCCCGGCCTCTTTTGCGAGGGGTGCTCCGCCATTTGTCCCTTTTTCCACCCAGTAACGGATGACACCCTGCATCAGGGGGGTCACCTGCAAGATCGAGATGCGCGACAATAAATCGCTCACCGTCCTGTAATCGCGCCGGTTGAAAGCGATTTCCACGATATAGGGCAACACCCTGGACTCGGGAAAGCCTTGCGCGATCGCCATCCCGAATATCTGGTAAGCATCGTCAAAATTTTCAATTTCCACCAGAATGCGGCCCTTGAGGAACCACAAGCCGGTATCGGTTGGCGCCAGCAACAAGGCATCGTTGGTATAGCCAAGAGCCTGACGCAAAGCGTGGTCGCGCAAGTCGCCCTGCGCCAGGCCCGTATAGACCTGTTCCCAGTACAGCTCCGCCAGATGGCGCAGGCCGATCAATCGAACATCGCCTCCCTTTGCGGTTTTCAATTTGACGAGTTCATGATGGATCTGAGCATTGATCTTCTTTTCCCGATTATCCAGCAGGCCATAGGCTACCAGGCGGATGTCGTCGGCAGCATCGTCCAGCAAATCTTGCAGCATCGGGCTGGAAATCCGTGCGGGCATGCCCTGCAGGGCGAGCAGCGCCTGCAGGCGCTGCGGGGTCGGGATGGAAGGTTGCGCCAGTCTGGATTTAATGCCGCCCTGGCTGAATTTGGCATCCGGCTCGCGCATCGACAACACAAACTCAGGCACAGCCAGCGTGGCGAACGGATAGCCCTCCACGGGCGGTCGCCGGTACGAGGAAAGAAATACAGCGGCAAGCATGCCGAGCAGCCCCAGCACCGGGATGAAGAATGAAAAACTGAATATCAGGGCCTGAACCTGCAAGCGCGAGGCGCGGAACTTTTCCGGCAGGAAGTACCACACGAACAAGGCCAGCAGCAGACTCGCTCCTGCATGCTGGAGCAGGAACATGAACAACATCCAGTCGCTGCCTCCACTCAGCAGCACGGTGGCCAGACCCGTGCTTTCCAGCACCAGCGCAGCCACTCCGGATTTGAGGTGGGTCATGCCGCAGCGCCCTTGATGACGCGCATCAAAGACGCCACCGGGTCACTTTCATCCAGGCTGATATCGATCGGGGTTGCCGTCAGTTCGTCATAGCCGCTCCCCATATACTCCTTCAGCCAGAGTTCGATGCGCAACAGGTAGCCTTCCACAGTCGCCGAGCTGGCCAAAGGCATCAGATTGATGATCACCAGACGTTGGCCTTCCTCCACCTGCCAGACGACATCAAGGCCGCGCCTGATGCGCGCGAGCTGTGCGCCGATCTGCTGCCCGATTTCATTGTTGTGAAAGACCAGCGCGACAACATGGCTGTCGACGCCATAACTCTGTTGCAGATGCAATAATTTGGAGAATTCCCCGGCAAATTCGTGCGGCGCAGCAGGCAAGCGTTCGAGGAAGCGGCGCGTGCTTTCAGCCTCGACAACGCAATCGGCATAGTAGCCGAGCATCACCGCAAGCATTTGCAGGGTTTCGTCGTTGAGGGCGAAAAAAGGCATGTGGTTGATCGCCAGCACGCCCAGCAGATATCCATCGCTGGTGATGATCGGCGCAATCACCAGAAACGGCGACGGCAAAGCCGTGTCGGACAGCCTGTCGGTAAGCAGGTGTGACAGGGACTTGTGCTCCAGGGCATGGAGCAGCAGCGGATCGTTCGCGTTCAGCTCAGGAGGCGAGCCAATTTCGCTCATGCGCAAGTGGGTGCCGCCCGCGACTGGCGTATAGATTGCCGCTGATTCCAGCTGGCAATACTGCGCCAGCAACTGGAGCAGGGAGTTCGCTGCCGGCATGGGGAATCCGACCTGGGCTATCGCCAGTTGCCGCAATCCGATCAAGGCCTCGCGCAGCGTAGCGGGTTTGGACAGGACCTCCTGCTCCATGCGCTCGTGCGACAGCCTGAGCAACAGGTGGCGGCGAGTAATCCGGCTCAGGCGTTCGTCCAGGTAATGATTGGTTTCCTCAGCCCGGCGCAGGCGCGTAACCCAGGCTGCGCTGAATTCGCCGCACAGCATCACCAGGATCAGGCCGCCGAGGAAATACTGTTCGGGAAAATGGCCTTTGCCCGGCGCCAGATAAGCCAGCAGCAGCCAGGCCGCGATCAGGACCAGCGACGAGGCAATGCCCGGCATCACCCCGTAGCGCAATGCCACCAGCACCGGAGCGAACCATATCCACGGAAACTCCGCGCCCGGCTGAAACAGCTTGTCGCCCTGAAAGAGCAGGCCCAGCGCGACAGCGCAAAGGCTGATCACGATCGTTTCCAGCCACATCCATCGGCTGAAACGCGAGGGCGCGAGGGCCGCGCGCAAGCGCACCAGAAGGGAGTCGAACAAGCGTCTGGAGGCGTCTTTCGGGATCATTGCAAGCTTGCGCCAGCGAGCAGGTCTCTGATCAGTTTCTGCGCGACCGCGCTCAACGCCTCGCGGCTCCAGCCGCTCTTCGCGCCCACCGCGCTCCACACCACGCGGTTATCGTCGCTCAGGTCGATAATTTGCAGCGTCATGCCGACAGCCGGTTCGCCGTCGATGCCGACCTTGTAGCGCCACTCGTCCACCGCGCCGGTCACCGCGTAGCGCACGCCCTGCTCGCGGGCCCAGTTAAGTGCATCTGCCGCCACCTTGCGTTCAGCGGGCTCGAACAGGCTGTCCGGGTTGAGCGCCGGCGGATAGCGCCGCAAATTGCTCACGCCACGGCTGCGCAACAACGCTTCGGTAATCGCTTCGGCGCGCAGCCCGGCCTGCGGCACATCGGTATGATTGACGATCGGCAGCATCGCCCATTTCGCATTAAGTCCCAGCGGCGCTGAAGCCGGCGCGTGATCGAGCACCGCACAGGCGCTGAGCAACAGCGCCACAAGCAAAACACCAAACTTGATTGTTTTCATTTTATCTCCCTGGGAAAGTTAGGTTCGTTAATATGCAAAATCAATATCTGTCAAAATAGTAGCGGTAGCGCATCGTCAGTTCACGCGTCAGGCCATTGACGAAATTCGCGCCGCCCATACCCTGGCTGAAAGTTACGGAAAAATGATCATGGCCAGCCACCGAACCGGCCAAGCCGAGCATTGCGTTATAGCCCCGTCCGCCCAGATTGCTGTCGGTGGCGCAGTAATCGAAATACGGGCGCCAGGCTTGCGTATAGGCGCGCTGGTAGGCTCCGCCGAAGCCGAAGCACAGCCCGTAGACATTCGCATTATCGGGCAGTAGCGCCCCGGTCGTTCCGTCGTACACCTGATTGTAAAGTTCCGGATAAGTGTTGCGCAAATCGCTGACCTGGCTGGCCGGCATCTGTCCCAGCACTTCGGACGTAATCTGGTTGCACGTCGCCGCCGGCAGCACCGCGCCCTGCAGACACTGGGCGCGCAGATCGTCAAGCAACTGGGGCGGAACCAGCGCTGCATTCTTCTGCAGGTCAAGCGAGGCATCGCGCTTGAAGCGGGTGTGGATGCCGGTCAAACGCACCGTCCAGTCTGGGTATTCGGTACGGATGTGATGCCCGAGTTCCCAGGAAAGGTGATTGCCGCTCCCCAGAAAATCTCCGTTCTGAGTGTAATAGCGAGCCATTCTCGGCAACAGGCGCAGATACTCGCGCTTGCTGAAGGCGTAGTGCAGCGTGGCGTCGATCTGATCGCGCATGCCGAACACCCGCAGCGGGTTCGATTCGGTGGCGGCGGCGTTGTGTTCCAGGCCGAACTGGAGATTGACGCCGGGGATAAGCTCCATGGCGTGGGCCAGGCGTAATTCGGTGGTATCGCCAAATTCGCTCCGCCGGCGCAACGCGATTTCAGTATCGCCCAGGCTGCCGTGCATCTTCAAAGCGATGCCGGCGATTCTCTCGGTCGCCGGGACATTGGCCAGAACGGCGGGGTCGCCGCTGGCCTGACGGGTCTGTCCAAGTTCGACAGCCAGCCGCAGATTGGGAACGACGGGCGCCTCGACAGATGCGATTTGAGCGATACCATGCAAGGAGCCGAACTGCTCGCGGCGCATCTCGATATCGACATGGCCGGTCGTAGCGAGCGCGTCGGCAGTCAGGCGCAGATGGATTTCATCGTTATCGGGATTGACGGTCTGCCCGTCGAACACGATGGATTGGGCGTAGCGGATCTGATCGACCGCGCGCGCCGCATCGTTGCGATTATAGATAGGCATCCCGTCGGCCTGCTCTGCAATCAGACGGTTGAGGCGCTCGGTGTCGTTCTCCGCCACTGCGGCCATCGCGTCGCCCCACAACGGGCGGCTCAAGGTCAGGCTATAGCGCCGCCACAGCCAGGCCCTGGCATTGGAAAATTGTTCATTGGAAATTGCCCAGCCCAGCACCAGTTCATTGGTCAGGCGGTCAGCGGCGGCATCGCGCTTGACCAGCCGGTCCTGGCGCAATACCGAGCGCACCAGCGCCAAGGAGGGATCCTGCGGGTAAGCCAGCATCGCCAGCCGCGCCGCCGCCAGCATGTCCGGTAAAAATGGCAGACTAACCGTCGTGCCCGGCGGATTGCGGCGCAATTGCAGCCAGGCATGCTGGCGCACGCGCCAGGCCATGCCTGCCTGTTGGTCTTGCTCAAGCGCATCGGCGTAGTTCACCAGCCAGAGAAAATCCTGGCCGCTCTCCTTGAGTTGGCGGGTGTAGTAGGCAACCGCGCGAGCCGGCTGGTCGAGCACCTGGTAGGCTGCGGCGAGCCCCCCCCAGTAAGCCGGGTTCTGATGATCGCCTCGGGCAATGATTTGCGCCATGACTTCACGCAGGGCAGCATGATCGTGGACGTCGATCAGGAACCACAGCATCGCGTTGACGGTATTGGCATCGTTCGGCGCGATCGATGCGGCGCGACGAAAATCGGCACGAGCCGGCTGGGTCGCGCCAACGGCACGATGATACTGGGCACGCATCAGATAAAAGCGCGCACTGTCGGAGAAGTCAGCTTCGCGGTCGGCTGCGGCATGCTCAAACAGGCGCTTTTGCGCCGGAAGATCATGCCGTGCGGCATGGATTTCAAGCGCCCGCAACAGCATCTCGCGGTCGCCGTACTTGCGATAAGCCAGCTCGGCCAGCACAGCGGCCTCTTCCTGCCGCGATTCCCCAAGCAGAAAAATCAGGCGGCTGAAATCTTCCTTTGCCAGATCGCCGGATGAAGCCAGGCGACGATAGGCATCTGCCGCGGCTTCATCGTGCTGCAATTGCCAGGCCAGATCGGCCAGCAGCTTCCAGTAGACGGATTCCTTTTCACCGATGTTGCCACGATATTTTTGCAGCAAATCGTAAGCCTGCTGGTAGCGCCCCTTCAGCAAATCCAGAGTCGCGATTTTCAGCAACCGGTCGGCACTGAAGCCATGCCGCTCCAGCACACGCAAATACAAGCGATGCGCATGATCGTCGTCGCCGCTGCGCTGGGCCAGGTGCGCGGCCATTTCAAGCAGCAGGGGAGCATGCTCGAGGGCGTAGCGGTCCTCGAAGAACCTGATGCCTTCCTGCGGCCTGCCAGCCTGCTCGAACAGGTCGGCAAACGCATGCCATTGCGCCTCGTCCAGTTGACGAATGGAGGAAATGCGCTTCCAAGCCTCCAGCAGGGCATCGTAGTCGCCGAGGCCCGGGGCCAGCCTCAGCACTGCCAGCAAGGATTCTTCGCCGCCGCCATGAAGGGCCAGCCAGCGCCATTCGCGCAAGGCAACGTCCGGCTTGCCATTCCATTCCGCGACCTGCGCCAGCCGTTTATGCCATACCGCGTCTTCAGGAACCTGGCGCACTGCCGCTTCCGCTACACGAAAGGCATCGGCAAGATTGCGGTTGGCGAGAAAGATATCGTAAGCCAGCTGGTAGCGCTGCGGGTCGTAAGAACGCATCCCGGCTGGAGCGACTTGCGGCAGCTCGGCGGAAGCCGCGTTTGCCGTTCCGATCGGGCTCAGATCCAGCCCCTGGAACCAGTCTGCCAGACGTTCCAGCAGCGAAAGATGCAGCATTTTTCTGGCATAGCGGTCGGCACGCACCGGATCGTTGGCGGCACGCGCAGTCCGGGCGAGAAAATAGAGCGTGTCGGGATCGTCGCCGAGGTTGCCCAGATGCCTGTCCGCCTCGTCCAACGCCTGACTGTACAGGCTATTGGCAATCAGCGCCTTGACACCAGCGATCAGGAAATCGCGCTGGCGCGGCAGGGAATCGGCCTTGTCGCGCGCAATGAAGAACAGTTGCGCGGCAAGCTCGTAATCGCCCTCGCCGAGCGCACGCGCAGCGGTTTCGGCATACCACTCCAGCGGCATCTGCTGGGGAGATTCGGCAAGCGAACGATAAATCCGGGCTACGATGGCGCGTTGGTGCATTTCGACCGCCTGCCCGGCAAGGTACATCATGGTCTGAGTCGGCCAGGGATGCCCCGCCAGCGCCTCCAAAGCAGCGCGCCGGCGCTCCAGCAGCAAGGCGCGCTGCGGCGATCCCTCCTGGCTGAGCGCGGCTTGCGCAGTCAGGTATTTGTATTCGATCAAGCGCCCTTTCGCCTGCCAATCCGGATCAGCGCTACGCAGCGCTGGCTCGAGGATGGCGTGGATGCTCCCCAGCTCACCGAGGTAAATATTGTGCTCGGCGAGCAGCAGGCGCAGTTCCAGGTTAGCCGGGTCGGTCTTCAGCAGGTTAGCGAGATAATTGGCGGTCAGCGGGTCGCCCAGTTTCTCCCGCGCCGCCTGTCTGAGCAATTCCTGTTTAGGGAAAGTCAGCGCGAGCGCCAGCAGCACCACCACGGCGAAACCCGCCAGCGTCCACGAGGACAGCAGGCGCGGACGCTCGGTGGTCAGCTTACTGCGGGCAATGAACTCGTAACTCTTCGATCGCATGATTACGTATGGAAAAATGGCTGATGGCGCTACCCTTCAACGTGGCCTTGATAGGATGCCCATCGGCGCGAACCGAACAGCGCGCGTCCAGCGCCAGGGCGAATTTCAAGGGGACCTGTCCGCGCAGCGTCAGGCTGAGCGTGCTGCCATCGGCAGCGCTGATACGGGCCATGCGCTCGACTCGGGCATTGGCAGAAATCAGGTAAGGCACGGATGCTGCGGCCTGGCGGAAGCGGATTTCCGCCTCGCCGCCCGCCAAGTGCAGATAGAGGCTGTCGCCCTGGCGGTTGAACCCCGCCACCGACCGGCTGGCGCCAAGGTCGGGCTGCCCAAGCGTGGCCGAGGCGCGCAGCTCGCGCAGGTTTTCGGCGCCGCGCACGCGCCAGCCGTCGGGCGAACGCGCCACCACCAGGCGGTTGAAATCCAGCACCTTGCGAATGTAGTCGGAAGCCTGGACAGGCGTGGTTTCCTGCTCCAGAGCCCAGCGAAAAACCTTGTCGAGCGCATTGAGCGAAGCAGGCTTGCTGGCGGAATAGGTATGGAAATAGATGTCGATCGGTTTCAGTCGGTAGGGGGTGCCGGTCAACTCGAAAGTTTCGATCACACGTTCATAACCGTAAAACGGACCTGTCCAGTTATTGGTATAGACATTCTCGTTCTGGTTCGGCGCATAAACCTGGAAACGCCCCTTCTTCGCAACCCCGAGCGGCGCCACCAGCGCCAGGCTGGGGTTGCTGCGCGTGATCAAGGTATCGCCGTCGTTCATGTTCAGCACGCCACTGAGTTCGGTCAGTTCGAGAGCATCGGCACCGGCATTGCAGTTGCCGGTCCAGAGAAAAACCTTGACCCGCTTGCCGGGTGGAGCCAGGCGGGACTCGATGTAACGGATCGAGCCGGGTATCTCGCTTTGCAAATCAAAAGTGTATCCGGGGATCGAAAGGTGATAGGACTCATCCCCAGTCCTGTTTTTCTGGCTCGCCATTTCCCAGGAAAAAGGGTGGGAAAAAGAATGGCTGGCGATTTCGACCTGCGGCATGGCAAAAATGCTGCGCGCGATTTTTTCAAGCGTGCTGGAAAGCGCCGGATACATGCCGTTGGGAGCTATTTCGCCCTGGATCACGGAAATCGTCGCGGGCAGAGGATACTTTTTGAGGATCCGGTCGCGCAGCACTTCGGCGGCGTAAGGCGCGCCCGGGAATTCCGCCTTGCTGGCGAAACCGTCTCCGTCCATATGCACCATCAGCAAACGCCTTCCACTTTCGGTGGTCACATCGGGAACCGGCATGTCCGGCAGTTTGAGGGCCTGACGCATGAACTCGATCGGGTTGATTACCCAGCGGACATTCTTGCCCCCATCGCCTTCACCCTCTTTGTTGCGTTGCACGCCCAACCGGTCTACCAGAACGTGCGGATTGATCGCATAGCCCCCCCAAGGGGTGAGTGCAACCACCTCCTGGCTGTTATCGCGATCATCGGTCAGAGTAAGCAAAGGCTTGCCGTCGATCGCTTGCAGCGAAAAAAAAGACTGCCTCTCCTGCACCGGTTCAGCCTCGAAACGGGCAATCGGCTCGCGCCTCGTGATCCGCAATGGAGCACGACCGATAGGCGGCGTGGAATATTTCAAGCCCAGCCGTTTTGCCGCCCCTCCGGCAAGCAGGAAATCCATTTCTCCCAGCAGCGCAACCGGCACCCCGGCTGCTACCTGCTTTTCCAGCCAGGCCGCCAGCGGCTTGCCTTCCTTGACGGCGGGCTTGTCCAGCCACACCACTGCGCCGGCGTAGCGCCCCGCCAGCGGATAGGCTGGCAACATCTGACGGGCATCCAGATATTCGACGGTATATCCGAGGTAATTGAGCGGCATGGTGCCGAAGCGCAACCCTTGCGTATCTACCAGATCGTACTCGCTGTCCGTGCCATTCTGGATCATCAGCCCCTTGCGCGGCATCACCTCGATGCTGCCAACTCCGAGCATGTCCAGATCGGGGTTGCTCACCCAGGGGATAAAGCCCAGCTCGCGAATCCTGGCGGCGGTTTCTCGCGCCAGTTCACGCTTGCCGGGCGGGACGTAGTCAATGGCCAGCACCGGCAGATTGTATTCCTGCTTGACGCGGCCAAGTTGCCCGAGCAACCACTCGCGGTCATCGGCCGGCACCGGCTGGTAGGCCTTCCTGGCCTGACTCCAACCCTGGAAGACCGATTCGGCGGCAACCGCGAAAGCTTCCTGGTGAACCTGCGGCAGGATTTCAAAGCCACGATTGAATATCAGCCGGGCTTCCGGATAGCGTTTTCGCAACTCGCGGATTACCGCCACCAGACCTGATTCCTGGCGTGCCCGGTCGGCTTCCGTTTTGGCAAAGAGATGGTAAGCGTCAAGTGTGTCGAGAAAAAAACCGCGATAGCCAGCATCCCACAAAGGCTTGATGACATGCTCGGCAAAAAAGGCCGGCCAATCGGGCGGGGACTGGTCGAGCACCACGCTGCCCCAGTCAGCATTTCTGCCGGATTTCCAGGCATCCGGGATGAGTTTCAGGTACGGACGGTCGGCGTCCGCCTCGCCCACTGAAACGTACGCAAACAGCGCAGTCTTGTCGTTGGCGTGCGTTTTCGGTTCCAGCACATGCTGCGGCTCGACAACCACGATATCGAAGGCGCGCAATTCATCCCACGGAGGGTTTGCCCCATAAAAAAGGGCGATACTCGGCTGGCCAGCGAAAGTTACCGGCGCCGCCAGCATCAGCAATAAAATAAATACCTTACGAAGCGGCATAAATTGTTTCATTATGGATACATAGTAACATTATGCCTGTCTTGGTTTTATTGATATGGATCAATGATTGTTTTATATCGCCGGAACGGCAACAAAATAATCCATCGGCCAGAAGCAACACCCGCTTCCTCCGTACGCTAACTGCCCGCAGACTCCCGGGCTATGAGAATATCAATTTCAACCCGATCAAAATGGTGACGATCTCGAATGCGCGCTTGATCCAGCGGTTGCCCTTCTTGATCGCATAGTGGCTGCCGACATAGCCGCCGATCAGCGAACCCGCCAGCAGCGCCGGCATCCAGCCCCAGGCGATGGTGCCGATCAATCCCAGCACGATCGCGCCGGTTCCATTCCACACCAGACCGCACAGAACCAGGGTATAAGCCACGGCGCGCTTGTAGTCGAGGCCGAAATGGTGGATCAGCCACATGGTGAGGAACAATCCGGTACCGGAAGTGATCGAGCCGTTGAGGAAGCCGACCACGAACAGGCCGACCACGCCAGTCGCGAGTGCTCGTCCCTCGCGGTTTCTCGGGGTGTGCTCCATGCCCAGTTTCGGCTTGAAGAAGGAAAACAACCCCAGCCCCAGGGTCAGAAATCCCAGGGCAAGCTGTGCGTAATATGCCGGAATTTTGAGGATGGTGCTCGCCCCCAGCACCACGCCAGGCAAGCCTGCACCCAGAATGATCAGGGAAAAGCGCCGCTCCAGGTGGCTTTCGCGCCAATGGCGCACGGTCGCGCCGAGCCCCAGCGCCACGCTGGCCACCTTGTGCGTGGCCAGCGCCACGCCGAACGGCAGGCCGAGGAAAATCAGCATGGGGAACTGGATCAGTCCGGCACCACCTCCGGACAGGGCAGAAAACCAGTTGGCGACAAAGGAAGCGAGGAAAAGGACGAGTTGTTCGGCAACGGTCATCAGGTCAGGCGCTTACTCCATATTCGGCTGGCAGTTTGGCGTAAAACAGCCGCAAATTTTCTGCCTTGAGCAGGGCCAGAAGCCGTTCAGCCTGATCATCGCTGACCAGGAATTCAATTTCAACCGGCAATTCCCCCGCCAGTTCGAAGAAAGCCTCTTCGTGCAAGCGACCATGGCGCCCGAAACCGGCAATTGCCCGGAACGCCGTGCCGCCCAGAATGCCCATTTTCCGGGCTTGCTCGAGCAGCCACTCGGAAAGCAGCATGCCGTTATGCAGACGTGATTCGCTGACAAACAATTTCAGGCAGATTCCTTGCATGGCCTTATCCTTTCAAGAATTTCACCGTCCATATTCCCAGTATAGTCGCAACCAGCGAGCCGGCTACGTGTGCTCCGACAATTGCCGCACCCCAGGCATACTGGGCGCGTATCAACAGCGTAACGGTCTCCGCCGAGAAGGTGGAAAAAGTAGTCAGTCCGCCGAGAAAGCCGGTAGCGAGCAGTAGCCGCGCCTCCGGCGGCAGGCCGGGATGGTCGGCAAACATCGCCATCGCCAGCCCCATCAGGTAGCCCCCCACCAAGTTCGCTGCCAACGTGCCCAACGGCAGCGTCGGGAACACAGGGTTCCACAGGAGGCCGAACCACCAGCGCAGCCAGGCGCCCACCGCAGCGCCCGCACCGACGGCAAGCAAGCCGTAGAAACTCATTGAATATCTTTCACGATTGCTTTCATCCTGGAAAAAGCAGTTGGCCACAGAGAGCACAGAGTTCACAGAGGAAAAACAATGGGTTGCCGTAAATATTGGCTTCATCCATTCGGTGATCTGGGAAAATACGCAGAACCCGCGTCATCTCTGTGTTCTCTGTGAACTCTGCGGCTTGCATCTGTGATTTTTAGGTTCATCGCAGCATCATAAGCCAAGCTGCCAGTCCGAGCAAAGTGGCGAGCAGCACCGGCAGCGTCAACACTACCCCAATACGGCAATACTGTCCCCAGCCTATCCGGATGCCGCGCGCCTCCAGCACGTGCAGCCACAGCAGCGTGGCAAGGCTGCCCAGCGGCGTCATCTTCGGTCCCAGGTTGCAGCCGATCACGTTGGCGTAGATCATCGCCTCCCGCGTCAGCACTGAAAGATGGGCGTCGTGGATAGCCAGGCTGGCCACCATCACCGTCGGCAGGTTGTTCATCACAGCCGACAGAAATGCGAACAGGAATCCCGCCCCCAGCGTGGCCGTCCAGAATCCCCGGCCGTCCAGCCATTCCAGAATAGCCCCCAGTTCGGCGGTAAACCCCTGGTTGCGCAGGCCGAACACCACCAGATACATGCCCAGCGAAAATAGCACGATCTGCCAGGGTGCCTCGCGCAGCAGGGTCATCACCGGGATGACCGCTTGCGGTTGCTGGCGGATGAAATGCTCGCGCAGCGCCGCCAGCACCAGAAGCAGGGCAGCAGACCCGGCTATGGCAGAGACAGGCAGGCCGAGCGGACGCGCAGCAAAGTAGCCCGCCATCAGCAACGCCAGCACCAGCCAACCCGCCTTGAACACGAAAGGATCGCGGATTGCCGTGACAGGGTCCGGTAAAGCCGAGACCTCGAAGCGCGCCGGCAAGTCCTTGCGGAAGAACAGCCACAGCACTGCCAGTGAGGCCAGAACCGCGAGCACGTTCACCGGCCCCATCACCGCAGCATAATCGGCGAAGGAAATGCCGAAATAGTTGGCGACGATGATGTTGGTGAGGTTGGAGATCATCAGCGGCAAGCTCGCCGCATCGGCCATGAAACCGGCCGCGAAAACGAATGCGAGCGCGGCGGCGGGCCGGAAGCGCAGCGCGTGCAGCATCTCCAGCACCAGCGGGGTGAGAATCAGCACCGCGCCATCATTGGCGAAAATCGCAGCCACCACCGCCGTCAGCAACACGATCAGCAAAAACAGCCAGTGACCGTATCCCCTGCCCCAGCGCGCCACATGCAGCGCCGCCCACTCGAAAAATCCGGCGGCATCGAGGATCAGGGAAATGACGATCAGGGCGATGAAGGTGAAGGTGGCATCCCACACGATGCCCCACACCACCGGCACATCGCCCATCGACACCACCCCGGCAAGCAGCGCAACGACAGCCCCGAGCAAGGCGCTCCAGCCGATCCCGAGTCCTCTCGGTTGCCAGATCACCAGGGCCAGGGTGGCGGCAAAAATCAGGATGGCGGTCAGCATTTACAGCCTCGAGGGTAAAATTGACAAATCTTACCATCCGCAGCATCACAGTTCATGCTGCCGCCTTGCACACCCCCAATTCCAGGTGCGCATCAATACAGGGCCAAGAGATCAGTGCCCCCGTCCCATGCCTCCCTGCATGCCGCCGCGGCCCTGCTTTCCTTGCCCGTTTCCGGAGCCCTGGCCTTTTCCTTTTTGTTCCCGCATTTGATTGCGAGTCTCCTCCTTTTCTGCCGAGCTCATGTTCGCGGAACGCTTCTGCATTTCGGCGCGAAAAGCGTTGCGGTCCTCCTCGCCCATCTCGCTGGGTTTCAACTGCGTCAACTCCGTAGTGCCCAGTCCCGAAAAATCCTGCGCCGCAAATGCGCTCAGGCTGATCAGTCCAAATGCCACCGCAGCGGCCTGCATAAAAATTTTTCTGTTCATATCAAACTCTCCTGTTAAAAATGAGATAAGCCAGTCATGGCCAGTAACCATTACATCAGCATTTCCTGGCCAAAGTGACCGTCCAATACTTTCTTCTGCTCCAGCGTCAACACGCTGTACAACTGTTTCATGGCGGACGCCACGGTTTCCATGCCAGCTACGCGCTGCTTCATAAACCGGTTACGCTCGATGAGCCGGTCAGGCGCGGATTGAATCGATTGAGCGCTGCCTGATAGCTGCATCCGCTCCTGCATCGCAGACATCATTTCCGTTTTTTGCTGCTTGAGGGTCTTGGCGAACGCAGACCATTCCGCCTCCTGTTCAGAACCGATTTTCAACTCCTTTTTCAGCGTAGCCAGATGAATGTCTATCTGAGCTGGATTGCCGGCCATTGCGCAGCCCCCGCCCGGCCCCATACCCATGCCGGTTGCGTAAGAGCAAGCCGTCGCGCCAATGCCGATTGCTGCTATAAAAGCCAATACTATCTTCTGGGTGTTTTTCATGATTGAGTCTCCACGTGAATAAATAAATCGCTTTGCAGCGAAACCTATTTAACCGCAGTGGTGTAAACGGCATATGTCAAAACCGCATTTTTTTGTAACCCATTGTGACAAGGCCGTGATGCGGCCTAGCGAGGTCCTGAGGCCGCCCCAAAAAACTCTCGCATCAAGAAATCTTCCAGCCCCGCGTTATCCTCCATGCGTGCCGACATGATGACAACGCGGTTCAGGCGTTGCGATTCCCAATTAAAATCACCTTTGTAATACTTACGAATCAGCTCAATCATGCTGCGCACGATTGCCCGCTCCACATCACCATTTGGTCCTGCTTCAACTTCGATCAATTCGCGCCGGGAATTGCTAAAGTCTTTAATCCAGCCGCGAAACGAAAACTTACCCGTCCGTATGCCAACACTGATCACTTGAAACACCCCATTCGTGCCCTGTGGCTGGAGATTGCGCATGATGTTTGCCATCCTGATCTCGTCAGCCGATGGCGCATGTTCATTCGCTTTTGTTGTTGCATATTCGCGCTCGGCAGACGTCTCGGTGGCACGGCGACGCTCTCTGGCCGCATTAATATAGGCGGTCAAGTCTGCCGGGGGCGCTGAATCTGGTGCAGGTGTCGGATCTTCATGGGCCACAGGCTGGGCTGCTGCGATGACAGGACGGGGTTTTATCCCGGGCTGGCTGGCTTGTCTGGGCTGAGTGTCCATGCTTTTGCTTGGCGCCGTCTCCGGCAATTCCACAAAGCTGGCTTCTACGGGGACAGACGCGTCCATTTCCATCTTGGGAGAACTCATGAAATCGCCAAATTTCCAGATGATCGCCAGCCAGAGGATGACCGCAAGTGGTACCGGCCACCAGAGCCGGATTTCCCTTGATCGGAAATCAGGCAAGCTTGCCATATCACTCATGTTTTACCGCAATCAAAAAGTGCTTTGCGCCGGCAGTCCGGGCCTGCAACATCGCCTGCACCACGAGGCCCTGTGGCGCTACGTGATCCGCCGACACGACCACGCTTTGTTGTCCATTGTTCAGCAGCGGCCCAAGCGTGGCAGCCAGGGCTTGCAAGGTCACTGGAGTCCGGTTGACAAAGATTTTCCCATCGCCCGTCAGCGTCAGGGAGACCGGTTTGTCGGCGTTGAGCTTTTCTGCTTTCCCCTGCGGCAGATTCACTTGCAGCGAGTCCAGGTTCTGCATCGCCAATGAAGACAGCATGAAGGTCGCCAACAAGAAGAACATCACATCGATCATCGGAATGATTTCGATGCGCCCCTTGCGATATGCCCTGAGTTTACGCAGCTTCATGCGCGTCACCCTGCTGGTCCAGGCGGATGTGATCAATCAGGCGCGTACCGAGGCGTTCCATCTCGTCCATCGTTTGCGATTGCACGCGAGAGAAGTAATTGAATCCGAACAAGGCAATCAGCGCGATCAACAAGCCAATTGCCGTTGCAATCAGTGCCTGGGCCACGCCCCCGGTCACCCCAGTGGGATTCACAATGCCACTGCCCCCAATGATTTTGAAGGCATCCATCATGCCGCCTATGGTTCCCATCAGCCCAAGCAATGGCGCGGCGGTGACGATGGTTTCCAGCACCCACAACCTGCGAGCAAGGGATGTTTCGATCAACTGAGCTTCGTCCGCCGCACGGGATTCGGTCCACCATGCAGGATGACGCCGGTTGGCAATGACCACCTCGAAGAAGCGCCTGAAGTAATGACGGTCATGCAGACCGTATAGCCTTTTCTCCAACTCATCCCAGGCGAAGCCATAGGTTTCGACGAGCCTGAGCAGGTTAAGCGGCAGACGAGCGTAACGCCAATAGATAAATGCCTTCTCAAGCATGATGGCCAAGGCGATGATCGCCAGCAACGACAGCGGCAGAATAATCATCCCGCCGAGTTTTATTGCGATCCAGGTTTCTTGCAGGTCTTGCATGGTTGTCTCCGAATTGGGATGGTTTGAAAATGGGGGAAAGCGAGTTCGAGGTATGCCATCAATGCTAAGGAGGCGTTTCTTGCGGGATCGAGTCTTCAGGTGCGTAATGCGTTTTAGAAATCAATGCTCAGCGCGATAGAGCCATAATCCTGGTTGGCCCCCTGCTCCTCGAATTCCCGCGATCGGTAAACACGCATCACGGCGAAATTGACGCCGTGCCCAGCCACCCGGCCATGAGCGCTGACCCCGACAGCAGCCTGGGCAACCCATGGTCGGCGAGTGACACTGTGGCTTGATCGAAAAAGGTTGCCGTCGAGCGAAAAGTCATACGCGACGAGCTTTGTTTCCATCGTCGCGAACAGGTGAACACCTGGACGCGGCCCGGCGACCGCCGATGGTGTATCACCTGAGCCGCTGTGGATTGAGGCAGATGGCGGACGATTCTCGGCGCCGGGTCTGATCGGATAGGTCCCGAAGTCGTTCGGCAGATTCCATCCGATACGCCCCTCGATGCCCAGGGTAGCGGAGGTTTCGATGTTGCCTAGTCGCAGCCCGAGTGAGCGTATCGAATCAGCAGAGAAACCGGGGGTGATCGCGCCCGTTCCGCGATAGTCCTTGAATTTTCGGTCCATGGCCAATTGCAGCGCAGGTTCATTCTTCAACTGATGTTGCCAACCGAGAAACCTGTCGGCACCGATCGCATCGTGAACACGATTTTGTGACTGTTCCGCGAGAGACAACGGCCCGATGACGCCCAGGGTGATCTCGCGTGTATCCAGCATTTCCGAGTTGCTTTGTGGTTCATGTTTCCGGCGGTTCCACGACATGCCCACGTACAGCAGGCCCGCATAGGGCCGGTCGTCGGGGATCAGATCGGTCCTGGCAGGATCTTTTGGTGTGAACATGGATTGGCCAAATTTCGCCACCACGTTTTGCGTATGTGCGGAATTTTCCGCATCGGACCAAAAGCCGGGGTTCAGAAACTTGATGAGTTCCGCTTGCAGTCGCACCGGTGTGGGCAGGCACTCGGTTCGAAGCCTGCCGGAGATGTCGTGCGAAACAGCGGCAAATGCCACTCCGTTCGTGTAATTCTGGTCGGTACCGGTAAAAAGGTCGTTCTCCAGTCTTGCGGTCCCTCCGCGAAATCTGACCACCTCATCCGCCTTGCAATCCTTGCTACTGAAGGCATCTTCATTGGAGGCTTGTGCGATGGCCGGAACGATGTATAAAAACAGCGTGAGCACCCAGGCAGCTTTCCCCTGCCCATACCTTGTCGGCAGATGCACCGCGGGGGGCGGCTTGCATGGCGTCACGCCAGACGCCGCACCAACTGGCGCCAGGAGATTGCCGCGATTGCCAGCCAAACCAGTGTTCGCAGGCTCATGGCGATCACCGTGCGCGGCTCGTAGGCTCCGCCAGAATAGATGTGCACACCGAATGCGACGAACGTGAGCGCTGTCGCCGTTACGATGGCGACGGCCAGCCACACCGCCCAGAGTTGCTGTAGCCACAGCCCGATGCCGGCGACGACATAGGCGAAACCAGCCATGAAATTGAACCAGAGCACGAACGGCACATAGTTGCCAGCCGCAGCGCGCGCCGCTTCGTCGCCAAACAGGATCGTGCCGCCTTCCTTGATGGTCAGCAGGCCGAACCCGATCGCGACCAGCGAAACCGCCCAGATTCGGAAACCGCGATATTGTGTGGAAGTATTCATGAAACTGCTCCTGTGCTGTTGCCGCTTGAATTGAACCGTATCATTGAACAACATCTTTCTTGCTGTAGAAATGCGCTACAAACGGCTTGCGGAATTCGCTGTGGCAGTTGTAGCAGCTGGTCTGAAGCTTCTGAAAGGCGAGTATAACGCCTTGGCCATCTTTGGCCTTTGCGGCTTTTCCTACCGCCTGCGCCTGGCTGTGGGTTTCGCCGTCATGGGCCTTGAACTTGCCCATGCTGGTGCCCATGAAACTCATGATACGCATTTTTTCCGTCATCGGCGGCTGGGGATGATCGGCGATCAGGGGCGCGGTTTTTCCCACCAGTTCCCAGTCTTCGCGGGAGATGCCATCGGTGATGACCTGCATGTTTTTACCCAGGTCTTTCATGACTTGCTGCAGGATGAGTGGCTCAGCCGCTTGCACGCCTGTAGCTGCGAACGCCAGGCAGGACGAAGCGAGAAGCATGAGGGCAGGATTGCGAGTGTTTTTCATATCAGAACATCCTTCGGTAAACAGTTTGTAACTACTCAGGTGCCGCCATCTTTCTCCTTCCCCCTTGCAGGGGGAAGGCCGGGATGGGGGTAGAAAGGCGAGGTAAAGATGCCATGTCGATTTCCCCTCTCCCCAACCCTCTCACCCCCATCCTAACCTTCCCCCTAAAAAGGGGAAGGGACTGGCGTTGTGGTCACTTTAACCATATCGTTTCGACCTGAGCAGTAACAACAGTTTTTCTAACCAATCCAGAAAATGGGGCGCGAAACCTGCGTCCCTTTGGCTCAAGCCGCTGTTGAAATGGTGCTACCGCTGCTTTGCCCATCTTGACCTAACACACCGTAAGATGCCATCAGATCCATGATTCGAGCCATTACTCTGGCATCGTCACTCTGCGCACCGCTTGATGGCGAGGTTTTGTCGTTCGATGCCTGGAAAGCCATTGCTTCCTGCGTGCTTATTTGTCCATCATGATTAGTATCTGCTGCGTCAAAATTCTGGGCCAGGTCAGTCAGTTTTTGGGATGCGCTGCCGGTGCTATCCAGCATGCTGGTAATGTCACTCTTCGACATGCCGCCCCCCTTGCCGCTCATCCGCATACTTTGAAACTGGCTTTCAAGCTGGTCGGCAAGTTTTGCTACACCATCGGACATCTCCTGCTGGGTAACCTTGCCGTCACCATCGCCGTCCAGCGCCTTGAAGACATCGTCCACGCTGGGAGTGTTGCCAGAAGAACTTTTCGACGCGACCTGATCAAACGCGCTCTGAAGATCGCTCTTCTCGATAAACCCCTGACCTTTGGTATCCAGCTTCGAAAATAACTTGTCGGCCATTTTAGACGGGTCTGGACGCTGCATCCCATTCATCCCGCCCATCATCGCTGAAGAACACCCTCCGGCACCACCGATTGCGCTACTCATAACAATACCCCCTGTATAAAATTAACAATTTGCTTTGCAGCGAAGCCTATTTAACCGCCATGGTGTAACCGGCATATGTCAGGGCAGGTCTTTTTTGTAACTTATTGTGACAAGATGCCGGGCCGTTACACTGCTTTACAATTCTCTTGCATGAAAATCGAGTAAACAGGGTATAAAAACATCATGACGACACCAGAACACATTCTTATCGTGGACGACGATGCCGAGATCCGCAGCCTGCTGGGGGATTACCTCCAGAAAAATGGCTATCGGACCACCTCCGTGGCAGAAGGCAAGGGCATGTTGGCGGCGCTGGAGAGCGGACGGGTTGATTTGATCGTGCTCGACCTGATGCTGCCGGGGGACGATGGCCTGGTGCTATGCCGCAACCTGCGGGCGCGCTCCGACATCCCGGTGATCATGCTCACCGCCCGTGGCGAGGACATGGACCGCATTCTCGGCCTGGAAATGGGCGCCGACGATTACCTGCCCAAGCCATTCAATCCGCGCGAACTGCTGGCGCGCATCAAGAGCATCCTGCGCCGGGCAAAAGCCTTGCCGGAAAATCTGCGTACCGACAACGCGCTTCACCTCCGTTTTGCCGGATGGCAGCTGGACACGATCTCGCGCCAACTGGTCTCACCGGAAGGAGTGGTAGTTCCGCTGAGCGGCTCCGAATTCCGCCTGCTGCAAATATTCCTCCATCACCCCAACCGGGTTCTCAGCCGGGATCAGCTCATGGATCTGATGCGGGGGCGTGAAACGGACCCCTTCGAAAGAAGCATTGATGTTCAGGTAAGCCGACTCCGCCACCGCCTGGCGGACGATGCCAAGGAACCCACCATCATCAAGACCGTGCGGGGCGAAGGCTATGTCCTGGCCGCGCAGGTAGATGCGGGAAGAAAATGAAGCGACTCTTGCCTCAATCCCTGTTCAGCCGCATGGTTCTGATCCTGCTCGGCGGTCTGATTCTGGTGCAATCAATCAGCGTCGTCTTCCATTTTCGCGAACGCGACCGTTTGCTGATTCGCGCTAACAGCATGAAATCGGCGCAACGGATCGCCGACACACTCCAACTGCTGAATTCGCTCCCCCCCGCCGATCGGCATAAATTCGTGTCGACCCTTAACTCCCCAACCCTGCGAATTTCGCTTGACGCCCCCCTCTCAAGCCAACCCCGCCAGAACCCGGACAGCGCAAACCTGGCAGCCGGTTTCAGCATGCTGCTGCGCGACCTGCTTGGGGAAAGCCCGCCAATCGAGGTCACTGTTTCTGAAGTGGAATGGCGCGCAGGGCAACACGAGGCCCATACTTCCCGCCACGCCATCAGCATTCCCCCACAGCAAAAAATTCCCTTCATAGTGCGGACGCAATTGCGGGATGGCACGACCGTGTCATTCGATGCGCTCCCAACCGGCGAAGCGTTCCCCATGCCGCCCCGACCATTGTTCAATCTGCTGATCCTGCTCGCCGCAGTGATTGTTCTTTCGCTGTTCGCAGTGCGTCTTGCCACGCGCCCCCTTAACACCCTCGCCAGCGCCGCAGAAAAACTGGGCAACGACATCAACAGCCCACCCCTGCTGGAAACAGGCCCGACCGAAGTGCGCCGCGCGGCACATGCCTTCAACACCATGCAGTCACGCCTGGCCAGCTATATTCAGGAACGCACGCGGATACTCGCCGCCATGTCGCATGACCTGAAAACCCCCATCACCCGATTACGGCTCCGGGCAGAACTGCTGGAGGATGACGAACTCAGGGCGAAGTTCACAAAGGATCTGGAAGAAATGGAGTCCATGGTTGCCACAACCCTGGATTTCATGCGCGGAGTAGACAACCCGGAGCCGCTACAACCGATGGACGTCATGGCCTTACTGGAAAGCCTCCAGGCGGATGCGGCGGAAATGGGCCAGGAAGTCAGGCTGGAGGGCATCGCTACCCATCCCTACCCGTGCAAGCCTGCGGCCCTGAAGCGCTGCCTGGGAAATCTGATAGACAACGCCGTCAAATACGGAAAAAACGCCACCATCAGGGTGGAGGACAGCGACAAACAGTTGCAAATCAGCATTCTGGATCAAGGACCGGGCATACCGGAAACCCTTCTTGAGCGGGTGTTCGAGCCGTTCTACCGTCTGGAAACTTCGCGCAGCCGCGACACCGGTGGCACGGGTCTGGGGTTGAGCATTGCACGCAATATCGCGCAATTGCACGGTGGCGAACTGGTATTGAAAAACAGGGCCGGCGGCGGCCTCGAGGCCGTCCTCATGCTGCCCAGGCCCTTGCCAGCGACAGCATAACGGAAGATCCGGGTAAGCATTCAGGCAAAAAAACCGAGAATGTAATAGCCCGCCAATAGCAGCAGCAACAAGCCCAGCAGCAGCTTGAGCGTTTTCTGCGGCACACGTTTCTGGCAGCGTGCACCGAAGTACATCCCGGCGAAACCGCCGACCCCGAACAGCATGCCCAGCGCCCAGTCAGGCTGGGTCACCATCCCCGCCGGCGCGGGAAGCAGGCTGTACAACGCCACCCCGGCTACCGAGGTGAACAGCGTACCGGCAATCGCCGCCCCGGCGATGGCATGCACCGGCAGGCCGAACAAGGCCACGCAGAACGGCGCGATGATAGCACCGCCGCCGATGCCGTAGGTTCCGCCGATTACGCCAACAATCAGCGCCAGCAGGAACATGGCCGGCACGCTGAATGAAAAAACCTGCTCGCCGAAAGAAAAGCTGGCTCTGGCAAGCGAGAACTGAAGCATGCGAATCTCCGTCACGGGCTGGGGACTAGTCGTTTCTGTCCGGGGCAGGAATTCCGCCAGCACCCGATAGCCGATATACAGCAGCACCATCCCGGCAAACAGCTTGAAATCGCGCGGATCTGGCAGATACATGACCCGCAGAGTGTAGCCAATGACGATGCCCGGCAGGGTGCCGACCACGATCACCCACACCAGCGGCCACACCATGCGGCCTTCGCGCAGGTAGCGGTAAACGCCGCCGGGCGTAGCGACCAGGTTATAGACCAGATTGGTAGCACTGACCGAGGGCGCTGTATAGCTTAGGATACTCATCTGGAACGGCAGCAGCAGAAACGCCCCGGAGATCCCCACCATGGAAGTGAAAAAGGAAATGACGAACGCCACCAGCGGCGGCAACCACAGCCAAGTCTGCACGCCGGAGATGGGGAAAGTCGCCATGAAGGAATTCATCCTAAAAACCGCAGCTCGGGCCACAGCGTTCACAGAGAGAACAAGACATTACGATCCACCAACCCCTTGTTTTTTCTCTGTGAACTCTGTGGCTAACTGCTTTTTCCAGGTTCATATCGTATGACTGGGCTTCGCCGGCACCCAGAACTTCAGCAACAGCGCCGCCAGGATGGCGCAACCGGCGGAAAAGCCGAAGGCCATTTCCGGGCTGAAGGTCTGCCACAGCCAGCCGAACAGCATGGAGGCGGGAAGCAGCATCACGCCGGCGGTGAGGTTGAACCAGCCGTAGGCGGTGCCGAGCAGTTCCTTGGGCGCGAGATCGGCGACCAGCGCCTTTTCCGCGCCCTCGGTGGCGGCCATGAACAGGCCGTAGAAGGCGAACAGCGGCCATAACAGCCACAGATTTTGTCCATTCAGTCCTAGCAGCAGGTAGAACACGCCGTAAACCGCCCAGCCGCCGACGATCAACCGGGTTCTGCCGAGGCGGTCGGACAGCGCCGACAGCGGCGTGGAAAATAGCATCGCCATCCCCGACGCCAGCGCCCACAACAGCGGCACCTGGGATTCGGCCAGTCCCATTTCCCGAGCGCGCAGCAGCAGGAACATGTTGGAGGAATTGCCCAGGGTGAACAGCGCCAGCACCAGCAGATAGCGTTTGAAAACCGGCGGAAAGCCCTGCATCGTCCAGCTGAAAGCCGGCTTGTGCAGCGGCATCTCGCGGTGCGGCTCGCGGATGCACAGCGCCAGAGCGACCGTCATCACCCCCGGCACCAGAGTCCACAACAGGATGTCGCGGATCGGCATACCGCGGTAGAGCAGCCAGGCGGCGAGCAACGGCCCGACTACCGCACCGGCATTGTCCATGGCACGGTGAAATCCGAAAGCCAGACCGCGCTGATGCGGCGCCACGCTCAGCGCCAGCATGGCGTCGCGCGGAGAAGAGCGCAGCCCCTTGCCCACCCGGTCTGAAAATCGCAGCGCCAGAACCACCGGCCAGGAGCCGGCCAGGGCGAGTAGCGGCCTGCCCAGCGCGGCTAGGCTATAACCGCCCACCACCCAATATTTGGTGGAACGCGTCTTGTCCGCCAGCACGCCGGCAAACAGCTTGAGCAGGCTGCCCGTCGCCTCGGCGATCCCCTCGATAATGCCCAGCGCCTTGGGTCCCGCCATCAGCACCGAGGCCAGATACAGGGGCAGCAGCGGGTAGACCAGATCGCTGGCAGCATCGTTGAAGAAACTCACCAGGCCGAGCAGCCACACAGTGGAAGGCAAAGCGAATAGGGCTTTCAGCATCTCAGCGAGTCTCCATCATGCTGCCAGGGAGTTCAAGCTCTCGGTCTATCGCCGCGTTGCGCACGGATGCGCTCCAGCAACGCGCTGGCCGGTTCGTCGTTGGGGTCTTGCGGCACCAGTTCGCCGCGAAAGGCTTTGGCGAGCGTGGCCGGGGTGAGTTTTTCGACCTGGGCGCGAGCAGCGGTGTAGCGGGCTTCGAGGCGGTCGACGCAGGCGAACAGGGCTTCGACGCGGCGGACGATTTCGGTTTGTTCGTTGAGTGGAGGCAAAGGAATCGGCAATCTCCTACAAATTTCCAATGTCAGATTAGATTGGCCAGCTGTCGCTTTTGCTTGCCCAGACGCGTGGAAAAGCATTTCGGATGACATCAGGCAATGGGCTAAATAACTCGATAAGATCATTTCGCGCGGACGAAACCGCGCAATCGCTTGATTGATGTTCCACTCCGGATAACTATTTGGAACAATGGAAACCTTTCCCAAGGGCGGCCCGACAATATTCATTAGCACATCGCCGGGGAAAACGATCGACCGCTTCAAGTCGTTTACGTGGGTTTGCCGGTCAACAAATGTCGGGGCAACTGTAAAATCCAGCCTCCCATTAAACGTAAGGTTATAAACCTTGATGTATGGAACGTCACCATAACCTTCAAACATCTTGCCTTTGGATGGTGTCGTCCCTTTAGTGATGAAGTCGCACACATCTTCCGCCCGAGTCCATTCCCATTCGGTGCAAATTACCCATAGGGCGTCTTGATGATCAGCCTCGTAGCCTGGATGCAGCGCAGCGGAATCCGGGGCAGCGCTAACAACGTAGTGCGATTGCGCCGAATCGCGGGCGATATTCCCGGATTCCGCCTGCGGCTCCATCCGGGCTACCTGGTTGGCGCGCCAATCCTCCGTCAGCTTGCCGGAAGTGGCGGCGGCGAGGACAGACTGGCGGAAGCGTTTGAGGATGGCGGGGATGCGGTCGAGGCGGTCGTGGCAGGCATCCACCCGCGCCAGCACGGCATCGAGCTTGTCGGCGATGCGTTTTTGTTCCGAGGACGGTGGAATGTCGATTGAAAGGGCTCGGATATCTTCCAGTCGAACCCCTTTTACGGTTGTGCCAGTTCCCAAACTTTGAATGAGGCTGCTACGAGAACGCCACCAATGTTCAATAAATGTCTTGCTGATCCCATCAGCCAGAAATAGCGCTTTCAAATCTTGGTTGATGGCAGTTTCAAAGCGAGGTCTCACTACTTTCCCAAGAGACATTCTCGTAGCCACAATAAGCGTGTCCTCAGGTACAACACTCGTGGCACTAGCCTTAATAGCTTCCTCAGAGACATGATCGACCGTATCAGAAGGAAAACGCTCTTTCATATCTTTGACAGTCATGAACGGAATCTGTCCTTTGAAGAAAAAAGCGTTCGCTTTTGATGGCGTGCCGCCACCAACGATGCGGTTGAGAACCTTTTCAAAGTCAGCGTTTACCCAACCTATTGGTACGGTGCTCACGCCTCCACCTCTTCAATCTCCTCGCCCAACTCCTCCAGTATCCCGCGCAGCTCATCCAGCGCCGACTCCAGCTCCCCCATCGCTTCCTGTGCCAGCGCTGCCGGTTCGGGCAATTCATCGGCGCTGGTGTCGCTGTCGTCCTTGAGCCAGGCAATGTCCAGGCTGTCGCCGCGAGCGGCGATTTGTTCGCGGGTGTAGGAACGGAATCGGGCAATTTCTGGATTCCCGCTTTCGCGGGAATGACGGTGTTGGGCGTTGTCACCCAGCGGGTCGGGGCCGAAGAAGTCTTCGAACTCGGCGAAATGCTCGCGGACAAGCTGGGTGCGCTTGCCGTATTGCGGCATGTTGGCGCGCAGATCGTACACCCACACTTCCTTGGTGTTGCCTTTGTCCTTCTCGCCACGGGTGAAGAACAGCACGTTGGTCTTCACGCCTTGCGCGTAGAAGATGCCGGTGGGCAGGCGCAGGATGGTGTGCAGGTTGCACTTGTCCATCAGGTCGCGGCGGATGTCGCTGCCGACGTTGCTCTCGAACAGCACGTTGTCTGGCAGTACTACGGCGGCGCGGCCACCGGGCTTGAGGCCTCGGTATATGTGCTGCAAAAAAGCGAACTGCTTGTTACTGGTGGGATAGGTGAAGTCATCGCGGCTGGGCAAGCCGCCGCCCTTCTTGGTGCCGAACGGCGGGTTGGTCAGGATCAGCGTGGCTTTCGGCAGTGCCTGGCCTTCCGGGCTGAGGGTGTCGCCGTAGCGGATGCCGCCGTCGATGCCGTGCAGCATCAAATTCATCAGCGCCAGGCGGTGGGTGTCCTGCACATGCTCCATGCCGTAGAAGGTTCTGTTGTGGTATTTCTTTTGCTGCGCTTCGGTCCAGCCTTCAGGTTTGGTGTGTTCGCGCAGGTAGTGGTTGGCCGCGATCAGGAAGCCGCCCGTTCCGGCGGCGGGGTCCTGGATGATGTCCTTCAATTCCGGTTTCATCACCGCCACCATGCTGTCGATCAGCACGCGCGGGGTGAAGTATTGGCCGGCGCCGGATTTCTTTTCATTGGCGTTTTTTTCCAGCAAGCCTTCATAAAGATCGCCCAAGCCTTCCTGACGGGCGCTGTACCAGTCGAGTTTGTCGATCTCGCTGACCAGCGTGGAGAGCGTGGCGGGTTTCTTGATGAAGCTGCTGGCATTGGCGAAGATTTCCTGCACCAGCTTCGAGCCATGGCTGCCCAGATGAATCAGCAATATCTTGTAGAACTCCAGCCGATCCGGTGCGGCGAGATTTTCCAGATCGCTCCAGCGATGATTTTCAGGGAGCTGGTCTTCAGTGCCGGTTTCCTTGGCCATTTTGAGGAACAGCAGATAGGTCAGTTCGGTGACGTACTGGTGATAGGTAATGCCGTCGTCCTTGAGGACGTTGCAGAGGTTCCAGAGTTTGCCGACGATGTCGTGGGTGGTCATGAGTTGAAATCACTTATCAGGAAGAGGTTGACCAATCGAGCAGGCGCATGCCGGGAACCTGTGTAAAAACACGGTCGGCGCTGACCAGCGTACAGTCTTCGGCCATGGCATGGCTGGCGATAAGCAGATCCATCGGCGCCAACGGTTTGCCCAGTGCTTCCAGCTCGGCGCGTAGTTGTCCGTAACGCTGGGCGCTGGCGGATGTCCACGGCAAAATATCGACAGAAGCAAGGTAATTTTCCACGATGCGGCGCAGATCGGCATTGACGGCACGCCGAGCCAAACCAAAGCGCAGTTCAGCCTCGGTGATGACGGAAATGCAGAACGGTCGCTCATTCAGGGTTGCGCTCAGGGTACTGGCGCGATCCTTGATCACCGCTGTAACGGCATTCGTGTCCAACATCAGCAACACACTCATAGCCAATCGCGCTCCACGGGAGCGCCGGGGTCACGCAAATTATCGAGCGCATCCAGGTCCTCCTGCGGGATCAGGGGCAAGAGCTGGTCACGCAGTTTGATCCAATCCTCGAATTTCCGGTTGCGCGGACTCAAGATGACATCTCCGGTAACCGGGTCGCGCCGGATTATTACTTCGTCACCTTCAAAGCGAAACTCGGCAGGCAGGCGCACGGCCTGGCTGCGGCCATTCTTGAATAGCTTGGCGGTTTGCATGGTGGCTCCCTTTCTTGACTGGTATATACCGTGATTTATATCACTTATAGGCGTCGCATTCAAGCCGCTGCCCAGATGGATTCGTTGAATGCTTCCAGCACTTGCTGGAGTTGCCCGTTGAACATCTTGTCGAGCCGGGCAAAACCACCGCCTTCGCGCTTGAAGATGAGGTCCGGGTCATCCAGTGCGGCGTGATCCACCAGCAAGTTGGCTTTGGTCTGCGCTGCGATCTTTTTCAGCCAATCTCGCTGCGGCCCGGTCCAGGTGTGCGACGCCAGCAGTTTTTGCAACGCATGTTCGACGCGCTCGTTGTAAGGCACGAGCGCATCGCCGATGGCGGCCTGGCGAATGTAGCCGACGATGCGCGCGGCGATGTCCTGGTTGGTCATCTCGCGCCATGCGCTGGCGAGGTTGGTTTCGGTGAATCCAGCCTTATCCAGTTCCAGCACCAGTTCGCGCAGTTGCTTGCGGGTGAGTTCGCGCGGGCGCGTCAGCACGGTCATCAGCGCCGGGATGTCGTTGCTGTGGCTCTGGATGAAGGCGGTAAATTCCTTGAGATAATCCGCCGGCTTCTTGGCATTGCCATAGCCGCGTTCGGAGGGAATCAATTTGTCTTCGTGATCTGAAATCAGAATGGGCTGTGCAACGCCCTCCCCTTTGCGATCCAGTATTTCCCCGAGATCGGGGTTTTGCGTAAACCAGGCGGCTACATCGTTGATGTTCATAGCCTTCAACTTCTTGATGAAGTCATCCGGCGTCATGCCTGATTTGGTTTCGAAGTCGCGCGCCGCCTTCTCCGACAGGTGCCGCTTTTTGCTTTGCAGCTTGGCCAGCAACTGGTCGCGCACCAGTTGGCGAGCGGTTTCGTCACCTACCGTTATCAGCTCCTGCGCCAGTTGGGTAAAGCTGATCTTCGGATCGACCACGACTGGCCGCATGGCGGTCATGTCGCCCAGCGCTTCGAAGATCTGCACCGCATCGAAGACGCGGAAGGCTTCTTTTTCGATCTCGTCGCACAAGCGCGTGGCGCGGCCCAACATCTGATCGAACAGGATGCGGCTATTCACCCGCCGCAGGAAGACCAGGTTGCAGATTTCCGGCACATCGATACCGGTGGTGAGCAAATCGACAGTGACCGCCACATTGGGATTACGCTCGTTTTTGTAGCGCCGGATAAGTTGCAGGGGCTTGTCGGCGGCGCCGGTGATCTTGATGACTGCATCGTCGTCCACGACGCCATATTGGGCTTTGAAAGCGTCCTTGAGCAGAGCGACCACCATATCGGCATGTGCATCAGTTGCGCAGAAGATGAGCGTCTTGCGGCGCGAGGCGGGGTCCAATTCCTGCGCAAGGTATTCGCACACCACGCGATTGAATGGCTCAGTGATCACCTTGCGGTTGAAGTCCTCGACGTCGATCTTGATGATGTCCGGCGTTTTGAACAGCTCGACCTGGTTGCTGCGTGCATCGTAGACCTTGACCTCTTCTCCGACCTTCCAGGTAATGCCGTTGGTAGACAGCTCGGTTTTGATCGGCAATGGCGGCTCGTAGTCCACCAGGTATCCGTCGATAACCGCTTCCCGATAGCTGTAGGTATAGATAGGCGCGCCAAAAATCTGCGTGGTGTGCAGCGCTGGCGTAGCGGTCAGGCCAACCTTATAGGCATCGAAGTAATCCAGCACGCGGCGGTATTTTGAGATGTAGTCTTCATAACCCCGGAAGGTCATTTCCGTATCGGACAACTCGCGATCCAGCAGATATCCGCGATGGCATTCGTCCACCACGATGCAGTCGTATTGATCGACGGCAGGTGGCGTTGCGTCTTCGGCGGCGTAGAGCAGGCGCTGCACCATGCCTTGTATGGTGGCGATGTGCACGGCGGTATCGGTATCCGGTGCTTGTTCTTCAAGCTCCTTGATGCCGAAGGTATCGGCAAAGGTCTGAAGATTTTCCATGCGTGTATCTTTGAATGCATTTGCCGCTTGTTCACCTAAGGCTGAACGGTCAACCAGAAAGAGGATACGGCGGAAGCGCTTTACCTTGAGCAAACGATAGATCAATGCAATACAGGTCTTGGTTTTGCCGGTGCCGGTTGCCATGGCCAACAGCATTTCCCGCTGACCGGATTCTATAGCCAACTCTGCGGCGCGGATGGCATCTTGCTGGTAATGCCGTAACGGAAAACCGTAATTGAACGGTTCATCGGCGAGTTGCTCGTGCGCTTTGGCTTCGTCACGTTTTAGCAGCGTGGTCAGTCCTTCAGGGGTGTACCAGCCATCCAGAACGTGCCCCAGATTATCGGCACGGCGCAAATCGCAGAACCAGATGCCGCTCCTGGTGGATAGCTGGCGCAGGAAGGGGCGGCCATTGGATGAAAATGCAAAGGGGACGCGATAAACAGCGGCGCCACCGCCCCAGTTCTCATCGGGCAATAGGGTTTCTGGTGATGGCGTAAAGGTGCGGCTGTAGCGTTTGGCTTGTTGCAGTGAGCCTGAGACATCAACGTTTTTACGCTTGGCTTCAACAACGGCAATAGGCATCAAACCTGCAAACAAGACGTAATCGGCTGGACCACTCTCGGTGGGCCACTCGGCAATGGCCAGGTTGCGGCCCTTGGTCGGGCGTGTGCCCTGGTTGTATTTGATAGCCTGGGAATTGGCTTCCCATCCAGCTTGCCGCAGTTGCTGGTCGATCAGCTTGCGGGTGTCAGCCTCATCCAATTGAACCGCGCTGGCAGCAGTATTCGCCGCTGTGACAAATTGAACCAAGGTGCTTTTTGGCTGGGCGGACGCTACGGTTTGCTGTTCGGCAAGACGTTTTTCCAGTGCGGCCTTGGCTTGTTCTGCCTCGGCAGCCATCTGCTCCCAGAATGCTTGCTCGCTCTTTGCAGCACGCAGCTTTGCCTGCGTCGCCTCAAGCTGTTCGGCGGTTTCGTGATGGGTTGCCTGGTATTCCTGGAGGGCCTTGCTCAACACCGCCATTTCAGCGCGCAATTCATCGCTCTCATCTTTGGGTGGTGTTGGCGGCGCAAAGGGTCCGGGCTTGAACGATGGGTTTTTGAAAGTGCGGTGAAACCACAGGCTCAATTGCCAGGTAATTCTCAAGGCGCTTAGCGCCCCTCGATGGTCGCCTTCAAGTGCGTGGTTGGCTGCATTGCCCGTGCGTCGAACCTCACCAAACAACTGTGCAACTTCGCGCGGAACGATGCCACTATCCTGAAGGCGGCGCAATAAGTCGTATTGGGTCTCTTCCGGCGCTACAAGCTGGCCAGTTTTCGCCGCAACAAGCTGGGCCAACAACTCGGAAAGCTGACGCAACTTGAGCAAACAGGTGTTGGGATCGCCTGCGAAATACTTTTCTGCCAACATGCCCAAGCGCAGCAACTGTTCGTCTTGCTGTTCTAAATGGGCGAAGTTTGTCTGGGGCAGGTTGGCCATTGCTTTTGTAGAGTTTATGTACTGGCGAAGGCTATCATACAAGTACGGGCATTACGATATGCCGAGAGACTTAAATGCGTTATCCAGTACCACCCGTTTAGCGAAGCTCTGTACCAGCCGGTTGATGTCGGTATCGCTCAGGTTGGCCGCATCCGTGATTACTCAATCACCCGCCCCTCCCCCGCCTCCTCGAAAGTCCGCCCGTCTCGGATGTGGTAAATGCGTTTGAAAGTGGGGATGATTTTCTCGTCATGGGTGACGACGATGATGGCGGTCTGGTACTGGCTGGCCATCTGGTTGAGGATGCGCACCACCGCCAGCGCCCGCTCGCTGTCCAGAGGCGCGGTTGGCTCATCGGCCAGGATCACCGGCGGCCGGTTGGCCAGCGCACGGGCTATGGACACGCGCTGCTGCTCGCCGCCTGAAAGTTCGGAGGTTTCTGCCTTCGCCCGGTGCGCCACGTCGAGCGCCTGGAGCAACTCCAGTGCGCGGGCGCGGGCCTCTGCGTTGGGGCGCCCCGCCAGCATCGGCAACAGCGCCACGTTGTCGGTCACATCGAGAAAGGGGATCAGGTAAGGCGCCTGAAAGATGAAACCGATACGATCCCGGCGCAACGCCCTGAGGTCGGCAATCTTCCAGGCGTTGTCGTAGATCACCTCGCCGCCCAGGGTCATGCGACCGTACGTTGGTTCGATCACTGCCCCCAGGCATTTGAGCAGGGTAGTCTTGCCCGATCCGCTGGGGCCGACGAGTCCGACCACCTCGCCGGGGGCGACGCTCATGTTTACATCCTTGAGCGCATCGACGGCGGTGTCGCCCGTGCCGTAACGCTTGCTCAAACCTTCGATGTGGATGCCGATGCCTTTGTCCATGTCAGCCCCCGATCGCCGTTGCCGGATCGACCTTGAGCGCCGCACGGATCGCCAGGGTGCTGGCGAGGGTGCAGACGATCATGACGATGACGAAGCCGCGCACCGCATCAGCCGGTTCAAGCAGCACATATTTCGGGAATGCGGGTGCCCACACGGTGGCGGCGATCTTGCCCACGGCGAATCCGATCAGGCCCAGGCCCAGCGCCTGTTGCAGGATCATGCCGGCGATGGTGCGGTTGTGGGTGCCGATCAGTTTCAGCACGGCGATCTCCCTGATTTTGCCCAGCGTCATGGTGTAGATGATGAAAGCCACGATGGCTGCGCTGACAATGGTCAGAATCACCAGAAACATGCCGATCTGCTTGGCCGAGGTGGCGATCAGCTTGGCGATCAGAAGCTCTTCCATCTGATCGCGAGTGTAGGCCTGCAAATGCTTCCAGCGGCGGATGTCCCGCGACACCATCTCGGCAGAACGGCCCTCGGCCACCCGCACCAGCACTGCGTTGACGTTATGGTTGCTGGCCTGCGAGGCATTGATCGCGTCCAGCAGGCCGGGCACGCCGGGGCGGTTGAGCGCGGGATTGGCGGCAGTGCGGGCACGCTCGTTGACGATGGCGTCGTTGTCCTTGAGGAATTGCGCTTCCTGAGCGTCCTTGAGGGGAATGAACACCATCGGGTCGCCGCCGGAGGAGACCATGCGCCGGGTCAGACCGACCACGGTATAGTCGTGGCGGCGGATGCTGATACGGTCGCCTACGGCGAAGCCGGTTTTGACATCGGCTATAGCCTCATAATGGCTGCGGGTGATGCGCCTGCCCGCCACCAGGTAGCCCGGCTCGCCCGGCTGTCCAGGCTCGAAACCCACCACCATGGCGCGCACGTCAGAGCTGTCCTTGCGCACCTGCATGGTGAGGTAGGTAACATTGGCGGCCTGTGCCACGCCGGGCATGCCGAGAACGCCACGGTAGACATCGTCGTGAATGCTGGACGACTCGGCATAAGGGCCCAACGTGTCCTTTTGTACCACCCACAGATCGGCGCCGCTATTGTTGAGCAACACCTTGGCGTCGTCCACCATGCCGCGATAGACGCCTGCCATGGTGAACGTAACGCCGATCAGCAACCCCAAGCCAAAACCGGTAAGAACAAACTTGCTCCAGGAATGCAGGATGTCGCGACCGGCCAGACTGATCATTTCTTTTTGCCGCTCAATGAAGCTACCACCTTGATGCGGCTGTCGTCCTTGAGATCGCTCTCGCTGTAGACAACCACCTCGTCACCGGCCTTCACCCCTTCGACAATCTGCACCTTTCCATCCAGCCCTTCCACCCCGGCTTTCACCGGCAAGAAGCGCAGATGTCCGTCCGCACGCAGCCACACGCCCGCAATGGAACCGCGATAGCGCAGCGCGGCATTCGGGATCAGCAGCGCATCGCGGATCACGGGCAGATGCAGCGTCACCTCGGCCATCTCGCCGGTCGTCACCCCTTGCGGCATGTGATCAAAAGCCACTTGGACGATGCGTTCCTCGGTCACGCTGTCGCTGATCGGCTCGATGCGGACAACCTTGCCCGCCAAGGATTTTCTGGATTTGGAGCGCAGCGTGATTTCGGCGGGCAGCCCTGCCTGTAATCCTGCGGAGCGCCCTTGGTCCAGCCGCGTCTTGACCCACAGGCTGGAGGGGTCAACCAGCTTGAGCACGGCCTGTCCAGCCACGACGGTAGAGCCGGGCTCGGCATCACGCGAGATCACCACACCGTCGGCGGGCGCTACCAGACGGATGTTCATCCGTTGCTGTTTCACCCCTTCGCGGTCGGAATCCAGACGGCCCACGTCTTGCCGGGCGCTCGCCAGCGCAGATTCGGCGGCGGCAAGCTGGGCATCCGCCGACTGCTGCTGCTGCAGCTTGGCATCTATCACACTCTGGCTGACAAACCCCTTATGCCCCAGCTCAACGTAGCGTCGCGCCTCGCTGGCGGCCAGTGCCTGGCGGCTCTTTGCATCGTTCACCTGAGCTTGTGCCGTCGCCACGCCGCTCCCGGCGCGGGCCGTTGCAGCGGCAGCGGAAGTCACCCGCGCATCCAGATCCACTGGGTCCATTTCCGCCAGCAACTGGCCGGCCTTCACCATATCGCCTACATCGACCAGTACGCTTTTCACCCGCCCGGCGGTAGTCGGGCCGATGAGGTAAGCGCGCCGGGCCTCGACGGTACCGATGCCGAACAAGGCTGAAGCCAGATCACCTTTGGCAACCGGGACCACAGTCACCTTGATCGGCGCGAGCGGGCCGCTGGTAATGGCTACCCAGCCCAGGGCGAGCAGCAGCGCAATGCCAAAGACAGCAAACCAGGCCTGCCGTGGCAGGCTTATGGGCATTTTCATCATTTATCCTAAATGCGTTATTTTAAAAAACACCCTTTAAACCCCGGCGAAAGGAAAGCACCCGCAATAAGGTAATCACTGCCCCTCAACTTCCAGGTAGATGCGACTGGCATTGCCGCCTTTGAGCAGATCGAAGTTGATCAAGTGACTAAAGGCGCTCTGATCCAGGCTGTCGATGGCTTCCTGCAAAGCGACCCCTTTATCCACTGCCTGCCGCATATGCGAGATCAGCAGGCGCAAGTAATCCCCGGTCTCCCGGCGTGCCTTGGCAAGGTCACTGACCTGTCCGTGGCCGGGAATGATCGTCATCGGCTTGAGTTTCTCCATCATCTCGAAAGAGGCCAGCCAGCCGGTTGCACTACTGACAGGCAACACCCCAAGCAGACGGTCCACATAAATCAGGTCACCGGCAAACAGTACGCTCTGCTTCGGCAGCCATACCACGCTGTCTCCCGGAGTATGGCCGCCACGGAAATACAGCAATTGAATTTCCTTCCCGCCCAGTCGCAAGGTTTCGGACTGGTCAAACAAACGATCGGGATAAACAGGTTGAGTTCCCGCCGCTTTATTGCCCAAAGTTTTGCGCAGACCTTCCAACTGCACCTCACCCCGCGCTTGCATGTCAGCCAGGAGGGGCCGGGCAGCGATAATCTCGGTACCGATGGATTTGAAATAGCCGTTGCCCAGCCAGCGATGGTCCTGCCCGCCAGTGTTGACCACGATTTTCACCGGTTGCCGGGTCACTGTCCTGACGGCGCGGTGGATTTCCTTCGCCACTTTCCAGGTCGGGCCGCTATCGATCACCACCACGCCATCGCCGGTGACGATAAAGCCAGCGTTGGCGTTCATGCCCTCGTTAGCAGCGGTGCGCATCCCCGTATCGCCGATGAAAGCGTACACATCAGGCGCCACCTTGACCGGCGTGAGGGTAAGCGCAAAAGCCTCTCCCATCGCCAGGCAGACGATAAACACGGCCATACCTGCCAAACTTTGCCTCACTTTACTTCCCCTTTTCTGGCATGGCATGAATCTGGAACATGCTGTGGCAGCTCACGCAGTTCTTCAGGATTCCCCCCAATTGCTTCTGCGTATGTTTGGTATCACCCAGGCTTTCTGCATCCATCGCCAGCTGGTCGAAACCGCTGTGCACAGCAAAGGCAAGCTGCTTGAATTCCTTCGGCAGCTTCGCCTTGAGCGTATCCGGTATATCGTGGGTAGCCAGGTTGCCCAGCGGTTTGGTCGCCTGTGCCACAGCTTTCAGATCGTCGCGCGACAGGGCGTCGGTCATGATCTGGATGCCACTCAGAAACTGGCGCATTTCCATCAGAATCATGGCGCGCTCCGAGGGCTCCAGGTTCAACGCCTTGCGCTCATCCTTGAGGTTGGCATGATCATCCGCACCGTGCGAGTGATCATCGCTCGCCCATACCGGCACCGCCGCCATAATCGTTGCAAGAATAAAACTCATCCACATCCGATTGCCCTGTTTCATTGCTTCTTCTCCCCTGTTGAGTTAATCAATCGATCCGACTCTGGATTCCAACCAGGTAAATCGGAAAAACTTTCTTCGCCTCTTCCAGCAAGGAACGTCGCCCGCCGAATATGCTTGATTGCAACACCAGGCCCTGAATCATGCCGATAAACAAGGTGGCCGCACTGTCCTCATCCACGTCCTGCCGGGCCAAGCCGACTGCCTTCGCCTGAGCAAGTAAATCCGCAATTTTGCCCTCGTAGCCGGTCAGGATTTCCTGAATCAGAACTTTCAGGCGCGTATCCCGGCGCAACAGTTGGTCCGAGAACACCATGCGCGGAATAGCCGGGTGCTTTGCAATGAACGACACATGAGCAAAAAACATTTTCTCCAGCGCATCCAGCGGGTTTATCCCTTTGGTTGCAGCCGCGCCAACCACTTTCATCAGACGCCCGCGCACCCAGTGGATCGCTGCCAGCCAGATATCGTCCTTGGTCGGAAAATGGCGAAATATCGCGCCCTGTGTCAAGCCCAGCTCGTCCGCCATATCCTGCGTGGTCACAGACTCCACCCCATGTTTAGCAGCAAGGTCAAGTGCTGCCTGGATAATCTCTTCCTGGCGTTCACCTGCATCCATACGACGTCTGCGCGGCTTGCCCATCTCTTCCGTTGCAGTCATTTCCTCACGCATTTCACCCGCCACTAGATAGTAATCAATTACTATCTTAGTTTGTCGATACCGCATCGTCAAGAGAGGGGCTCAATCCACTAAATTACAGATAAAAACAGATAGGAATTGACCTTTTCTACATGGCCACGTAGAATGCGCAGCTCTTCGGGGTGTAGCGTAGCCTGGTAGCGCGCCTGGTTTGGGACCAGGATGTCGGGAGTTCGAATCTCTCCACCCCGACCAGGATTTGTCCGACAATCTGCCCGTAGCTCAACCGGATAGAGCACCAGCCTTCTAAGCTGGGGGTTACAGGTTCGATTCCTGTCGGGCAGGCCAGTTTGGTCTGTTTTATCAGTGGTGGCTGTAGCTCAGTTGGTAGAGTCCCGGATTGTGATTCCGGTTGTCGTGGGTTCGAGCCCCATCAGCCACCCCAAGACATTTCAAGAAAACCGCCTGTTCAGGCGGTTTTTTATTGCCTAGCGTTATCTAGCACCTTCCCTGCCCAGCTTTAATTCTTGCCACGATCAAAATACGTTAAACTGCATAAAACTTATCGGATTCATCCTATCCGCATAAAAACATAAAGGTAGAACATGGCAAACAGCGCAAGCGACCTGGTCAAGGACATTGGTGGCCTGATCACGCTTCCGGATGTGTATTTGCGCATCAACCAGCTGGTGGAAGATCCGAACAGCAGCACGGAAGATATCGCCAAGGTTGTCAGTCGGGACCCGTCCTTTACTGTGCGCCTGCTGCGTGTAGCCAACAGCGCGCTTTATGGGCGATCTTCCACCATCGATACTGTCTCCAGGGCGGTGACGATGATAGGCACTATGCAAATACGCAGCCTGGCTCTATCCATGTCCGTGGCAAGCAGTTTCGCCGGCCTGCCCAACGAACTGGTTTCGATGGAAAACTTCTGGCGACACAGCCTGCTTTGCGCCCTGGCTGCACGCCATCTGGCGAAAGAAGCCCGCCGCTGCGACCCTGAAGCCCTTTTCACCGCTGGGCTGCTGCATGATATCGGCGAACTGGTGATCTTCAACCGCATGCCTGAACAGGCCAAAGAAGCGCTGCTTATCGTACTGGACAGCCAGGACGAGGTGCCCGTCCACGCAGCCGAACAGCAGGCAATGGGCTTTGATCACAGCGAAGTCGGCGGCGAACTGGCACGAGCGTGGAAACTCCCGCCGCTGCTGGAAGACTGCATCGCCCACCACCATGATATCGAGAATGCCAAACGATACCCCAGAGAAACCGCACTGGTGCATATTGCCAACATCGTTGCGCTAATGGCGGAACTGGACACGCTCGACCCCTCCGATGTCTCACCGATTGATCCGCGCGCCTGGGAAGTCACCGGCCTCACCGAAGAGTCGGTGGAACCGGCGGTACGCCAGGCACAGGAAGAGGTCATAGAGGCCGAGAAACTGTTTCTCGACAAACCGTAGCCGCCTACCCTGTCAATCAAACATCCATGACACTCCCATCCAGCCCGAAACAGCCACCACCTCATCCGACCCTGCCCGGCTTCGAGCATGTACGGCGCTCATGGAACGAAACTTATCAGTCCTACGCGGCCCGCATTCTGCCGGGAGAATACTATGTCACCCGCCACGACGAAGGCGTTTATACCACTCTCGGCTCGTGCATTTCCGCCTGCATCCGCGACAAAGTGCTGGGCATCGGCGGCATGAATCACTTCATGCTCCCGGCCACTGAAGCGGCGGAAGCCGATGCCTGGAAAGCCTCCAGCCAGTGTTCAGCCACCCGCTACGGAAACTACGCCATGGAACACCTGATCAATGAAATCATGCGCAATGGGGGTAAACGTGAAAATCTCGAGGTCAAGGTCTTCGGAGGCGGGCGCATCCTGCAAAACATGACCGATGTCGGTGAGCGCAACATCGCATTTATCCGCGACTACATCAAAACCGAGGGCCTGCTGGTGGCTTCTGAGGATGTGGGCGAAGTTTTCCCGCGCATGGTGGTTTACTTTCCAACTACTGGTCGGGTTCGAGTCAAAAGGCTGCGCTCCTTGCATAACAATACGATCGCCACACAGGAAATCAGCTACATCGATACACTCAAGGCAAAACCGGTCACGGGCGAGGTGGAACTGTTCTGAGTTATTGCTATTGAAGAGGCGTTTCAACCCAAAGGTTGTCGGCACATTTTATTAGCCTAATTCACCCAGAGGACGCGGCTTGGCGATGCCATAACCTTGCATGTAGTCAACGCCAAGCTCCCCCAGGATTTTCACAATCGCCTGGTTCTCGACGAATTCAGCTATCGTTTTTCTGCCCATGACATGACCGATATGGTTGATCGACTCAACCATTGCGTGGTTGGTTGGGTCGGAGGCAATATCCTTGACAAACAACCCGTCAATTTTCAGGAAATCCACCGGAAGGTTCTTGAGATAGGCATAAGAGGATAAGCCACTGCCGAAGTCGTCGAGAGCAAAACTGCAACCATGGCTTTTTAGCCGCTCAATGAAATATTGAGCCTTGGTGAGATTGCCTATGGCTTCTGTCTCCGTGATCTCGAAACAGATCTTTTCCGCTGGAATCGCGAACTCCCGCAACTGGTTTTCAATGTGAATCAAACAGCCCGCGTCACCCAGGGAACGCCCGGAGAGATTGACCGAGCCTAACTCCAGCGCTTTCAAGTGGGCAGGATGCTCAGCCAGCCAGCGAAAGTAGGTGCTGATCACCCAGCGATCTATGGTCGCGATCAAATTGTAACGTTCCGCAGCAGGCAGAAAATCTCCCGGCGGAATCAGATTGCCTGATTCGTCCAGCATGCGGATGAGAATTTCGTAATGGCTGCTCAGGTCGGTCAGGTCGTCGCTGCGGACGATCGGTTGGTAATAAAGCACCATGCGCTGCTCTTCCAGGGCCTTGGAGATACGCGGAGTCCATTGCATTTCTCCATGGCGCGCATGCAACGCCTGATCGGCCTCATCGTGAACGTAGATGTTGTTGCGCCCAACCTCCTTCGCCATATGGCAGGCGGCATCGACGCGACTCAGGACGGACATGACAGATTCGCTTTCGCGATCGATCCCGATCAACCCGATGCTGATGCCGATGCTGAAGGTGCTGCCATCCCAAACAAAACGGAAGTTCTGTGTCACCTCCTGTATCTTGCCGGCGATATGCAGCGCTTGCTGGACGGAACAATTTTCCAGCAGCAGCCCGAATTCGTCTCCCCCGACCCGCGCCAGGACATCCCCCTGGCGCAGCAACCCCGATAGCTGAACGGTATACAGCTTCAGCAGTTCATCTCCAGCGACATGCCCGCAGGTGTCGTTGATCACCTTGAACTGATCGACATCCAGATGAAGCAGGCTGTGCTCCCTGCCACTGACCTGGGCATCACGAATGGCCTGCTTCACCTGATATTCGAACTCGTGGCGATTGAGGAGACCGGTCAAGGCATCGTGCGTGGTCTGATAGGAGAGTTGCTGAGCCAGTTCGCGGGCATGGCTGACATCCCGGAAGACAAGCACGACGCCGGAGGCATGCCCATCCTGGCCTCGAATTGGCGCGGCAGTAGGTTCGATGTAAATTTCTCGTCCATCGCGCCCTACCAGAATCAGGGTGCGGAATGAAGGCGAAAGCCGCCCCTCTCGCAAGCAGTGCGCCACCAGATCATTGGCCGGCTGGCGTCCATCCTCAATCAGCAGGGTTCCCAGTTCCGCAAGCTGCTTCGTGCTTGCTTCGTCCAGTTGTGCAGCAAAAAGCTGCTCGGCGACCGGGTTGAGATATTCGATTCGTCCCTGGACATCCGTGGTAATAACCGCATCGCCAATGGACGAAAGCGTCACCAGGACTTTTTCCTTTTCGCTGAAAAGCGCCTGATTGGCGTTTTCCAGCTGAACGATCAAATTGTTATTGTCGATGGCAGTGGCGATCTGGCTGGCCAGCAAAGTCAGCAAATCGAGATCACGCTGATCAAAATCGCCTCCACCGATCTTGTTGATGCCGGCGATGCCGCCGAGGAAATGGTTGCGCCCAACCAGGGGAACAAGGATGACGCTGCCGACCTCCTTTTCCCACTTGTTGCGTTCTTCCGCACTGAGTTCCTTGAGGACTCCCCGCCACCAAGGGCGCTGATGCTTCCACACCCATCCGCAGATACCCATATTCAGATCCAGGCTCTCGCCGACGATCTCTTCAGCATGGAGGCCGTAGCCGGCGCGGTAGGTGTAAGTGGCGCAGTTATCGTCCAGGACGGGAATAAGGACTGTTTCGGCCTTGATCAGCCCTTGAGCAAAGGCAGCGACCATTCGAAAAATGGTCTCCAGATCAAGTCGCTCGCGAACAGCGGCGACCACTTCCCTGAATAGCGCAATTTGCTGATCGCGGTCATAAAGCTCATCCCGAAGCCTGATGACCAGCTGATCCAATGATATTTCTGAAAGTTGATTCACCATTCACCAGAACTCGACGTTTTCATTATTAAGGCCTCTCACGCATGAGAGCGTCTTGGTATCCAGCTTATTCTGTACAGATTAAGACACAGTCTAAACATTAACGCAATAGCTTGCGCCCTGACTTTGGGTGTTCCGGGGTATGGCAGGCACGGCGGAAAGCCAGCAGATTTTTCTGAGCGCTGCCCAGCACGCTGCTGTGAGGGTAGCTGCCTGCCTCGTTCGCCATACCTGCGGGAACGCCGGTTAGCAGTTCGATGCCCTCGCTTGCATACTCAGCGGTATAAATATGAAAAAACCCTTTGGCGACGGCCTCAACGACCTTGCTCTCCAGCATCAGGTGACGCCGGTTGCGATGAGGAATCAGCACGCCCTGGCTACCGTCCAGTCCGGCAGTTTCGCAAATGCGGAAATAGCCCTCGATTTTTTCATTGATCCCGCCGACCGGCAGCACTTCGCCATGCTGATTGACCGCGCCAGTGACGGCGATGCCCTGCCTGATCGGCAGGCCGGACAAGGACGAGAGCAAAGCGTAAAGCTCGGCACAGGAGGCCGAATCCCCTTCCACGCCATGGTATTCCTGCTCGAAAACGATGGAGGCATTGAGGGAAAGCGGCGCGATATGAGCGAACAGCGCAGCCAGATAATTTTGCAGAATGAAAACGCCCTTGTCGTGAATCGGGCCGGACAACTCGACCTCACGCTCGATATTCAGCAGCCCGCCATCACCCGCGAACGTGCGCGAGGTAATCCGTATCGGGAAACCAAAACGGAAATCGCCCAGATCGACCTGCGTCAGGCCATTAATCTGACCCACTTTCTCTCCATGCAGATCAATCAGCAGATCGCCTTCGGCAATGGATTCGCGCAGACGCTGATCCGGATAATCATGCCGCCATGTGCGCGCCTGTAGCGCCGCCTCGACGTCAGCAGCCGCAACCAAGCCATTTTTGCGGGCACGACAGATGGCGGCACTTTCCATCACCAGCGCCTCGGTGCCGGCGAAGATCGCACTTTGGCGCATCTGATCGTCGACGGTGCGATGACCATCCTCCAGCAAGCGCGCCACCGCTGCGGAGGAAAAGTGAGGCAACCCAAGCTGGCGGCAGGCATGGGCGACAAAAATTGACGATGCACGCCGGGTCTCGGTGCTGGAAAAAAAGCTTTCGGCGAAATCCACCTTCACTCGAAAGTGGCGCGCGAATTCCGGATCTTCTTCCTGAAGCTCGTAATACTGCTCGCGCGAACCGATCAAAACAATTTTGACCTCGACATCCACCGCCTCAGGTTCGAGCGAAACTGCCGCGATCGGCGTGAAAGCCGTACCCGGCTCCTCGATCTGCAGCCTGCCGCTGCGCAGGAAGCGCCGCAGCTTTTCCCACACCAGGGCATCGGCCAGCAAATCGCGCAGGTGCAGCATGAGAAAGCCGCCATGCGCCTTGAGCAAACTGCCCGCACGGATGCGCGTAAAATCCGTCACCAGCACATCGTTCTCGGACTGATACTCGATACTGCCGAACAGCGAGCGGAACAGCGGATTGTCCTCGACAATCACCGGCGCGCTCGAGAGGCCGCCATTATCCACCACCAGGTTAACCCGGTAGCGCGACAACGCCATTTCCAGGTTTTCCTGACGACTTTCCTCATCGTCATCGACCGCCTGGAACAGGGCCAGATTGTCGAGTACGTCCTGGGCCATGTCATCCAGCCAGGCATTCAGCTTGGCGGCATCCTTGATCTGCTTCTTCAGCCCGGCGCGAATCTCCTGCAAACCATGATCCAGCAAGGGCTTCACCACTTGGCGGCGCAGCGCCGACAGTGCCTCGTTCATCACCCGCTCCAGCGGTCTGGTTTTCTCGAAATAAAGAGTGATCTCGACACGCAGTTCCTGCTCGGCCTGCTCGACCGCAGCCCGACGTTCCTTCGGCAGGGCAAGCACCTCATCCTCGACCAGCGGCTGCCCCTCCTTACCCAGCAAAGTGAATACCATTCGCCCGGCCTCGCGGTGAATGCTGAAATTGCGAGCGTCCGCAAAGGCTGAGAGTTCGGCGTAAGCCTTGGCTTCCTCATCCTTATAAGCTTTTTCGACATGCGCGCTTTCGGCCTTGAAATCCTGCCCCGCCAACTGCTGCGGGATCTCCGTGACCAGGGATTTCGTCATCTGCTGCAGGTGCTGACGCAACTGGCGCCCCTGCCCGGCTGGCAGGCGCAGTGCCAGCGGTCTTTCCGGGGTATCGAAATTGTGCAGGTAGCACAGATCCGGTGGCACAAGCCGCTCGGCGGCAACAGACTGCATCGCCTGCCTGAGCAGAGAAGTGCGGCCGCTGCCGACCTCGCCCAGCACGAACAGATTGTAGTCCGGCTGATCCATCCCCAGACCGAAACGAGTGGCCGTTTCGGCACGCTCCTGGCCGATCCAGGGCAAGGACAGGTTGAGCAGTTCGGAAGTATCTGAAAACCCCAGCGAATCGGGGGCTATGGTCAGGCGAAGATCGGCGGGAATCAGGTTTGAGATTGGCATTTCTTTATTATCTTAAGAAAAATCAGTTAACCACGGGGATCACGGGGAAAACAAAAAGCAGGAGCATCTAAGCGACAAAGACGTGGAAGCATCAAGCTCATCACCTCAAGGGCGCTTGGACAGAGCTGCGTAAAATATTGATTTTTCCCCGTGAACCCCGTGTGCCCCGTGGTTAAAATGCTGTTTTAGATTTATTTGTTTCCGCTAATTGCGCATTGATTCGGCTCGCAGGCCTGCAACGGCAAATCACCGCTCCTCCCGCCGATGCTGCCGACGGCATGCACCGCTGCAACGTAATGCTTGTCCTCATGCAATCTGTCCCAGCTTTCCGGGTGCGTCCGACCGTGCATGCGAATCAGGCGCGCCATGCCCAGTGCCGGCATTTCCCATTTCAGGCCAGCCAACAGTTCATCGGCACTATCCGGCTTATTACACACCAGCACCATGTCGCAGCCCGCCTGCAGCGATGCCTCGGCACGCTGCACCACGCCGCCGGCTACGCTGGCGCCTTCCATGGAAAGATCGTCGCTGAAAATCACGCCATCAAAACTTAACTCCTTGCGCAAAATATCCTTCAGCCAGACGCTGGAGAATCCCGCCGGTTGCTCGTCTACCTTGGGATAAATCACGTGCGCCGGCATCATCCCGGCCAGGCCGAAACTGATCATCTGTCTGAAGGGAATCAGGTCATCCATCTCGATGTCAGCATAATCGCGATCATCCACCGGGATTTCCAGGTGGGAATCGGCACGCACGAAACCGTGCCCGGGAAAATGCTTGCCCACCGCCGCCATGCCACCCTGCTTCAGGCCCAGCATCAAGCTGTGCGCAAGCACAGAGATAGCCTGCGGATCACGATGGAAGGCGCGATCACCGATCACCCCGCTGTGTTCAAAATCGATGTCCAACACCGGGGTGAAGCTGAAATCCACACCGCTGGCTCGCAACTCTGCCGCCAGCACCCAACCGGTCTGGTGCGCCAGGGTCTTGGCACGATTCGGATGTTCGTCCCAGATATGCCCCAACTCGCGCATCGCCGGCAGACGGGTAAAACCGTCGCGGAATCGCTGCACCCGACCTCCTTCATGGTCCACGGCAATCAGCAGATGCGGGTTGCGCAAGGCGTGGATTTCGGCGGTAAGCCGGGCAAGCTGCGCCTGCGAAGTGTAATTCCTGCCAAACAGAATCACCCCGCCGACCAGCGGATGTTTAAGTCTTTTCCTGTCCTCATCGGTCAATTCGGTGCCGAGAACATCGAGCATTACCGGGCCAAGAGTCATTTTTTGCTTTTCTCTAGATTATTGTTCCAGGACGGAAAAGGCCACCACCATCTCCGCCTCGTCGCTGATCGACAGGTGATGGCCGCGAATATTGCGCTGCGACAGAACTTGCGCCAGTTCGGGTTCCAGCCCGAAACCCGGTCGACCGAGAGCATCGTGCGTCACGTTGATGTTATGCCAGGTTGCCGGATGGCGCATCCCCGTGCCCAGCGCCTTGACGAAGGACTCCTTGGCGGCAAAGCGCTTGGCGAGAAAGCGGGCGCGGTGGGCGCTGGCCGCAAAATCATCCCACTCCACCGCCGCCAGAATACGCTTCGCAAACCGGTCGCCGTGACGGTTCAGGGCTTGCTCGATACGCCTTACCGCTACAATATCGGTTCCTATCCCGTATATCATCTGGCCACTGCCACCATCAGCGCCTTCATTTCCGCCACCGCCCGCTCCCAGCCCACGAACAAGGCCTGCGCAACAATGGCATGACCGATATTGAGCTCGTAAACACCGGGGATGGCGGCAATTTTCTGCACGTTGTGGTAGTGCAGGCCGTGGCCCGCATTCATCCGCAGGCCGAGCTTGATGCCGTATTCAACCGCCGTACGGATGCGAGCCAACTCCACCTCCTGCGCTGCCTCTGTTTCGGCATCGGCAAAGTGGCCGGTATGAATTTCCACCACTGGCGCACCCGCTTCCCTGGATGCATCAAGCTGAGCTTTTTCCGGCGCAACGAACAGCGAAACGCGAATACCGGCATTGCCCAGCGCGGTGCAGGCCAGTTTGATGCGCTCGAAATGGGCAGCCACGTCGAGTCCGCCTTCGGTGGTCCGTTCCTCGCGCTTCTCCGGCACCAGGCAGACATCCTGCGGTTTCAAACGCAGGGCGATTCCCACCATCTCATCCGTCACCGCCATTTCCAGATTCATTCGGGTCTGTAAGGCTGCCCGCAGGATTTCCACATCCTCGTCCTGAATGTGGCGGCGGTCTTCGCGCAAGTGCAGGGTAATCGAATCCGCGCCGGCCGATTCCGCCATCAGCGCCGCCTGGATCGGGCTGGGATAGCGCGTACCGCGCGCCTGCCGAAGTGTGGCGACGTGGTCGATGTTGACGCCGAGATGAATCATAGTTCCAGTAAATCCTTTAAAATCTGGCGGGTATGCAGGGTATCGTCGCCGAGATAGTGATTGATCAGCGCCCGCATCAACGCCTTGCTTTGCTGCAGGGTGACTGGATCGACGTAATCGTCGGCGGCCATATCCAGCAGCGTCTTCCCCAGCAATTCTACACCGTTTTGACCAGTTTTTTGCCGCACCGGGCCGCGCTCGAAAACGTAGCGGTAAGGCACCCCCGGCTCGATTGCCGCCCCGGAATCCGCATCATGGGCAAGCGTCAGAGCGTAACCCAGTTCCTTCAGCAGATTCATTTCGAAGCGCCGCAGCACGGCGGCATAATCCGTGCGCCGTGCGAGTTCCTGCAAGGTTTCCTGGTAATAAAGGAACAACTGCTCGTGCGGGTCATCGCGGTGCAGCAGCTTGAGCAGCAGCTCATTCAGATAAAAACCGCAGATCAGCGCCGTACCCTGCAACAGCGGCTGCCCGCCCTGCCATTCGGCGCTGTGCAATGTGCGCAGTTCGGCCTTGCCAAACCAGCTCAACGAAAGCGGCTGAAAAGAAAGCAACAACCCGCGCACCGCCGATTTCGGTCGGCGCGCCCCGCGCGCCATCAGCGGCAGACGCCCGAAATCGCGGCTGAACACCTCGACGATCAGGCTGGTTTCGCGATAGGGATAGGTGTGCAGGACGTAGGCGGGCTGATCTCCCTGCCGGGCATTATGTTCTCGTGCCATACCCTCAAATATTAGCTAACAAATCAATAGGGTTCATTCAACAACTGGAATTATACGGTGTTGGGTGCAGGGCCATCCATTATTTTCAGCCTCCAGTTAGCGTTCGCTGGATAATCCGGACGCAGCTCAAACTTGGGCAAGCAGATTCGACCTGCCAGGAAATTCAGCTTAAAATCCAGTTTAATTACATTTCAGCTAACCAAAGATTTGAAGGAGATTTTGATAACATGGAAAGAAGAGACAACATGCCCCATTGGGTTTTCTTTGGTCTCTCCAGCATCAACACCCGGAAAGGCGCTCTGATCCTGTTCTGGAGCTGTTTCGCGTTCGGGCTTGCCTGCATTCCCTTTTCGCCGGCTCTGTCGTGGTTACCGACAACCGGTCCGGGCTGTTTCGCTTGCGGCATCGTTACCATCCCTGCCTCCTATCATCTGGACGACTGGAGCTGGGCCGGCCTGACTTTTGCCGTGGCCTTGTGGTACTGGCTTTGCATCCGGTGGATCGACAAAAATTCGACGTGGGACACACAGCCTCAATAAATCTCGCAGGGATTTCTTCTTTCACGCCTGATAGCAGGCTTTACTGTCGAACAGCATTTGCTACCTTCCAAACATCAATCCCCGTGCGGCAAAATTTTGCCGCACGGAAAATAGTTATCTACTCTCCCAGAGATGGTAAAATCTCTTATGTGGGCTAATCATACAGCGGCATCACGCGCTTGAAAGCCAGTTATAACTATTGACGTTAGTCCGAGGGTAGCAATGAAATGTGTGGATGATTTCCGCCTGCAGTTCGGCAAGCAGGAGCTGGTGCCGATCATTATTGGCGGGATGGGTGTTGATATCTCGACGGTCGAACTCGCGCTCGAGGCGGCGCGTCTGGGCGGCATCGGTCACATTTCGGATGCCATGCTACCAACTGTGAGTGACCGTCGCTATGAGACACACTTCGTCAAAGAAAAACTCAAGCAGTACAAATACAATATCGACAATACCGACAAGGCCGCAGTCAAATTCGACCTGGGCCAGATCGAAGAATCGACTCGCCTGCATGTCGGTCACGCGATGAATTCCAAGCGTGGCGAAGGCATGATTTTCATCAACTGCATGGAAAAGCTCACCATGAACGCACCGCGCGAAACCTTGCGCGTGCGCCTGCGTACAGCGCTGGATGCAGGGATAGACGGCATCACATTGAGCGCCGGCTTGCACCTCGGTTCGTTTGCAATGATGGAAGACCACCCCCGCTTTCGCGATGCCAAGCTGGGCATCATTGTTTCCTCGCTGCGCGCGTTGATTCTATTTCTGCGAAAAACAGCCAAGCTCAACCGACTACCGGATTTCATCGTGGTCGAAGGCCCTCTGGCCGGAGGACACCTCGGCTTCGACATGGATTGGGCAAAATACGATTTGCAAACAATCATGACCGAAATCCAGCAATATTTGCGGACAGAACACCTGAATATTCCGCTGATTGCGGCGGGCGGGATTTTCACCGGCAGCGATGCCGTATCCTTCCTGGAAAACGGCGCTGCTGCGGTACAGGTAGCAACGCGCTTCACCGCCGCGCGCGAATGCGGCCTGCCGGAAAAAGTCATTCAGGAATACATCAAATCCACTGAAGACAACATCGAGGTCAACACCACCTCACCGACCGGCTACCCGATGCGCATGCTCAAGAACAGCCCGTCGATCGGCGCAGGCATCCGTCCTGGCTGCGAGTCCTACGGCTATCTGCTCGACGGTAACGGCAATTGCTCCTACATCGATGCCTACAACCGAGAAGTGACTGCACACCCGAAGGCGAAAAAAATCTCGGTCATGGACAAGACCTGCCTTTGCACCCACATGCGCAATTTCAATTGCTGGACCTGCGGCCATTACACTTACCGCCTCAAGGACACTACGCGACAACTGCCCGATGGCAGTTACCAGATACTCAGCGCGGAGCATGTATTCCGCGATTATCAGTTCAGCGTTGACCAGAAAATCGCATTGCCGGATTAATAAATCATGAAAAGAACAGATCTTGAAAAGAACAGAGGCTTGAAAATAAACAGCCAGATCAAGCGTAGCGGCGCTATCGGGCGTATCGGTAACGAGACTGTAGCGACCATAGACCGGCGCGAACAGCGCAAACTCGACCAGGCGCTTGGCCTGATACCCTTTGCAGTCAAACTGAACGATGAACTGGTGAAGCAGATCCAGTCACTGGCGCAGGAACGTCAGATCGGACTGAACGAAATGGTAGCGGAGTTACTGCAAAAAGGCTTGAACAGCTAAGAAAATGTAGGTTGAGTTAGCAGCCGATCAGAACAAGCGCCCTTCACGTTCGCCCCCTCTCCCGCTTGCGGGAGAGGGTTGGGGAGAGGGCTCAACCTACATGACTACGATTTCTTTGCCAAGATCGCCGGGGTTCGCAAACTCACCCCAGCCTACGAATTCCCCTCACCCATCTATCAGCGATGACGACCACCGGAGCGATGTAGCGGCGGCGTCCGTGGCGTAGCCACATTGCCATTGGACTCTCTGGCTGGCGCACCACTCCTGCCAGGCGAGGACGTTCTCGGCGCAGACGAACGGCCTCTCGGCTGACCGCGACCACCCGGCGCCGACCCGCGTCCGTTCTGGATCGGCTCGGGTTTGGCATTCCGGTCCGGCTCGAAACCCGGCACCACTTCCTCGGGCAACTCCCGCTTCAGCAGTCGTTCGATATCCGCCAGCAACTTGTATTCATCCACACACACCAGCGACACCGCTTCACCCGAAGCGCCCGCACGACCGGTACGTCCGATACGGTGAACGTAATCCTCCGGCACGTTGGGCAGCTCGAAGTTGACAACATGAGGCAAATCAACGACATCGATACCGCGGGCTGCGATGTCAGTCGCCACCAGAACCCGCAGGCTGCCGTCCTTGAACTCGCTCAAGGCGCGAGTCCGCGCCGACTGGCTCTTGTTGCCGTGGATCGCCAGCGCCGGGATGCCGGCCTTGACCAGATGTTCGGCCAGCTGGTTGGCGCCGTGCTTGGTGCGGGTGAACACCAGCACCTGCGACCAGTCGTGCTGTTTGATGAGCTGGGTGAGCAAGGCGCGTTTCTTGTCGCGGTCCACCGGATAAATCTTGTGAGAAACCTTGTCGGCAGTGGCGTTTCGGCGCGCCACTTCGATCATCGCGGGCTTGTTCAGCAGGCCATCGGCCAGCGCCTTGATCTCGTCGGAGAAGGTGGCGGAAAACAGCAGGTTCTGCCGCTGCCTGGGCAACAGCGCGAGAATTTTCTTGATGTCGCGGATGAAGCCCATGTCCAGCATGCGGTCAGCTTCGTCCAGCACCAGGATTTCGACGTGCGACAGATCGACGGTTTTCTGCTGTACGTGGTCCAGCAATCGTCCCGGCGTGGCCACCAGAATATCCACGCGACCCCTGAGTTTGGTGATTTGCGGGTTGATGTTGACCCCGCCGATCATGGTCATGGAATTCAGTTTCAGGTGCTTGCCGTAGTCGCGCACGCTCTCCTCCACCTGTGCCGCGAGTTCGCGGGTAGGAATCAGGATCAGCGCCCGAATCGGCGGACGACCGCTGGATGGACCTTTGACGTTGATGTCGGATAGACGGTGCAGGATAGGCAGAACAAAACCGGCGGTCTTGCCGGTGCCGGTCTGTGCGCCGGCAAGCAGATCGCCGCCCGACATCACGGCGGGAATCGCCTGCATCTGGATCGGGGTGGGAACGGTGTAGCCGCGTTCAGTGACGGCACGAACAATTTCATCGGACAGGCCGAGGGAAGCAAAGGACATGGTGACTCCAGGAATAACATCGGCCTGTCGCCGTTTATCGGCGCCAGTCTTAGACAGATGAGGGGGTTTAATTCAGCCCGAATGGGCAGCGGCGCGATGACTGGGTGCGTAAGCCGCAGGCGCGGATTATAGCAGAGTGGGGACGATTGCGCCGTTTAGCTGCACGGAAGAGCGCGTTTACTCATAGCCTAGGCTCTTCACCGCACGTTCGTCGTCAGCCCAGCCGCTTTTCACCTTGACCCAAACTTCGAGATAAACCTTGAGGCCGAACAGTTCTTCCATGTCCTTGCGGGCCTGGGTGCCGATTTCCTTGAGTTTTTCGCCTTTCTTTCCGATCAGGATCGGCTTCTGGCTATCCCTGTCAACGATGATGGCAGCGTAAACGCGGCGTAGTGCGCCTTCGGTTTCGAACTTCTCGATCTCGACGCTGATGGAATAGGGAATCTCGTCGCCCAGCAGGCGGAAAACTTTTTCGCGCACGATTTCGGCGGCGAGAAAACGTTCGCTGCGATCGGTAATTTCATCCTCACCATAAATCGGCTCGCCTTCGTGCAAGTGACGGCGGATCTCCTGCACCAGTTCAGGCAAGTGCGCATCGCGCTTGGCGCTGACGGGTATGATCGCGGCGAAGGGAAACGAGGCGGACACTTTCTCGATAAACGGCAGCAGCGTAGCCTTGTCGCTTACCTTGTCGGTCTTGTTGATCACCAGCACCACGGGTTGATTGCGCGGCAGCAGGGCCAGCACTTTTTCGTCGCGAGCATCGAAGCGCATCGACTCAATCACGAACAGCGCCACATCCACATCCGACAGGGATTGCGTCACAGTGCGGTTCATCACGCGATTCAGCACATTCTGGTGCTGCATCTGGAAGCCCGGCGTATCCACGAAAATATACTGCGCATCCGCATCGGTGCGAATGCCGACAATGCGGTGCCGGGTGGTCTGCGCCTTGCGCGAGGTGATGCTGATCTTCTGCCCGATCAAGTGATTGAGCAGCGTAGACTTGCCCACATTCGGGCGGCCGACGATGGCGATGTAACCGGTGCGAAATTCCATATTTAGTCTTTCGTGAGGGGTGAGGCGTTAAAGGTGAGGCGAAAAAAGAGGCTGGCGCAGGGTTTGACCTTTCGCCTCACCCCTCACCCTTCACCCCTCACTGCTTAATATTTGCATGACGCTGCCCGCAGCCTGTTGCTCAGCGCTACGGCGGCTTACTCCTCCGCCGCAGGCGCGCACGCCAAGATCGGGAATGGCGCACTCGACTTCGAAGCGCTGCTCATGGGCTTCGCCGCTGATCGACAGCACGGTGTAACTGGGCAAGGGCAGCTTGCGCCCCTGCAAGTACTCCTGCAGCAGGGTTTTCGGGTCCTTACCCAGCGTCTTCGGATCGAGGCCCTTCATCAGCGGCTCGAACAACCGCGCAATCATTTGCTCTGCGCTGGCAAAGCCGCCATCGAGATAGACCGCGCCGAGAATCGCTTCCAGCGTGTCCGCGAGTATGGAGGGGCGGCGAAATCCGCCGCTCTTCAGTTCACCTTCGCCCAGTTTCAGGTAATCGCCCAAATTCAGGGAAGAGGCGACTTCGGAGAGCGTCTGCTCCTTGACCAGGTGGGCGCGCATCCGGCTCAAATCGCCTTCCTGCACGCGAGTATGGAGATGATAAAGTTGCGTGGCAATGGCGCAACTCAGCACGCTATCACCGAGAAATTCAAGCCGCTCGTTGTGAGGCATGCCATAACTGCGATGGGTCAGTGCCCTGCTCAGCAGCGCCGGATCCTTGAATTCATAGCCGATCCGCCGGCTCAGCACCTCGGTTCCCATGCAGGTGAGTTACTCGCCCTGCGCTGAAGATGAGGCCGTGAAGTCCATATAGGCGCTGATGTTGGCCACAACCGGCACCTTGACGGCATATTCCACGGTGATGACTGACGTATTCCCTTCACGGCTGACGGTCAGGTCCTCCGGTTTGACGCTTTTAACGTCGCCAACATCCGCGCGTTTGAAGAAGGAAGCCTGAAGTTCCTTCGGTGACATGGTTTTGAGATCGCCGCTGGTGGCCATGCTGCCGAGTATTTTCTTCACTGACATGAATTCCAGATAGGATGGCACCAGCTTTGCCGCAAGGATTAATCCCGAACCCACCAGAGCAGCAATAAATAACATACCCACCACCGTAGCGCCCTGTTGTTTCTTCATGGATATCTCCCCCTTAATCAATTGATTTCCCGATACGCTTGAAATCATCAAAGTTCCACCAGATCATGAAAGCCTTGCCGACAATGTTGCGATCCGGAACAAAACCCCAGTAGCGGCTGTCGTTACTGTCGTCACGGTTGTCGCCCATCATGAAGTAATACCCTTGCGGCACCGTACAGGTAAAACCCTCGTTATTGTAAGCGCAATTTTCGCGGTTGGAAAACTGCCGCACATCGCCCAGACGGACAGTAGGCGCGTCAGGCTGAGCCAGCGTCTGGTGGTTGTGCTCCCCAAGCTGTTCGCGGGACAGGTTGGCATTCACGAAATTCAGGCCGCTCTTGACGTAGCTGTAGCCGCCCAGACTTTCAATTTTAAGCAGCTTGCCGTTGATGGAGAGCTGCTTGTTACGATAGCTGATTTTATCTCCCGGCACGCCGACCACACGCTTGATGTAGTCCAGCGATGGATCTTCCGGGTAACGGAAAACCATCACATCGCCGTTCTTCGGCTGGTTGATCCCGATGATTTTCTGGTTAGCCACCGGCAAACGGATGCCATAAGTGTATTTATTCACCAGGATGAAGTCGCCAACCAGCAGCGTCGGCATCATCGAACCGGAAGGAATCTTGAACGGCTCGACCAGAAAAGAGCGCAGCAGGAACACCACCAGAATGACCGGAAAGAAACTTTTGGAGTACTCGACCAGCAGCGGCTCTTTGGCACCCAATTCGCGACGCGGCTTGAGCACGTAAATCTCGAACAGCCAGATGACCCCAGTAACAACCAGCGCGACCAACATGATTAACGGAAAGTTCATTGACACCCCTTAAATAGGGCGAGGGGTGAGGGGTAAGCGGAGAGGATAATCACTCCACGCCTCACCCCTATCGCCTCACGCCTCACCTTACTTATTATCCACCTGCAAAATTGCCAAAAAGGCCTCCTGCGGGATTTCCACATTGCCCACCTGTTTCATGCGCTTTTTACCGGCCTTCTGCTTTTCCAGCAGCTTGCGCTTGCGACTGATGTCGCCGCCGTAGCATTTCGCCAGCACGTTTTTGCGCAGTGCCTTGACGTTTTCGCGCGCGATGATCTGCGCGCCGATGGCCGCCTGGATCGCCACGTCGAACATCTGGCGTGGAATCAACTCGCGCATCTTGGCCGCCACTTCGCGACCCCGGTACTGGCTGTTGGCCCGGTGAACGATCACCGACAATGCATCCACCTTCTCGCCGTTGATCAGAATGTCCACTTTCACCAGATCGGAAGTGCGGAATTCCAGGAATTCATAATCCATCGAGGCATATCCGCGCGATACCGACTTCAGCTTGTCGAAAAAGTCCATCACCACTTCGTTCATCGGCATCTCGTAGGTCAGCATCACCTGCCGCCCCATGTACTGCATGTTCTTCTGCACGCCGCGTTTCTGGTTACATAGCGTCATCACGGCACCCACATATTCCTGAGGCGCAAGGACTGTGGTGGTGATAATCGGCTCGCGGATTTCTTCGATCTTGGATAGCTCGGGCAACTTGGCGGGGTTCTCGATTTCCAGCACCTCGCCGCCGCGCATCACCACCTCGTACACCACCGTTGGCGCGGTGGTGATGAGATCCATATCGTACTCGCGCTCCAATCGCTCCTGCACAATCTCCATGTGCAGCAGCCCGAGGAATCCACAGCGGAAACCGAAGCCCAGCGCCTGTGAAACTTCAGGCTCATAGTGTAGCGAGGCATCATTGAGCTTGAGTTTTTCCAGCGCATCGCGCAGTGCTTCGTACTCATGAGACTCCACCGGATACAGTCCGGCGAACACCTGCGGCTGGATTTCCTTAAAGCCCGGCAGCGCCTCGCTGGCGCGCTTCCCGGCCAGGGTCACGGTGTCGCCGACCTTGGCCGCCTTGAGTTCCTTGATACCGGCGATGACAAAGCCGACCTCGCCCGCCACCAGTTGCGTCCGGGCCTGGGATTTGGGCGTGAACACACCGACCTGTTCACACAGGTGTTCAGTGCCGCTAGCCATCAGCAGGATTTTATCCTTGGGTTTCAGCACGCCGTCCACCACGCGCACCAGCATCACCACACCGACATAATTATCGAACCAGGAATCGATGATCAGCGCCTTCAAGGGGCCATCCGGGTTGCCCTTGGGCGCCGGAATCCTGGCGATGACCGCCTCCAGTACGTCCTGCACACCCAGCCCCGTCTTGGCCGAGCACAAAACCGCGTGGCTGGCATCGATGCCGATGATGTCCTCGATTTCCTTCATCACCCGCTCAGGCTCGGCGCTCGGCAGATCGATCTTGTTGAGCACCGAAACGACCTCTACCCCCAGTTCAAGGGCGGTATAGCAATTCGCCACACTCTGCGCCTCCACGCCCTGAGAAGCGTCAACCACCAGCAGCGCCCCCTCGCAGGCGGAAAGTGAGCGACTGACTTCGTAGGAGAAATCCACGTGGCCGGGGGTGTCGATCAGGTTAAGCTGGTAAAGTTGTCCATCCAGGGCTTTGTAGGTCAGGGCAGCAGTCTGCGCTTTGATGGTAATACCGCGCTCGCGCTCGATATCCATAGAATCAAGCACCTGAGCCTCCATCTCACGATCAGAAAGCCCGCCACAGAAATGAATCATACGGTCAGCCAGGGTGGATTTGCCGTGGTCGATATGGGCGATAATGGAAAAATTGCGGATTTGCTTCATAATTTGGTTCAGTAAAAAAGGGCACTTTGCGGTGCCCTTTCTTTTTTGGGAAAGACGGATTTTACCGGATTTTGCCGAAATAAGCAGCAAGCGCGACCGGATCAAGGTGGTAATGACAGATTTCCTCGCCGTTGCCGGCCAGCACGGGCACTAAATGGCCATATTGCCGTTCCAGGATTTCGTCTTCGTCCACATCGACAACTTCCAGCGCAAACCGATATTCCGCCTGTAACGCCTCAAGAGCCGCGATCATGTCATGGCACAGGTGGCAGTCTTCGCGCCCGTAAACTGTCAACAAAATCCCGCCGCTCATTGTATCTTGAATGCAATGAACAGCGCCCGCTCTCCGCGACGCACCAGCAGTGCGACATTCTGTCCAGCCTTGTAAGAGGAAAGAATCTGATTGAACTGCTCGACATTTTTGACCTCCCTGTTGCTAACTGCTGTAATCACATCACCGCGCTGGATCCCCGCCCGCGCGGCCAGTCCTTGAGCTTCCGCCACCACCACGCCATGCGCAATCTGCAACTCTTTCTTCTGCGCCTCGGAAAGATCATTCAAACCCAGACCCAGCCTGCCGGCAGCGTTATCCATTTTGCCCGGACGCTTCGCCACTTTCTCGGTCGGCACTTCTCCAACGGTCAGCGCCAAATTCGTGGCCGAACCTTTGCGCCAGACCTGAACTGCCACCTGTTTTCCTGGCTTGGTCGCGCCGACCAGAAGCGGCAACTCGCTGGCGTTGCTCACCGCCTTTCCGTCGAACTTCAGCACCACATCGCTGGTCTCCAGGCCGCCCTTTTCCGCCGGACCGCCCTTCTCCACGCCGGCAATCAGGGCCCCCTCCGGCTTCTTCAATCCGAACGACTCGGCCAGTTCTTTGGTGACCTCCTGAATCATCACGCCGAGCCAGCCACGGCTGATCTTGCCGTGAATGCGCAACTGGTCGGCAACGTCCATCGCCACGTCGATAGGAATCGCGAAGGCCACTCCCATATAACCGCCGGTGCGGCTGTATATCTGGGAGTTGATGCCGACCACCTCGCCCCTGAGATTGAACAGCGGGCCGCCCGAATTGCCCGGATTGATTGCCGCGTCGGTCTGGATAAAGGGCACGTAATTTTCCTGCGGCAGCGAGCGTCCCTTGGCGCTGACGATGCCCGCCGTCACGCTGTTCTCGAAGCCGAAAGGCGAGCCGATCGCCGCCACCCACTCGCCCACCCTGAGCTGGGCGGGGCTCCCGATTGCCACTTTGGGAAGACCGGTTGCATTGATCTTGATCAGCGCCACGTCAGTGCGGCGGTCCGCGCCGATCACCTTGGCCTTGAAATCGCGCTTGTCGGTCAGACGTACGGTGACCTCGTCGGCCCCGTCCACCACATGCGCATTGGTAAGAATATAGCCGTCAGCGCTGATAATGAAACCCGACCCCATGGACTTGGACTCGAACTCGCGCGGCATGCCACCGTGGGGCGGACGGAAGCGGCGAAAGAACTCGAAGAAAGGGTCGCCCTCGGGAAGATTGGGGATTTGAGGAAGCATTTCCTCCTGGCTAACGGTCTGGGTGATGCTGACATTCACTACCGCCGCGCCCTGCTTTTCAACCAGCTCGGTGAAATCCGGCAGGTCCCTGGCATTGGAAAACATGGAAAAAGAAATCAGGAATAAAGAACACAACCACTTCTTCATTTTCTAACCGCCTCCTCAAAGTCACAATGAAAAATAAATCACTTCTTCAAACCACCCTCAAAACTGACCACGCGCACCGGAATATCGGCCATCCGGCTCAGGATAACCGGCTGGAATTGTCTGTCCGTCCCCATCCTGGCCGAAAACAACTTCAAACCGAGAAACCCCGCCACCAACCCGATGAGGGCGCCAGCCACGGAATACCCATCCTTGACCTCTTCAGCCCCTGCCAGCGCGCTCCCCGCCGCCGCCCCGGCAAACAATAACAGCAAGGGAAACAGGTACAACAGCAGCGTTCCCTTGAACATCGCCGACTCATTCAGGCCGACTACAACCCGATCGCCAACCTTTGCGCCGACCTCGTTGCTGGCGCGATAAAGCGGCGTCCTCTGACCAAAAAAGTTGGCCAGCACGGAAGTGCCGCAACTGCTTTCGCTGCAACTGCTGCAACTCGTCTTGCGCTCCGCCTGAACATAGGCAACGGCATGCTCGATTTTAACGACTATCGCTTCAGTTTCTATCATGGAAGACGCCTCATTTGCTGACGGAATTCGCGATCTGCATCACGGTAATGGCGGGCACCTCGCCTAATACGGTAATCTGGTGGTCCGCCACCGTACGCGTATAAACATGGACTGCACCCTGGCGAACCACGTTTTGCATAGGTTTTGTCACGGCTGCGGCAGGTTCGATGAACACGGAAACCGTCGCCAGGCCATCAGAGAACACCAGATGTTTCACCGGCGTATCTTTCCCCGGCATCGTGCGCTTCATCACCGTCACCGGGGTGAAACCCGGAGGAAGCTGTTTCACCATCCAGCTCAAATCGCTTTGCTGCAGCTCCGTCACGGTTGCCGGCTCACTGGACATCAGTACTTTTTTACCGGCGATCTTCGGCTTGAGGGATGCCTTGTCTATCTGCCCGCCAATTTCCACCTGGGTAAAAGCAACCTGGCCGATCATCTCGTTTTTTTCATTGAGCATTCCGGCCTTCAGCAGCAAACCCGTGGCCCGGTCGATCCAGAGCTTGTGCTGATAGCGATACTGATCCCTGGGTTCGAGAACGATCACCCTGCATGCATGGCCAGCCGTGCGGTCGGGCTCGGCGAATCGAACCCGATAGTTCTCGGTGATGCCATCAAGTTGCCTGGGCAGCAGTGCCGGAAAGGATTTTTCAACTCTTCTTTTCTCCACCACCACGGAAGCACTGTCATCCGGCTTGAAGCACAGTACCTCTTCATTGTTGCGGATGATTTCCCATGGAGAACCATCCAGCGCCTCGAGCTTTTCGTGCTCGCCGCTTTCATCCTTGATATGGGTGATTTTGCTGGTTTCAAGATGATCGCCATACTGATAGACGTAGGTGCCCCGATAATTAAGCTGGTGCGCCGCAGCGGCGGCTTTTTTCAACCAGTTCAGCGCATCCGCCTGTTGCGGTGCATCCGCCGCCTGCGACACACCAATCATGCCTGCCAGCAAGGCCACCGCGAAGAGGTGTACTCTCATCGGCCTCCATCCCCTGATTTTTCGAGAGACGCGCGCTGATAGTTCCGGGGCAACCGGACAGCATGTGAATACTCCTGGTGCGCTGCCAGGTAACCATTGACGTTGATCTCGGTCGAAGCACTCGCCGTGCTCGCCTCCTCAACAACGGCATTCGCTGCCACACCCTGAGCATCCTCATGATTGATTTGCAGCGCCACCCATGCCACCAGGGAAACTGCCGCAACGGAAGCCGCAACAGACAGTGCAATCAAGGGGCGCCGGTTCGAAAGGGCTCGCCGGGGAGCCAGAACCGTCGGCTCTTTAGCCAGCAGGCCGGTGATTCGAGCGTTTAAATCGGGTGAAAGCGGAGAAGTTTGCCTCAAGGAATCGCCGATCAGATGATACATACCCCACTTCTGCTGAAATTCCGGTTGTTCTCTGGCAGAAATCAGAATTTCATTCGTCTCTTCATGATCCAGTTCACCATCTGCCAACGCAGATATTCGACTCTCCATCATGTTTACCACCTCGTGTCTTTATCTGTTCCCAGCATCGGTCGCAACCTCTCGGCAATCGTTTCGCGGGCACGAAAAATTCTCGACCGTACCGTCCCAATCGGGCAATTCATCATAATTGCGATTTCCTCGTAACTCAGTCCCTCGATTTCACGCAGCGTGATCGCGGTTTTAAGTTCCTCCGGCAGGCCATCCATTGCCTTGTTCACGGTTTCGGCAACCTGCTTGCTCATCAGTTCATTTTCAGGCGTATTTATATTGCGGAGCTGATCGGCATCTTCGAAACCTTCTGCCTCCTCGCTGTCGAACTCCGTCGTTGTCGGCGGTCGCCGGCCTTCCGACACCAGATAATTCTTGGCGGCATTGATCCCGATCCGATACAGCCAGGTATAAAACGCGCTATCCCCCCGAAACGAGGGCAGCGCCCGGTAAGCCTTGATGAACGCCTCCTGAACCACGTCCTCGACTTCGGTCGGATTACGGATAAAACGCGATAGCAAACGCCCCAGCTTGCGCTGATATTTTGCCACAAGCAGCTCGAAAGCGTGCTTGTCGCCGTGCTGTGCTCGCTCGACCAGTTGCTGGTCAATCTCACGATCACCCATGTAGGCCTTCCCTGAAATGCAGCGCCATTAAACCTTGTCCCCATTGCTGGCAGGGGTTTCCCATGCCATTCAATGATTTCAGTATAGCGCCCGCATCCGCAACAGGGAACGCGACCTCTCTTTAAAGACCCGCCTGCCCCAAAATAGTTCACATCAGGACAGGGTTATTGACAAGGCACTTCCGCAGAATCGCCGCCCTGACCCGCACCCGCGTTGCGTGCTATCATTTCCACCGCATAGATAAAGTCAAAGGAACAAAGTACATGTCGAATTTTGACGTGGTCATCATCGGAAGCGGGCTGGCCGGCATGACCCTGGCGCTGAATCTCGCCGAGAGCCGGCGAGTGGCCATCGTCACCAAGCGCGGCTTGCTGGATGGCGCCAGCGACTGGGCGCAAGGCGGCATCGCAGCCGTGCTGGCGGACAATGACTCGGTCGAATCTCACATCAGCGACACCCTGATCGCCGGCGCGGGGCTATGCGACGAACAAGCCACCCGCTTCGTGGTAGAAAACAGCCGGGCCGCGATCGAATGGCTGATCGAGCAAGGCGTACCCTTTACCCGGGATGCGGACAACAGCACCGGCTACCACCTGACCCGTGAAGGCGGCCACAGCCACCGCCGCATCATCCATGCCGCCGACGCAACCGGCCATGCGGTACAGATCACCCTGGCGGAAAAAGTCAGGAACCATGCCAATATCACCCTGCTGGAAAAACATATTGCCATCGACCTGATCACCGGCGCCAAGCTCGGGCTTGAAGACAACGCCTGTCATGGCGTGTATGTCCTCGACAAGAACAGCGGCAAGGTCAAAACCTTTGCCGCCCGGCATATCGTGCTGGCAAGCGGCGGAGCAGGCAAGGTCTATCTCTACACCACCAACCCCGACGTTGCCACCGGCGACGGCGTCGCGATGGGCTGGCGCGCCGGATGCCGGGTGTCGAACATGGAATTTGTTCAGTTCCACCCCACCTGTCTGTATCACCCCCACGCCAAATCATTCCTGATCACCGAAGCAGTGCGTGGCGAAGGCGGCATCCTGGTATTGCGCGACGGCACCCGCTTCATGCCGGAGCACGACCCGCGCGCCGAACTGGCGCCGCGCGACGTGGTGGCGCGCGCAATCGACTTCGAAATGAAAAAACGCGGCCTGGACTGCGTTTATCTCGACATTTCACACAAACCGGCCGCCTTTCTCAAAGAGCATTTTCCCAACATCTACGAACGCTGTCTTGATCTGGGCATCGACATCACGCGCCAGCCCATCCCCGTAGTGCCGGCAGCGCACTACAGCTGCGGCGGCATCGTCACCGACAGCTCGGCGCGCACCGACATTCCCAACCTGTACGCCATCGGCGAAGTCGCCTGCACCGGGCTGCACGGCGCCAACCGCCTGGCCAGCAACTCGCTGCTGGAATGCCTGGTATACGCCCAGGCCGCCGCGAAGGACATCCTCAAACAGCCCAAAAGACCGCCCGCCGCCCTGCCGGAATGGGATGAAAGCCGCGTCACCGACGCCGACGAGGTGATTGTCATTTCCCACAACTGGGATGAACTGCGCCGCTTCATGTGGGATTACGTCGGCATCGTGCGCACCAACAAACGGCTGGAACGAGCGCAGCACCGCATCCGCCTGCTCACCGAGGAAATCAACGAGTACTACCAGAATTTCCGCGTCAGCAACGACCTGATCGAACTACGCAACCTGGTGCTCACCGCCGACCTGATCGTACAATGCGCCATGCTGCGCCACGAAAGCCGCGGCCTGCATTACAGCCGGGATTATCCGGGACTGCTGGCTGAAGCAAAAAACACGGTGCTGGTACCGGGCGGCAAATAGGACTAACCCTATCGCACTAAAGTGGACGTCACCCATTACGGATAAAAGGGTAGCACCTCCTTTGTCTCTTTAAATCTTTACAAAGCTATTGAAAAGAGCCGTAATTGACTCTATATTTGTAGCCAATAATTTAAGGATGAAAACGATGGACACGATCTTCGCCGACTACTCGATTAGTATGTCCGAGTTCAAGAAAAACCCGGCGCAGGTGCTGCGCACGGCAGGTGAGAAGCCGGTTGCCGTACTCAACCATAACCGCCCTGCTTTCTACATGGTCACCCCGAAACTCTTCGAAGCCCTGGTCGAAGAACTCGCCGACCGGAATCTAGTAGAACTGGTGCGTCAGCGCTTGGCGCGCAAAGATACGGCCATCGAGGTGGACGTTGACCAAATCTGAAGCCGTTCAAGACACGACGAAATACCGGCTCAAATTTCTGCCGGAAGCGCTGGAGGAATGGAATGCCCTCGATGGCAGCGTCAAAGAGGTACTGCGCAAAGCACTCAAAAAGCGCCTCGAACAACCTCGCACTCCCGGCGCTCAACTGCACGCCGAGCTTCGTGATTGCTACAAAATCAAACTGCGCAAGCAGGGATACCGTCTGATCTATAGCATCGAAGACAATGCTCTGGTTGTGTTAGTGTTAGCCATCGACAAACGCGAAGGCATGGCCGCCTACCGCTCAGCAGTCGAACGCCTGATCTCTGGCAAAAGTTAACCGGGCTGCGTTATCCGTTAAAATGGAGCGTTATCCGACGATGCCCGAGCCACAACGACTATGAAACAAGCCCTTAATCCACCTTCGAGCAACGCCATTTCAACCACACCCGCAGCCGCCTGAAATCTTCCGCATGGACCGCATCCGGAAGAATCACCAGATGCTTCACCAGACGGCCTTCCGCCGGCTTCAAATTCAGCACAGCCAGATAAGGCGCAACGAAGCTGCTGCCGAGCAAATCGGCTTCGTGCCATGCCCCGGTGCGAGTCTGGAATTCGCAGCGGCAATCTGCATCGAGCCGCAATCCAATCAGCGAATGCTGTAGCGTGCGAAAGCCATCGCGCCGCAGGGTATGCCAGGCGCTGCCGAATAACACCGGCATCAGCAAGACGGCGAGCCAATAAGGCGGCGACGCCAGCCAAATCATGGCGGCGGCGAAACCATGCATACCCACGAGCAAACCCGCCAACCGTCGGGACGGCCCGACTGCGATCGTCAGCGTCTCCACCTGCAACCCTTGTAAAAATGGCCGAATGGCCTTATTTTAACTGTCATCTCGATCAATTATCGGCAAAACATGAATCCCACCTGGAAAGACCATCTCATCAAAGCGGGCGCAGCCCTGGCAGAAGATCATGTCATTCATTTCGGCAATCCGGAAAAGGAATTGCAGGCCGCCCAGTCCGGCGGCACCCTGCTCGCCGACCTCTCGCATCGCGGCGTGATCGGCTTCATTGGCGAGGATAGCCAGACCTTTCTGCAGGGTCAAACCACCAATGATGTCAGGCTGGCCACCGACCGCGCCCAGTACAACAGCCTGTGTACACCCAAGGGCCGGATGCTGGCGAGTTTCCTGCTGTGGCGGGACGATGAGGGCTACTCCCTGCAACTGCCCGCCGCTCTGCAAGCCGGCATCCAGAAGCGGCTGACGATGTACATACTGCGCGCCAAAGTCAAGGCACGCGATGCCAGCGATGAAACGGTCCGTCTCGGAGTGGTCGGACCAAATGCCGAGGCAATACTGCAATCCGCCATCGGCGATTTGCCTCCGGACGTGATGGGCGTAGTCCGCCACGACAAAGTAACCATCATCCGGCTGGACGCAACCCGCTTCGAGGTCGTTGCGCCCCTTGAACAAGGCCCTGCCCTATGGGACAAATTGAGCAAGCTCTCTACCCCGGTCGGCAGCGCCGGCTGGGAATGGCTGGAAATCCACGCCGGCATCCCCGTCATCCTGCCCCAGACCCAGGAACAATTCACCCCGCAAATGGCGAATTTCGAGGCCATCGGCGGCGTCAGCTTCACCAAGGGATGTTACACCGGCCAGGAGATCGTGGCACGCACGCAATACCTCGGCAAAGTCAAACGCCGCATGTATCTTGCCCATCTCGACTCTGACAGCGCCCCCCAGCCGGGAGATGAGCTGTTCGGCTCGGAACCGGCGGCAGGCATGGTGGTGAACGCCCAGCCCGCTCCCGGCGGCGGCTACGACCTGCTGGCGGTAATTCCCACCGGCAGCGTAGATGCCGGTACGGTAAACTTCAAAACCCCGGAGGGTCCGGCCCTGCAATTCCTGCCCCTGCCCTACCCGGTCTAGCCACAACCATACCAGGAGGCCACGAATGAAAATTTCCTTCCTCGGCGCCGCCCGGCAGGTCACCGGTTCCTGCTACCTGATCGAAACCGGGGAGGTCAAATTCCTGGTGGATTGCGGCATGTTCCAGGGCGGACGCGAGGCCGACAAGCTGAATGCGCAGGCCTTCAAATTTCTCCCCCGGGACATCGCGTTTGTCTTGCTGACCCACGCCCACATCGACCACAGCGGCCTGCTGCCCAAACTGGTTGCGGCGGGGTTTGAAGGTCAGATTTACACCACTACCGCCACCGCCGACCTGCTGGGCGTGCTGCTGCCGGATTCCGCCCACATTCAGGAAATCGAAGCCAGCCGGGAGAATCGCAGGAGGGAAGAAAGTCCCCGTAAAAAACGCAAGCTCAGCGCGGAGGCTGCTCCGATATACACCATGGCCGAAGCCGAAACCTGCCTGCGCAAGCTGGCGCCAGTTTCCTACGATACGCAGATTACCCCGCACCCCTCCGTAAACTGCTGCTTCCGGGATGCCGGACATATTCTGGGATCGGCCATTATCGAAGTCTGGGTCAAGGATAGGGACAAGCAAACCAAGCTGGTTTTCTCCGGCGACCTGGGGCAACCCGGCCAGCCCATCCTGCGCGATCCCGCCATCATCGAAGAAGCCGATATCCTGTTCGTCGAATCCACCTACGGCGACCGGCTGCACAAAGACCTGCTATCGACTGCCAATGAATTCACCCATGCCATCAATGACACGCTGCACCGAAAAAAAGGCAATGTCATCATTCCCGCCTTCGCCGTAGGCCGCACCCAGGAAATCATCTATTTCCTTCATGAACTCACACGCCAGGGGCGATTCAAGGATCTGACCGTCTATGTGGATTCGCCGATGGCGACCAAAGCCACGGACATCACCATGCGCCACATGGAAATGTTCGACGATGAAGCGAGGAGCCTCACCGCCTGGCTGGCGAAGAACCATATCCCGCTCAAGCTCACCTTTACCGGCAGCGCTGAAGAATCCATCGCGCTGAACAGCATCCATTCCGGCGCGATCATTATTTCAGCCAGCGGCATGTGCGATGCCGGGCGTATCAAATTTCACCTGTTGAACAACCTGGGGAAAAGGCAGAACACCATCCTGATCACCGGTTTCCAGGCCCAGGGCACGCTGGGAAGGCGACTGGTGGATGGGGCGAAAACGGCGCGGATTTACGGCAAGGAAATTCCCGTGCGCGCGGAAATTTATACGATCGGCGGGTTCTCGGCCCATGCCGACCAGGCCGCCCTGCTGCACTGGCTGAAACAGTTCAAGCGCCCGCCCGCGCAGACCTTCGTGGTTCACGGCGAACCGCACGCCGCAGAGGCGCTAGCCGGCTACATCAAGAAAATGAACTGGGAAGTCGCCGTACCCGGAATGGGAGAATCAGCCATCTTCATCAAGATGACCGAGGATAAAACATAAGCCTTTACTCAGCGGCGGTCGGGGGCGGGTTAGTTCCACCCGCATCCGGAGACTGATCCGGATTTTCCTGAGGCTGGTTTTTATTCAGTTTCTGCTGGGTTTTTTCTTCTTTCTTTCTTTTCTTTTCCAGCTCTTTCTGACGCTTTTCATATTGAAAATTAGGTTTTGCCAATTTGTCGCCCTTTAAGTTTGTTCGTCTAGCTTAAACAATAACACAACTGCGCCCTATCTTCAGAGTCATCTCAGGCCATTGTATGACCCGGCAAGGCCATGAAGGGGTAAAATAGCATTTTATCCGCGCTCCTTCCCATGCCCTCCTCTACAGCCCAGCAAATCCTTCACGACGTTTTCGGCTACAGCGCTTTCCGCGATGAACAGCAAGCCATTATTGAGCACGTCACGGCGGGCGGCGACGCGCTGGTGCTGATGCCGACCGGCGGCGGAAAATCCCTGTGTTACCAGCTCCCCGCGCTGTTGCGGCACGGCGTCGGCATCGTGGTGTCGCCGCTGATCGCGCTGATGCAGGACCAGGTGGACGCCCTCAAGCAACTCGGCGTGAAAGCCGCTTTTCTCAACTCCAGCCTGAACGCCGAAGCCGCCCGCGACGTGTCTGGCCGCCTGATGCGCGGCGACCTGGACATCCTCTATGTCGCCCCGGAACGCCTGCTGATGGCCAGCTTCCTGAGCGCGCTGGAGCAGGTGCAGGCCGGCACCGGACTGGCGCTGTTCGCAATTGACGAAGCCCACTGCGTATCCCAGTGGGGCCACGACTTCCGCCCCGAATACCGTGAACTGACGGTGCTCCACGAGCGCTTTCCGGCGGTGCCGCGCATCGCGCTCACCGCCACGGCGGACGCCCCGACCCGGCGCGAGATCGTCGAGCGGCTGGCGCTGGAAAATGCGAGCCAGTTCGTCTCCAGCTTCGACCGCCCGAACATCCGCTACCGCGTCGCGCTGAAAGCCAACGCCCGCAACCAGTTGCAGGCATTTCTGGAAGCTGAACACGCCAGCGACGCCGGCATCGTCTACTGCCTGTCGCGCAAAAAGGTCGAGGAAACCGCCGCCTGGCTCAAGGAAAAAGGCTGGGATGCCCTGCCCTACCACGCCGGCCTCGACGCCGCCACGCGCAATGCCAACCAGCGCCGCTTCCTGCGCGAGGAAGGCGTCATCATGGTCGCCACCGTCGCTTTCGGCATGGGCATCGACAAGCCCAACGTGCGCTTTGTCGCCCATCTCGACCTGCCAAAAAGTATGGAGGGATACTATCAGGAAACCGGTCGTGCCGGCCGAGACGGCCTGGCTGCGGATGCCTGGATGACCTACGGCCTGGGCGATGTAGTGTCGATGCGCCAGATGCTGCTTTCCGGCGATGCGCCAGAAGAACGCAAACGGGTCGAACTGCAAAAGCTCGACGCCCTGCTCGGCTTCTGCGAGGCCACCGCCTGCCGCCACCAGACTATCCTGCGCTACTTTGGCGAAGAACACCCCGGCGACTGCGGCCAGTGCGACAACTGCCTCGAACCCGTCGACACCTGGAATGCCACGCAAGCCGCGCAAATGGCGCTCTCCTGCGTCTACCGCACCGGCCAGCGCTTCGGCGTATCGCACCTGATCGACGTACTGCTCGGCAAGACCACCTCCAAAACCGAACAATTCAACCACCAGCAACTCAGCACTTTTGGCATCGGCAAGGATCTGGCGCAGCAGCAATGGAGCAGCGTCTACCGCCAGCTCGTCGCCGCCGGCCTGCTCAACGTGGACATCGAAGCCTACGGCGGCCTGCGCCTGACCGAGGCATCCCGCCTCGTCCTGCGTGGAGAGCAGGAAGTCTGGCTGCGGCGAGACCCCGAACCCGCCAGAAAGAACCGAACCAGCAAGGCCGAACGCGGCGCCCGCGCCCGCGAAGCCTTCGCCGGCGCCAACGAAGACCCGCTCTGGCTCGCCCTCAAGGCCAAGCGCACCGAACTCGCCCGCGAGCAGGGCGTGCCTTTTCCATACACCGACACAATATTGTCAAATCTAAAGACTGCCAAAGAAAATCTAACAGAAATCAGCATTGCTGTAAGTAGCGCCTTCGAAATCAAGAACGTTAAAAAAACCGATTCAACAACAGAACCGAACGATAGCCCTCTATGGCACTTGCTAAAGAGAATCAGACAAGAACTCGCACAAGAACAATCGGTTCCTCCGTACCACATCTTCCACAACAGCACATTAATTCAAATCCATAACCAACTTCCACGCAGTCTTCAAGAGTTCGCTCAGATAAGCGGAGTTGGGAAATTTAAGCTTGAGCGCTATGCAGCGTACTTCCTGGAAGGAATTGACTTTTATATCCATAAAACACAGTCGTAACCAAAGTACGCAACGCCAACAGTAAGCGGCAACACATCATGTAGCCACAAATTCAGACTCTGACTAAGCTGATGCACCTCTCGATACACAAGGGTGGTGCCAACTGCCGCCCTTTATCGGAGCAGCGGCAAACTCCGCCGTAGCAGAATCCCCAGCAGGTCAACTTCATCACAATAACACTCTCAATATCAATGCGTCATACACCAAACCATATCATATAGTTTAGCGAAAAATACATTCGCAAACAGTGCCCATGGTCGAGTGACCGTATCGAAAAACACGATCTCACACTATGACCCTGAGCTGTCGGTGAGCTTAAAAGCGAAGGACTTCCGCCTTTCGGCCATTGCGGCCGGTCGGATTCTGCACTAACTATGTCTGCTATGGGGCCAGATACCTGACACTGAGAGCTTGAGGCCGCCGAACGTCTGCTTCAAATGCCTACCACTTCGCACATTCGGCCAATTGCGGCCTTCGGCGACTGTCGGCTTTTTGTACGGCATTGGAACGGCGCTGGAGTGAAGGGTGACTCATTCGTTCGTCATGCTAGAATCTCGGACACCATTGGGCCCTCGGTGCCGATGGCTTGGAAGCGATAGAACTTCGCGGCCGCCCCCAAGTGCCGGAATTTGTGCCGAGCAAGCTGTAACAGCTTCTCGTCGCAGGTAGAGATGACGAACTGCCGCTCGCCGTCCGAAGAACTCTGCAAACCAAGAATCAGGTCGAGTAGAGCATACGTGTTCAAGTCATCAAAGTGAGTGACTGGGTCGTCCATCATGATGGACGAGAAACCCGACCAGGTCTGTGAACTGCAGGCGGCAAGGAACAGACCCAAGACGAGAGTCTGTACCTGCGACTGACTGAAGAAGTCCGTCGGCCTCAGTGACTCTCCTTTGCGATGGACACGAATGCCAATAGCTGAGTCCTTGCTAGAGACCTCAATTTCACCGAAGCCATAGACAGGACGTAGCCGCTGTTGAATGACGGCAGTCCTCGGCCCGTACTCAGTGATGAAGTGGTCCGTCGCGAAGGCTTGCTGCGTGCTGAGAAGCTTCCTTACTTCAGTGAAATACCCGAGCCAAGGCTGAATCTTCTGCGCACGAGCGGTTGATTCCTGAAGCAGCGCCTGGTTGGTAAGAATGCGCTGGCGGATGCTCTCGAAAGCAGCGGACGTGGCAGCGGTGTCAACGGCCACCTCCAACTCCGCCACTCGGTCTCGCAAACCTAGCGCTGTAACTTCGCGTGCCGCGGCGACTTCCATTTGCTGATGGAGCTGTTCCTGCGATACCGCACTGTCAAACTTTGCAGCTGCCAGCTCCGATAGGACCGAATGAATGCGCGTCTGATGTACGGTCAGCGCTTGACTCGCCTGTTGGTAGCTGGTGCGGGCGGCAGTGACAGCCGTCTTTGCTGCCGCCTGGACCGCTTTCTGGCTATCGACCCGCTCGTTCGTCGATTGGACGGCGGCGCTCGTCGAAGCTCTTTGTTCCTCAGTGGCGCGCTCCGCATCGGCCAGTGCCTGGAGGCCGCTTGCTAGGTTGATGGAGCCTCGATTTGCTTCATTAAGCAACTCGTTCAGACGCTTCTGTGCATCGTTCAGCGCTGATTCAGCGGACTGCCTCTGCTGGTCGAGCACTTGATAGCCCGCCTGGGCAGATGAGAGTGCGGTTTCATCCGTTTCTAGTAACTGCCTTGCTGAGCCGACTGCCGCCGCGGCGTTCAGCTCGTCCACATGAACTTTGATATTGAGGTTCTGAATCTGCTGCGGGGTCTCGTTAGTTAGCGAAAGCCCAACTGAATTCAGCGACGCTTCGTAGTTCGCGCGCTGTCGCTCTAATTGTGACCGCTGCATCTGCGTCTGAGTGAGCCGTAGCTCCTCCTGCCTCATCTTCTCGGCAAGTGCCTGCCGCAGGCCTACGAGCATCTGGAGAACCCCGTGCTGCGTCAAGGCAACCTCGCTCAGCTGGACGACGCGGTCGCCGTGCTGCATTCGTCGGTCAATTGCTTCCAATAGTTTTTCCGTGCTTCCATGGTCATGGCCGCACAGTTGGCAACTGGGCCCATCCACGTGGCTGCGAAGCTCTGAAATGAGCTCCTTGAGCCTCGAGTCGCTGCTTCGGGCCTCCCCGAGTTCCCATTCGGCCTGCGCGACTAAGAGCTCCTGCACCTGTTCGGCTTGCTGTGCCTCGCCGAATTCCCTACGTAGCGCCTCGATTGAAGCCTTCGATTGATTCTCGACGTTTAGCAATTCAACGAATGTGGGCGCTACCCGTTCCCACTCTACGGCGACGTCCTGGACCAATTGGATGCGAGCGCGCATCTCAGATGCAGCCTTGAATGCGGTCTCGGCCCTTTGAATCGAGGCTGCGGCTTCGCGTTGGACTGCTTGCGCTTGCTCCAGGGTCGCCCGTTGTTGGCTCACCTGCGTGGACAGTGTGGCCATCCCCGCTGCCAGACTCTGGGCTTGGCTTGTCAGCTGTTCATATTCAGGCTGGACGGATACCGCCCAGGTGAGCCAGTCCCGTCGAACTTGAAAGCCTTGTTCCTGCGTCTTCAACTGAGCCAACTGGCTGGACAAGGTGCTGAGGAGCTCCGACGCGTCTTTCTCATGCGCTTCAGCCTGTTGCAGTTGAGCTTGCCGCTCGGTCAGCTGGGCTCGCATTGGCTCAAGTTGCCCGCGAAGGGTGTTTAGCGCCCCTATCTGCTCAATGGCGTGCGACAGGACCGCGCGCCAAGCAACTGCCTCGGCCGCAACAGACTCCAGCATGGCCCTCAGCGCTCTGGTGTCGCGAGGCATAATCCCGGACATGTCGAAACCGGCAATCGAGATTGCTTCCTCTAGACCGGTGAAGCGGGCCTCAAGCGCTTCTGACGAGGTGTTCGAGGCAGCAAGGACCTCCAGGCGTTCCAGTTCCTTGCGTTCATGCGCGATGGCCTGCTGAGCACTGGTTATGTTAGCCGTCGCCTTGCTGTGTTCTTGCGCTGCGAGCTTGAGCACTTCCTCGGCCTTCTTGAGGCCGCTCGCATAGTCCTCGAAAGCGAGCATCCGAGAGACCAGCTCCGACGAGAGTTCGCACTTCGACGCCACACCCTGCGTAAGCTCTTGGCTCTCCTGGCTGAAGAGGTGGGTTGCTCGGAAAAGGTCCACCAGGCTGTCTACTCGGTCGGCGCCCGGGGCCGTACCGCCGGTCAGCAGGCTGAGGACCTCTTTCCGTGGTGTGGCATTGCCGTCAACCAAGGCGTTGTTGTGGTTAGCAAGATTGCGCGTGATGACATGCGTCATCCCTCCCCGCTCGAGCGTTAATGACACCTCGGTAGGGTCACTCTGGCTATCTAGGTGCTTGGCGACGCGTGTTAACCCGCCACTTGCTTTGGCGAGGCGGCCAACGCCACCGGTGACCGCGAAGTCGAGGGCATCGAAGAATGAGGTCTTTCCGAAGCCGTTAGGACCGTAGAGGATAGTCACCGCTGAGCCGAATTCGAACACCTTCTTCGTCCGATAGGCCCGGAAGTTCTGAATGGAGATGGACTTCAGGGTGGCTTGAACCCGGTCTTCCCCGACCTCAGAAATCGCGCTGGGACCTACTGTTGACAGCAGCGCTTCTGGTGGGCCATAGGTGCCAGCTAGACATCCGGTTAGGATTGTCGATGCGCTGCTCGTCGACGGTACCACAAGTGCCTTCGCAAGGTCAGCCTTGAGATTGCGCTGGCGAAGCAGTGTCTGGGCCGACGGCGGCCTCGTCTGGACACCAGGGGTTATGGGCAAAAGAGGAAGGAAAGGCAGCCTGGCCAAATTGTCGGCTAGGTCACCGTCAAGACGAATGACATACTTCCTGCAGAAGTACACGTCGACCTCCACGCGAGAGCAGAAGTCCGCAGCCACGTTGACATCAGTAGGAAGGCAATACACAAACGCCACATCTTTCGTCGACCACTGTGCGCTGTTCTTCAGGTAGTGTTTCTTGAAGGCTTCATATAGCGGCTGATAGTCGCTCTGGTCGCCAACCGCGAAGGCGGTCAACGCATTCTGGCGCAACATCATCACTACCGGCAGGCAGTCGTCCCGCAGGACTTCTTCGGAGAACGTCGCTCCCTTCATGAGATCCGCCAGAGTGGACCGTAGTTCTGCCGGCAGGCTCAAAGTCTCAGGAGAGCTTTGCATCAAGGGCTTCCTTTAATTCGGCTTCGTTCGCCGCGTTCCGATACGCGTCGAGCACGTCATGGTACCCGACCCGAATGATGGCGCTAGTTGGCTGCGTAAATTTTGCCTCGGTGGATGGTTCGTCTGGGACTTGGTCGTAAATGGACTTGAACCGCGGGTCCCATGGGGTATTGTCCTCGTCGCGGCTGACAATCACGAGTTGCCCTCTGTGCGTCGGCAGGTGATTGAGAACATGCTTGTCGCAGTCCTCATGACTGGCCCCCATTACGGCAATGACTTCCAAGCTGGTTTCGCCCTTCAGGATGGTTGCCTGTGCACCGTTTCCATGAAATGTCGCCGGATATTGACCCACGTCGAGAATTGAGAAAGTGTGGAGAAGATGCTGCACGGCATCGCTCTCACCAGCCTTCCATTCGTCCGTCGTTCCCTGGCAAGCTGTGAGGCTCGCAAAGTTCACGGTGGTATCGAGGGCGTCAGCCTTTAGCGTCCGCAGCTCACTGACCGCCCGCTGGTGTGCAACCGCAGCCAGCGCGGTCAAAGGCAGTTGTGTGTACTTCGTAGCCAATGACTTTGAAGCTTCGTCCAGCTCGTCATTCATCCACTTGACAATAGCAGGTACGGCACCACCTGGTACCCTGGGGTCATGCGTGCCGTTAAACGGGTGCACAGTAGCTTCGCTCAAGGCAACTCGACGTCCTGCTGACCCCGGAGGCAGTGTGGACGGATTGACGACCAAGAACGAGTGAATACAAGCTCCGCGCTCGCGAAAAACAGCGTCCCGGAAGTTCTCCAGTATGTTTCCCCCACGCTGCGGGTTACCTCCATTGCTGTATGTTGGCATGCACTTTGGGCGCGAGAAGCGGCTCGGCGTGACGATGACAGCGGACTGACCGAATTGCTCAGCTTTACCGGGCGTCCCCCTGCCGGCAACGTTCGCCATAACCAAGCAGGCCCCGTCCCGCGTGACTCTTGGATACTGAGCCGGGTCAAAGAAGAGCCCAACTTGGCCCAGGAATGAGGCATGGGACGGCGCTGGGTTGCATTGCGCCACGAACAACCAAGTCAGAGGAAGGCTGCCGCCTAACTGCCCAGCCCATTTGGCAATCCCTTCGAGCAGCCACTCCCAGTTTCGCTTTGCGTCCGTTGCCCCAATCCAGTCGAAGCAAAGCAGGGTGGCGAACTGATACGGCGCATCGGCGTTCGAGTGAATGCCCTTGAACACGTAGATTGAACGGCCCTGGTACATCGACATGTAGCTGACGTCTTGCTCAAGCCAAGAAGCGGAGAGCTTCGGCTGCACCCAGCGGCGAACTTCGCCCGTTGGCAATTTCGCCCAGGTGACCACGCAGTTCACCCATTGATGAGCCAGCACCCGGTCAATGCGGTTCCCTTCGGTGTCGTACGTGGTGTTCGGCTTTTGAACCAGCTCAACGAACTGGTCTTTGGTCAGCCCATCCACCCCACCGATGACGATCGTTTCGGTTGGCCACTCAACTGCTTGCATTGTCGCTGTAATGCGGTCCACCCCCTCCAACCCTGGAAGCGTGCACTCTGGGAAGATGGTGAAGTGCGTTTTGTCTGCGCCGTGCGCGCAACGTAGTGAGACCGCCAGCGTCTCATCGATGCAGTCAAGGGCACGTTGCTGTTCTGCAGGAGCCCACGTAAACGGCTCCTGGGGTACAAACACAACGTGGGGCTGAGCGACGACCATTGCAACCTCCCCGAACGGGATGCCCACGCCGAGTAAGCCGAAGTCAACCTCGAGAACTGCAACCATTCAATCTCCCACCACTTCTTGGCGATTCTGACACACTTAGGTACAGTCCAACCAGTATGACATCCGGAATTCGCCATTGAATTGCGGGGAGGGGCTGGCGGCTACATTGGCCTGCAGTTTGATTGAGCATTTTGCGCCCATTGCTTTCTAGCGAGTTTAGCATACATCCCAATCGTCATTTTCAAAACAGTCATCCGGCCTAGCCAGTTCCGCTTTGAGTCGAAAGTGTGAGTTCGTTGCGGCAAGAAGAGAAGGCTTGGCCGCCTCAAATCCTCATCGTCAGGTGTCTGCCACATAGCTGACGTAGTTGGGGCAGAATCCGACCGCCCGCTATGGCCGAACTCCAGAACATCCGTATGATCGCGGCGACCTTCCGGTTTTCGGCCTTAGGCGACGGTGGTTACACCTTGTTCGACCGGCAGCAACATGACGAACAGCGGCCCATCAGACAAGAAATTTTTGGGATTTTCTAAAGCCTCAACTGGCAAGGTAAGCGGCGGGGCCAGCAAGCTGGCTGCCCGTACATTTGACCGGATTGTTAGACCGTGGGCGACTGAGGGTATAGTTGGTTAATGATTTCCGCACAGTTGCGCACCGTGAATGCCGAATTAGGGTGAAGCAGTTGTTCTCCGTGAGCAATTGCATTTCGCAATGAAGGAATGATATCCGGCAGGGTTCGTGTGTATTTCATAGGGTCATCGTCATTCGCTTCAATATGACTGAAACCACTGTCCGAAACTGCTCCCGTACTAATAGCTCGCTTCAAGAGTTTCTTGAGACCATCTCTCTTGGCAGCTGGGTACTTATGTCCGAGCGCCATCTCAAGTGTAGAGAATGCCTTTTGTTCCGCCGCTTGATGAAATGGATAATACAGCCACGCGTACACGCAGAGCATTTTTGCGGTGATGTATTCGCTACGGATTTCCTCGGGAACCGACTGAAGTAGTTCGATGGATGCGACTGTGTTGTAACGCGCTCGGAGTGAGTATGGCTCAGTTTCACCAGTTGTTTTTTTTCGAAGCACAAAGTGTTGCCACCGCTCATCAGGCTCTAATAGTTCATCGAAATTCTTAAATTCTTCCATTGGGCAGGAAAGGTCTAACGTTCAAATTGAGGGGCTGGCCGCCACGAAACTTGGCCGGAGCTCCGAAAGTTCAATAACCACAGGCCGCAAAACGAATGTATATCGGCCAGTCCCTCTCGAATGCAGGGTTAGATTCATACGGCTGAGAACGGAATAACGCATTCCTTCTTGGTGGTAAGAGACACCATCTGGTAGAGGAACTGTCGTGGAGTCAGGCTGACAAATTCGCTTACAAGCGGGCGTAGATCACCGTCTAGTAGCGATTTGATCTCAAGAGGGCGATACCGTGCGGCGCTGCCAAGATAAAACATAGCCAGTAACGAATATGCAAGGTGAGGAAAATTCCCTGGCCTAAGATCAACGTAGTACCGGTAACCTTGCGATGTAAGGATTGGAACAATGTCGAAATTTCGATACTCCGCAAGTATGTTTCGGTAGATGCGGTGTATGTTTTCCTTCGTGTAGGCTTTTCGCTTTGCGGCTCGGCAAACAATCTTCTGCGGTCGGGCAAAGCCGTCTTTGAAATAGGCTGCGCGACGGTCTTTCAGAAACCGCCTCGTGTCTACCTTGGCCTCTTGTTCTTTGTCGTAGATCAGTTCTGTGAATAGCCGATCATGAGCGTCATTAGCTTGGAACTCAATGCTGACAGGGAGGAGCTTTCGTTTTGAGATATGCCCGAGGCTCGTGTAGATGCCATGAATCTCTGGGATGTGCGAGAGGGCTTGCCTGAAATCTACTTCGATTGATGCCGTTATGCGCTTTCCTAGTAGCTCGGAAAAGTACGCAAAAATATTTACGGCCTCTTTCATTTTTGGCTTCGCCTCGACCACTAACGATTTGCCAACCGGAAGCACAAGCCCGTGGTGCTCGTGTGTGGTTTCAAGTGGTACGTCATTCAAACACAAGAATGCCTTTACCAAGTCCAACATGCCGTAGTAGAGAAGCGTGCCCTTGGCTGGCAGGGTAACGCTTTCAGCGGCACGATAAAAATCTTCTGCTAGCGACGCGAAGTAAAGCGCACGTTCGAGCTTTTCCCGGTTTGCGCCACGCGCCTTCATCTGACGGGCTTGCAAATGGGAACTCAAAAAAGACCATGGATCGCTAGTGAGGATTTGTTGCTCGCCAGCTTCCAGATCAACAAACGAAAAGCGGAGCTTGTTGTACTGATACAGCGCGAGTTCGCATTTTTCGATGGCTCTAGGCATAAGCGGCACCTGAAGAATCTAACAGTTAATCAAGAGACCCATGGGCCGGACGTTTATTAATATAGAGACGGACATCATGCGATCCTATCTTGATGATTGTTAATATTCTTCTTAACCATCTGTCCGATTATTACGTAATGAAAAAGGAGACCGGAGACAGACGTATTATGCTCTTGTTATGGGTGGTTCACTATGGGGGCGAAGATAAGAATTGTAGCGCCGGAGGCCGCTTTTGTGCAGACAGTGCCAAGCAGGCGGCTTAGGGCTGTTTTTCGCGGCATACCAGACCTTAGTTGGGAATTTGTGAAGGTCTCTTCATGGAAGAAGCGGTCACTCAGCTACCGCGATTCAGCGTCAGAAACTCGGCCAGAGCGGCCTTTGGAGAGAGGCATGTCAGTTGGCGGCTCCTTGTCGCATAGCAGCCAGCAATGGCTAGAAAGATTGCGACGATTCATTCGGGAATCGCAATAGCACTTGAATATAACAGCCCAGGTTGTTTTCTTTATATGCCACTATATATAGTGGTTGACAGCTCCACAATACCCGCATATAGTTGTTTGGCACTCTCCGCATTAGAGTGCTAACAACTATGGCGAATATCGTAGAAACAGCGGGTCGCTACTTACAACCCAGCAGCGCAGATGGGTCTCATTGGTTCAACTCTAGGAGATTAACCATGGCAGGCAAAAATCAGCATGTTGTTCCCCACCAAGACGGATGGGCTGTTAAGGGTGCCGGTAATCAGCGGGCAACTTCTGTGCATGACACGCAGAAACAGGCCATTGACGCGGCGAGAGAGATCGCACGCAATCAGCAGTCAGAACTCGTCATCCATCGCCCGGATGGCCGTATCCGTGACAAAGATAGCCACGGCAACGACTCCTTCCCGCCGAAAGGCTGAAGTGCCATGGCAGGCATCCCCACCTACCATGTGCTCGCCCTGTCCGGAGGCGGTTATCGCGGCCTGTATACAGCTACGGTTCTCGCCGAACTCGAAACTGTGCTGGGCCGTCCTATCGCTTCGCACTTCGACCTGATTTGCGGCACATCGGCAGGAGGGATGCTGGCTTTGGGACTGGCTGCGGAAATCCCAGCCCAGGAACTCAAAGCACTATTTGAAGACGACGGTAGCCGCATCTTTGGTTGCCGCAGCCTTTCAAGGCGGCTTTTGGGGCTCTGGCTGACCGCAAAGCATGACTCAGCTGGGTTGCGAGAAGTGCTGACCGAGCGCTTCCAGGGGGCCACGATAGGCAACCTGAAACATCGTGTTCTCGTGCCGACAGTCAACTACTCGACGGGGCGCGGGCAGTTCTTTAAGACGCCTCACCACCCTTCCTTTGAGTTGGATCACCGCATGAAGATCGTCGATGTTGCGTTAGCGACCGCCGCCGCGCCCGTTTACTTTCCTTTGGCACGCAACGACCGCGGTGTCTTCGCGGATGGGGGGCTGGTGGGCAACGCCCCAGGCCTGTTCGGATTGCACGAAGTCAAGACGTTCCTGGCGCCAAATCAAGATGCGCTAGTTCGGGTTCTCGCAATTGGCACGATGACCATCGGTGCAACCGTTCGTGGCGGTGCCAGCCTTGACCGCGGATTCGGCAAGTGGCGCGGGGGACTCTTCGACCTTGTGATCTCTGCCCAGGAGTCATCGGTGGACTACATGCTGCGGCAGACACTGGGAAGCAACTACTTTCAGATCGACGACAAAGCGACGCCAGATCAAAGCAAGGATGTGAAGGCGTTGGATCGGGTTTCCCTTGGTGCCACGAATACGCTCAAGGATCGTGGGAACCACGCGGCGCAGCGTGCACTCGGCGATCCTCTTTTCCAACCGTTTCGAGCGCACCAGGCCGGCGTTCCCATCTTCTATCACGGCCCCAACAAGAATGTTCCGGAGGCCGTATGCTGAACCTGAGCCCGCTTTTCTTTACCAGTGCTGATGGCGAATCATGCATGCATGACGAACTTGATCTGACGCCTGAGCAACGCGCCTGGATTGCAAGCGCACGCACCGATGTCAGGGACTGCCTGCGCACAGGTATCCCCCGCGTGCTGAGATCGAGCGGCTACACAAAGGACGTGCCGCAACCGCGCTTCTTCACGCAAGGGTCGTGGGCATACAAGACACTGAACTCGCCGGCGCAACGTCCGCAGCAGGCGGATGTTGATGACGGTTGCTATCTGCCATTGAGTTTCGTCTCGCAGACGAAGCGCCCCAGCATTGCAACGACGGCGTTCTTTGCCGCAGCGGAAGAAGCCTTGAAGCCGCTGGTTGATGAAAAACGGTGGAAGCTTATCACCGACAAACCGACCTGCATCCGCATCGTCATTGCTGCGGATGCCCACATTGATATTCCTCTGTACGCCATTCCCGACGAAGAATTTGTCATGCTCGCAAAGGCTTCGATGGAGCGATATGGCTATGACTCGCTGACGGAAGCGGTGACCTTGGCGGAGCGTGATGCTTGGACTGCGCTGCCCGCTGACGAGGTGCTCCTGGCCCATCGTGAATGCAGCTGGATGCCTTCCGACCCCAGGCCTGTGAAGGAGTGGTTTTTGGGCGAAGTGGATGCCAAGGGAGAGCAGTTCCGCCGCATGGTTCGTTACTTGAAGGCGTTCCGCGATTGGAGGTGGGCCAGCGGTGGGCCCGCCTCCATTCTGTTGATGGCTGCTGCCGCGCCGCTCTTTGAAAAGCGTGATCGGCGTGACGACCTCGCCTTACTGGATGTCGTCGCTGCACTTCCAGCTCGGTTGCGTGGTGGAGTGAACAACCCCGTGGATGACTCCGAATCCTTCACGGGGCGACTTGGCCAAGCAGGTGTCGAAGAAGCTGCAAAGGCGTTTGAAGAATTTGAGAAAGTGCTTCGCGGAGCAACCAGTGCCAGCAGTCCTTCACAGGCCTGTATCTGGATGCAAGGCCAGTTCGGCCCGCGCTTTCCGAACGAGCCGGATCGGGTCAAGGTGGTATCCGTTGCCGCCACTATTACCGCAGCCCCAGCAATAGCCGGCCCGAGCGAACTTGTTGGGCGAACTAAGGCTGGATGAGCAGCGCCGCTGCGGTCGCAGACGTGATCGAGGCCTTCAAGCAGCGAGGCTTCGAGTTTGTTGGCAAGACGGATGACGGCTGGTTCAGGCTGCACGGGCTATTGCCTCCGACCCAGGCCGAGAAGGGTTGTCCGTGCGAAGTCCAGCTCGACCCAACGTTTGTCGACTTGCCTCGCATCCGCCTGCTGGAGATCCCTCCAGAACTACCCAAAGCGGTTCCCCATCTTGGCGCAGATGGCGGCCTTTGCTATCTCGCCAAGGGTACGGTCGTTCTGGATATTTACGATCCTGTCGGACAGTCGCTGGCGTGCCTGCAACGCGCGGCCGTCGTGTTTGGGCAGATCATGAAGGGGGAGATGATCGAAGACCTCGCGGAAGAGTTCTTCGCCTATTGGGATGGCTGGCTTTGTTTCGTGGACATGCAGGGTGAGGACTTAGGGCGACAAAAATGCATAGTTGCGCAGGCCAACGGAAATCCTGTGTGGTTTATCACCGACAACGAAGATCGAACAACTAAGAAGCTGAAGTCGCTCGGCTTCCAAGTTACTGATAGAACGGTGCTGACTTACCGGGTAAAGACAGGTGCTCAACCCCGCCCTCTGACCAACTGTTGGCCTCCTGAAACAGTTGGGGATATGTTGGCATGGCAAAGCATCCTTGATCCTCGGTGCCGGCGCAAGATTCACGAGCGCATCAAGGAGGGGGAGAGGAAAAAACAGGCCAACGGTGTACTGATCGTCATCGAATCGCCGTTGATGACCTATGGCTTTGTGGTTCTCTATGACCGCCAACGTCCGGTCCAAAAGTGTAAGCTCGCAGATCGCAGGGATATGAGCTATGGGTTGAAGGTCATGCCAATCTCAGTGGTCAGAATCGACGATCGATACATTGCCCAGCGGAACATTCCCAAGTCAAAGACGCTGGCAGGTAAAAAGATTGCGATTGTGGGTTGCGGGACGATCGGTGGATATTTGTCGGATATGCTGGTCAAGGCTGGGGCGGGGACATGCGGCGGAAAGCTCACGTTGGTGGATTTCGACCATCTTCTTCCACAAAACATCGGGCGTCATCGCTTGGGATTCACAGACCTGCTGTCAAACAAAGCCGAGGCTATGGAGAAGGAACTCAAGCGCATGGCACCAGGCGCCGAGATTCGAGCGTTGCCCGTGGATGTCAGGCAAGCCCAATTGGGAGAGTTGGACCTGCTCATAGATGCCACTGGGGAAGAATCCCTCGGGCATTGGCTGTGCGGCCACTATCCGCCTCCGACGCCCATGCTTTCGGTCTGGATCGAGGGGCCCGGAACGGCTGTCCGTGCGCTCCTAAGGGCGAACGCATCTGGTGCGTGCTATCGATGTCTTTGGCATAGCAACAGAAGAGCTGAGCTCCGTTCTACCATTGATCCTCTTCCTGCCATTTTGGCGGGCCATGGATGCGAGGGGCTATACGTGCCATTCCCCGCATCGGTGTCGGTGCATGCTGCTAGCTTGGGGGCTGAAATGGCACTTGATTGGGCCAACGGTGTTTATTCCCCCGCGTTGCGAACCAGGCTGATCGATCGCACCCAGCAGCTTGCAACGCCTGATTGCGATCCGCTGCGGGACCAAGAGTGCCCCCTATGCAATTCCTGAGTTCCTGGGCGAGCAGCGACAGGAGAACGCTACTGCATCTTTCGACGGCTACGCTGGAGACGTTCTATCAGCATATTCAAAGCAGTGATGCTGATTGCGAAGCTGGTGGACTTTTGCTCGGCTCAGTTCATGGAGCCCATATTCTCATTGAGCAAGCGACGGTTCCTACGGCATGGGACAAACGGTTCCGCTACTTGTTCGAACGGATGCCGTTTGTCCATGAAGCCATTGCCTTGTCTCGATGGACGGCAAGCCAGGGAACCGTCCGCTATCTGGGCGAATGGCACACCCATCCGGAAGATCATCCCCATCCTTCTAGTCTCGATAGATCGGAATGGCAGCGTTTATCAGCGGAGCGTCGGGATAAGCGGCCATTGCTTGCTGTCATCGTCGGACGAAAGTCCCTGTACGTCGAGTTGGTACCGAGTTCGGGCTACGGCTGGGCGTTTCTTCCTATGGAATAGCTGCCACTCAACCTGACGCATTCGAGCTAATGAGTTGACACTCTGTCGGTGTCCCTGCTTTTAGAAGTGTGACTTCGATGGGTTGAGACGTGGACATTCAGTGGCAATCGAGGCTGTGCGGCGGATATGGAACACATTGCAGACGGCACCCATTTGCTAGTCGAACGGCTGTTCTGGCCGAGTTCCTGACGCAGAATCTCGGTAGCTGAGTGGCCGCTTCTGCCAAAAGCTGCCGTTCAACAGCTGGGCATTATTTTCTCGCAATGGCTCTTCCTGGCACGTTGCTGACCGTAACGGGCCAACGTTAGAATTCGTCGAGCAATTCTTAAATAGCGATAATCTTAATTAGTTATCCCATATTCTTTTTATTTTAATCCCTCCACTGATCATAAAGCTGCCGGTCGAGGGGATCAATCATTTACAATGTAGCACCTGTAGCACTACGTCGGTCACTGAACCTCAGCCGGACACGAGCGGGAAAAATCAAACAGGCAAGTTGTTCAATGAATGCAGTAGAAATTGAAGAAGCGATATCGGACCTAGCCCTTCAGCCCTTCGACGCGGCTGAGTTCCCGTTCGCGTTTCTGGCCTCTTTCGGCAATAAAGACACCGCACTCAAGCGCCTGCGTACTGGCAACAACAATGCTTCGGATGTGCCTGGTGGCGTGCTCCAGCGCAACAATATCCATATCGCCGTGTGCGAAGCGGGCACAGTGGGCGAAACCCTCAAGGCGTTGCGCGCCAGCCCTGCCACGATAAAAGCCAAGGCCAAGTTCATCCTCGCCACGGATGGGCAGACTCTGGAGGCCGAAGATCTGGCCGGTGGTGAAACCATCGCCTGTGTCTACCCGGACTTCCCTAACCATTTCGGGTTCTTCCTGCCGCTGGCGGGCATCTCCACCATCAAGGAGATCAAGGACAACCCCGTTGACGTGCGTGCCACGGGTCGCCTCAACAAGCTTTACGTCGAATTGCTGCGCGAAAACCCGGACTGGGCCAGGGACGAACGCCGCGCCGACATGAACCACTTCATGGCCCGGCTAGTGTTCTGTTTCTTTGCCGAGGACACTGACATTTTCAACGGCGAGGGGCTATTCAGCCAGACCGTGGAGCAGATAAGCGAGCGCGATGGCTCCAATACTCATGAAGTGATGGAAACCATCTTCCGCGCCATGAACATCAAAGTTGCCGAGCGCGCCAATGCCCAGCCCCGTTTGCCGAATTGGGCCAATGGCTTCCCCTACGTGAACGGCGGCTTGTTCTCCGGCGCGACCGACGTGCCGCGCTTCACACGCATGGCGCGCACCTACCTGCTGCATACCGGCAGCCTGAACTGGAAACAGATCAACCCGGATATCTTCGGTAGCATGATCCAGGCCGTAGCTGATGACGAAGAACGTGGCGCATTGGGCATGCACTACACCAGCGTGCCCAACATCCTCAAGGTGTTGAATCCATTGTTCCTGGACGACCTGCGCGCGCAGCTGGCAGAGGCGGGCGATAATAAAATCAAGCTGCTGAACCTGCGCAAACGCATGGCGCACATTCGCGTGTTCGACCCGGCCTGCGGCTCCGGCAACTTTCTGGTTATCGCCTACAAACAGATGCGCGAAATCGAGGCGGAAATTAACAGCCGCCGGGGAGAAGCGCACCTGGGTAGCGAGATACCGCTGACCAACTTCCGGGGCATCGAGCTGCGCGATTTCCCGGCGGAGATTGCCCGACTGGCGCTGATCATTGCCGAGTTCCAGTGCGACGTGCTGTATCGTGGCCAGAAGGACGCGCTGGCGGAATTTCTGCCGCTGGATGCACAGAACTGGATTATTTGTGGAAATGCGCTACGGCTGGATTGGTTGAGCATCTGCCCGCCCACGGGTACGAGCGTGAAGCTGGTGGCGGATGATTTGTTTGGCACGCCGCTCGACCAGACTGAAATTGACTTCGAGAACGAAGGGTCCGAGACGTTTATATGTGGCAATCCTCCGTATGTTTGGAGTAATGACCAAACACCGGAGCAGAAAAATGATCTTAAAAACCTATTTGAACCAAATCTTAAATCATGGAAGACACTTAACTATATTTCTGGATGGCTTATTAAGGCGGCGGACTACATATCGATCACTGGCGCGACAAGCGCGCTCGTTAGTACCAATACAATTTGTCAAGGGCAACAGGTTTCGTTGTTGTGGCCTTTGATATTTCGGAAAGACTGCAAGATTGGATTCGCGCACACGTCTTTTAAATGGAAAAATCTTGCGGCAAAAAATGCTGGAGTAACTGTTGTTGTGATTGGGCTGCGAAAAGTTTCCAACGCCCCGTGCAGAATCTATTCACAAGAGCAAGATGGCAGCGATTTTGTAAAAGAAGTTTCCGAAATTGGACCTTACTTGGTTCCTGGAAAGGCAATAATTGTAAGTAAACTTAGCAACTCGATAGCTAGCCTCCCCAGCATGAGCTTTGGGAATAAGCCAGTAGATGCTGGAAATCTTCTGCTATCCAGAAGTGATTTTCAAGAGCTAGGCCTCGATCAAGAACTGCAATTTAAGCTTTCGAGACGGATTTTTGGCTCTGCCGAAGTTATCGATGGTTTAGACAGGCGATGTCTTTGGATAGAGAATGAAAATATTCAATTGGCGATGAGGAATTCGGTAATTAGGGAGAGAGTTGAGCGCGTTAGAGAAGTGCGAATGACGAGTTCTGACTTTGGGCCACAGGCTAAAGACTTGCGTCCGCATCAGTTTCGCGAAATGAGATCGTCCAAGAGCATGACTATTGTCATGCCTGCCGTCTCGTCTGAAAATCGTGACTACTTGCCGGCGACTGTATTGCCAAATGATTGTGTGATTTCAAACCGGTGTTACGGGATTTACGATGGGCCGTTGTGGAGCTTTTCTCTGCTGACTTCCCGCGTTCATTGGGTATGGATTGGCACCGTCTGTGGGCGTCTTGAGATGCGGTTCTCTTATACAAACACACTGGGCTGGAACACCTTCCCCGTACCACTGCTCACCGAGCAGAACAAGGCCGACCTGACCGCCTGCGCCGAGAATATCCTGCTGGCTCGCGAAGCGCATTTCCCCGCCACCATCGCCGACCTCTACGACCCGGACAACATGCCGGAGAATCTGCGCCGCGCCCACGAGCGCAACGACGAAGTGCTGGAGCGCATCTACATTGGCCGCCGTTTCAAGAACGACACCGAACGGCTGGAAAAACTGTTTGAGCTTTATACGAAGATGACGGCGGCAGCGGCCAAGACGAAGCCAGCGACTAAAACGATCAGGGGGAAGAAAGCATCATGAGCGAGCAAACTGGCAACCCGACCAACACCTACACCGTGCCATCGGTGTCCATCACAACGGCTCGCACCGGCGCATCCAGCAAGGCCAACGCGCTGGGGATGCGCGCCATGCAGGAGCGCGCCTATGCCAAGCGCGGCGAGCAGTATTTGCTGATCAAATCGCCACCGGCATCGGGGAAATCGCGCGCGCTGATGTTTATCGCGCTGGACAAGCTTAACAACCAGGGCTTGCAGCAGGCTATCATCGTGGTGCCGGAACGTTCCATTGGAGGCAGCTTTGCCGATGAGCCCCTGAGCCAGTACGGCTTCTATTGGGACTGGCAGGGCGCCCTGCAATGGAACCTGTGCAACGCCCCTGGCGTAGATGAACCACGCGTGGCCAAGTCCAAGGTGGACGCGGTGCGCAAGTTTTTGGAAAGCACCGACAAGTTGCTGGTTTGCACGCATGCCACCTTCCGCTTCGCGGTGGAAGAGCTTGGCGTTCAGGCGTTCGATAACCGCTTGATCGCTATCGACGAGTTCCACCACGTTTCCAGCAACCCAGACAACGTGCTGGGCAGTCAGTTAGGCGCGTTCATCACACGCGACAAGGTTCATATGGTGGCCATGACCGGCTCCTACTTTCGAGGCGACAGCGAGGCCGTGTTGGGGCCGGTGGATGAGGCCAAGTTCGAGACGATTACTTACACCTACTACGAGCAGCTCAACGGCTACCAATGGCTCAAATCGCTGGATATCGGCTACTTCTTCTACACAGGTCCTTACGTTGATGCCGTCACCAAGGTGTTGGACCCGACATTAAAAACCATCGTCCATATTCCCAATGTGAATGCCCGCGAAAGCCTTAAAGATAAGGAACGCGAGGTAAACGAAATCATGGAAGGCTTGGGCAAATGGGATGGTGTTGACCCGGCTACCGGTTTCCACTTGATACAGGCACATAATGGCCGCACCTTGAAAGTCGCGGACTTGGTGGACGACAGCGATCCAGCTAAGCGCTCCAAAGTGCTCACTGCGTTGAAAGACCCGGCGCAGAAGAACAATCGCGACCACGTGGATGTCATCATTGCGCTGGGCATGGCGAAGGAGGGTTTTGACTGGATATGGTGCGAGCATGCGCTGACCATAGGCTACCGCAGCAGTCTGACAGAAATCGTGCAGATCATTGGCCGCGCCACCCGTGATGCCGACGGCAAGGAACGGGCGCGCTTCACCAACCTGATTGCCGAACCCGCCGCTGAACAGGCTGCCGTGGCCGAGGCGGTGAACGACATGCTCAAGGCCATTTCCGCCAGCTTGCTGATGGAGCAGGTACTGGCACCGCGCTATGAGTTCACCCCCAAGAACAATGGCCCTAAAGATGGCTTTGATTACGGCGAGGATGGTTACAAGGACGGCGGCCACAACATTGGGGTGAACACGGACACGGGTCAGATTCACGTCGAAATCAACGGGCTGACAACACCACAAAGCCCTGAGGCAACGCGCATCTGCAAGGAGGACTTGAATGAAGTCGTCACCAGTTTTTTGCAGAACAAGACCGTGCTGGAGCGCGGCTTGTTCGACAAAGAAAACACCCTGCCAGAAGAGCTGACCCAGTTGCACATGGGCAAGATCGTGCGCGAGCGCTACCCAGACTTGAGCGATACTGACCAAGAGGCCATTCGACAGCACGCTATCGCGGCGATGAACATCACGCAGCAGGCCAAGTTGGCCCTGGCTCAGGCAGATGCTAACGGTGGCGCGGCACAAGGCAGCACGGCATTACTAGATGGGGTGCGCAAGTTCATCAATGTGCGCGACCTGGATATTGACCTGATCGACCGCATCAACCCTTTCGATGCTGCCTATGCGGTGCTGGCGAAAGCGATGGATGAGAAATCGCTGCGCCAGGTGCAGGCCAGTATTGCCGCCAAGAAGGTGAGCATCCCCGAAGACGAAGCCCGCGAGCTGGCAAAACGCGCCTTGCAGTTCAAGAACGAACGTGGCCGTCTGCCGGACATCAACTCAGCCGACGCATGGGAAAAGCGCATGGCCGAAGGCGTGGCCGCGCTGGCGCGCTACCGCGCGCAGGCCAAGGCGGCGCAAGGAGAGTCCGGTAATGGCTGAGATGGATGATGACGAACTGCTGGATGCGCTGGGAGTAGAGGTTGCTCCGCTCAAGACCTCCAGCCGTACCCCGCGCGAGGAGCGCATCATCGCGGGATTTGAGGACATCCTGCGCTTCCATCAAGCGCATGGTCGCGCCCCGCTGCATGGCGAGGGCCATGACATCTTTGAGCGCCTGTATGCCGTGCGCCTGGATCAGCTACGCAAGTTGCCAGAAGCGCAAACCCTGCTGGCTGGGCTGGATAGCCCCGGCCTGTTGTCTGGTGTAGCGGTTGTCTCGGTCAATGTGGATGACCTGGATGAAGACGCCTTGCTGGCCGAGTTGGGGATTGATTATGAACCTGCCGGTCAGGGCGACATCACCGTGCTGCGCCATGTGCGTCCTTACGTCGAAATCAAGGCGGCGGAAGAAATTGCCAACCGCACGCCTTGCGAGGATTTCGATCACTATAAGCCTATGTTCGAGGAAGCTGGAGCAGGTCTTAAGGTTGGTACTTGGATGACCAAGCCCTTCGTCAAGAACGCCAGTATTGAATTGGGGGATTTCTTCATCATTGGCGGCCAGATAGCTTATGTGGCCGAAATGCATGAAGGCGCCAGGACCAAGGATGGACGCGACAACCCGCGCCTGCGAGTTATTTTTGACAACCATACCGAGAGTAACTTGTTGCTGCGCTCGCTTTCGCGCTCGCTCTATCCTGACGGAGACACGCCTGTGGGTCGCCGCCTTATCCGCAAGGACGATGGCCCGCTTTTTGGCGATGCGCCCGAGCCAGAAGACATTGAAACCGGAACCATCTATGTACTGCGCAGCCTGTCCAGCCACCCATTTGTCGCCGAGCACCGCGAGCTGATCCACAAAATCGGTGTGACTGGCGGCAAGGTGGAGACCCGCATCGCAGGCGCAGAAAAGGATGCCACCTATCTGTTGGCCGACGTGGAGATAGTCGCCACCTACAAGCTCCACAACCTGAATCGCACCAAGCTGGAAAACATCTTCCACCGCTTGTTCGGCGCAGCACAGCTCGACTTGACCATCGAGGACCGCTTCGGAAATCCGGTCAAGCCGAGAGAGTGGTTCCTGGTTCCGCTCCATGTGATTGACGAAGCGGTTCAGCGTATTCGGGATGGGTCGATTACCGAAGTGGTCTATGACCCAGAGACGGCTCTGTTGGTAGGTTGAGCATGTGCAGAACTTTGTGGATGAGCCCTGATAGCTTCGCATTCTAATGCCCCTCAGGCGCTGACCTTCCGGCAGCTTTGGACGAGGTTCTGTTGGTGCACGTCTGCCGTTGAATGGCGGCTTCTCGCAGGAGCTGACGTTCATCTGCTGAGAATTTCCGCCTCGTCAAGGGCCCCTCATCGCACGACCGAGACCTTCAATGGTGGGTCGAAGCGCAAGTCTACAGATGTCGGATTTGGATTGGAACTGGAGCAAAAGTGGATATCCTTACCTTTTTCTAATCAGAAAATACTTGAGCACCTGATCCAGGTCGTTCTGGAAGGTCGACGTGAATGCGCGCCAGTTTTCAGCGCGATTTTCTGGTCCGCTTAGAATCAAAAGAACGCTTACCAAAAGCACAAGGATCCCCGTCGCAGCAATTCCCACCATGAGAAATGCATGCCATGGTTCCCAGCTCAGCAGGAAAATCAGCCCGGCGGTAGCTAGGGAAAGGATCAAAACGGTTAGGGTAACGGGCCAGGGCATAAGATATGGTGGAGGATTGCTTTTCTTACCTATCCCACCGTGCCGTTCCCAGATATAGCCATTGACTCATGTTGGCCTGGATCATAGGCTAACAACCAACTTCATTTCTTGATCCTTGTTGCCGTATTCGTCGGGTGGAAAGTGAAATTTTGCCCCATCTGACATCACGAACATTTGCTCGTAGCCACCTCGACATTCCCATATTTCTTTTACTCGACCGAGCTGGTAGGAGCTACTGCCATTTATATATCCAGGACTCAATAGTCCAATTTCCAAGTCGTTAAAAACATCTTTTGACGCGGCTAATAAGCTCAGCGCATCCCTTAACTGACTGAAAAGAAAATGGCGGCGGAATGCGCCTTCTTCAGTTTCCATGTTAACGGATAAGAAGAAGTACGGGATTTGAAGGGAGAGTTCAAGCCAGTGCCAGCTTCGTTGGCCGATAGGAGCAAGACCAGGGGGAAGTGTAAGTTCAGCTTCTGGATGGGTATGAAACATGGAAAAGTACCTCTGGGAAGTTATGTAATATTGTAGATTATATTCCGTGGATTGATGGTCGCGCCAGCCTCATGCTTGACGCATGGACAACAAGGGCTTTGAACAGCTACTAGATCGATTGGGAGAGGAGATTAAGGCACTGCGGTTAAACGCAGGCCTGTCTCAAGAAGCCCTTGCGCTGGCGGCAGAAGTAGATCGCACATACGTTTCGCAGCTTGAGCGGGGGGTGGCTAATCCTTCGTTGATAATTCTTCACCGTCTTTCAAGAGTTTTGGGAAAGAATCTTCAAATTGCTTTCTTGGATTCCTCTGACCTGCCCCAATTAGAAGTGCCATCGGCATCCTAGTAAAATCCAAGCTCACCTCGCCCAAGCGCCACGTTTATCAACGGCAGCCCGAAGTTCTTGCTGCATGTTCATCAAAGTCTCTTTTGCAGCCTGAAGGAGACCAGCCGGCGACCGGCCAGCAGGATTCTCCAGCTCACCGATGATCGAGATGATCTGGGTGGTTGCGCTTTCTATCGAGGCGTCTATCGCTACCACTGCGTCAACCTGATTACCGGTTCCGAGTTCGTCCCACGCAAGGTCTATATAGTGCAGCAGGCTAGCCTCGACCCCGTGCCCAGTAATGGTAGCGACTTTCTTTAGGATGGTTCGATAGTCGGCGTCAGTCATCATCTCCCTGGTTTTATTCTCTTCGCTCAGATAGATGCCCAAATGGATTGCTACCTGTTTCGTGATGAACCGATGTCGGAACATTGACATGCAACTCTGGTACTCCTCCAAGCCTGCTACCTTCGATATCCGCCAGAACTCAGACACCATGGACCGCTCGGACATGGGCGCACCATTAATTCCAATGAAGACTCGATCTATGGGGTAGGATACTGCACCAGCCGCCTGTATTTCCTTCAAAAGCGCCGCCCGACGCTTACTGATAAACACGCTAAGCCGCATAGCAACGCCTGGTTGCAACTTAATCTTCCTCTCTACATGCCGCCTGCGCTTCAAGGTCAACAGCACAAGCTCTTGCGATTTATAGCAGTCCTCGTTGCTTGACACGCTGAGACGAGAAAGCTCGCCCGGTCTCGCACCAGTAGCTTCCAGCAGTTCAAGAAGAAGCTCTCGCCTGGCCTTGAGATATTGATTCAGCAATGATCCACAGTCGCCACTGCGCGCCCATCCAGGAGGAACCACACTGAAGCCAGCCATCCTGGAAACCGCTTCCCAGAGAGCGTTGCGCTTATCTCGGCTTATCGGGCGCTTGGGCTCCTTAGTATCACGCGGTGGTAACCGGTGGTATATTCGCTGAATGATGTAGCGGTTGCGTCTGGTGTCCAGAACTTTCCTCTCCACTAGCTGGATACGGTATTCATGGCCAACGCCGATGAGAGGTAGCGCGACCATCACCTCGGTCTGGACCCATAGCAGAAATTCCACGGTCGTGGCAATGATCGCGCGTACGGTATTGTTGTCCCTGACGTGCACCAACGGTGCTTCTGGCTTCATCTCTTCCATCAGTGCTTGCACGAGGCCGTAGACGTCCTCATCGTCAAGTTCCCAGAAGTCGCGCTTTATGCGCCAGCAGTGGCGAATCAGATGGGCCAACTTGGCGACGATGGCACGGAGACTGCCGCCATCCTCTCTAACAGATACTCCGCGACGAAACCGCGATACAAGGTACATTTCGACCAGGGAGCACGGCGTACCATCAGGCCAGGACACCGCAAAGGTTGCAAGAACCACACTACGGCGTGGCGTGTAGAGGCTGCGAATCGGGTCGTAGTGCGATTCACAGGACACGTCCACCTCTTGCATGATGTGAAACCGTGCTCTATCTGGGGTCGCCATTAGCATCCTTGCCAGCGACCGCCAGGCGCTTGAAAGAGAAACCCGCCACATGGCGATTGATGAAGTGCCCAATCTCCGGGTCACTTTTCGCCATACTGCGCAGGCGACCCAGAAGTGACTCATAGGCCACTTGAAGCCTGATCCGGTATCGCCGCTCGATGTCCAGCGCATTTTCCAGTTCCGCCAACGTTTCCTTTTGCCTATCCATCCGAGTGCGCCCGGTTGGGGATTCCTGCCTGCCCGCCTTGCTGGCCGTCAGATAGGATTTACGCATCCCATCCAACTTTGCCCATCCCCCATTTTCGATGAACTGGTCTGCGCTCGACTTCAACGTATTCAGCGCCATTGGCTCGATTCCTTCCGAGGGGTAGCTGAATTTGGCCAATCCCCCCTGAGACCGACATGCCTTCAGCAGGGAGTGCGGTACGTGCTTTGCGCCTTGGAGCACCTTATTGAGGAGTTTGTAACGAGCTATCGTGTTGCTGCGACTATCCATTGGCTACCTCGGTTTACTTGCTTGACGAAATACGGAAGGCGATCTCGGTTACCTGCCCGCCATCTGGATTTCTGATTGAATAGGGAACGATCTGGAACTCCTGCGACTCGAACTGAAGTTCCAGCCAGTCATTGAGGGTGCCCTCATCGATCCAGGAAACATCGCGCACCGAGAAATGGTTGCATACAGCCCGATACATTTCTTCGACATCTCGCGTTCCAGAAGGAGCACCGGATTCCTGATAGTCCCGCAACACTTGGCTGGCGTATTCCGCCTCAAGTCCCGGCAATTCCTCGCCTGGGAAGTTCGCTTGGATGTATGCGTACACATGTGAAGCATCACCGTGCCCGGCGATCCAGCGGGCCGCATCGAGACTGGCGTAGCGGTATGTCCAGAAGAACGTGATGAGGAAGCTCTTGCGCATTTCATGGACACGCAAATACCATCGCCGACCTTTTTCATCAGGCGGCAACGCTACGTAGTCACAGAAGGCATCCAACAACACCCCCAGTTGTGCCGCGCTGATTACCCCATCGATACTTGCCTCGTATCGCCCGAATGGTGGCAACGTTACCAGCGAATCGAGTAGCCATGGATCGCTAACGCCAATGATCTCTTTGAGCCCATCCGTGAGGCGGCGTAATAGCAGGATCGCTTTAGCTGCGATAACCGGAATCGGTCTGCCATCCGTTGGGCGAACATCCTCGATATTCTTCTTCCGGATATCCTGTGTCAGCCAGTAGCCATCCCCAACCACATGAAGCAGACACTCCCGCTTCAGTGCGCGGAATTCGGATTCGCGCATGGGCTTGACCATGGCTACGACGACCGTAATGGCCCCTACAAGCACCATGACCACGTCCAGTAAAGACGGGGCATTCTGAAGTTTCTCGAATGCCCTATGCCCATTCAGGCCGACATAACTACCCCATCCAGAGATGCGTAGAGGGGTAAGTGATTCCGGAAGCAGCAAGGAATCCATATATTGCTCGCGTCCGGCAGCAGCCTTTTTGTAGGCGTTTACGTAATTACCTTTTGTGGGATTGGCAACCTCCGGTTCCGGTGCGGAAACCAGCAGCCCTTGCCCATGCAGAACCCGGTAGGCGTTCAGAAATACCGAAACGAGGTCCTCACCATACACATGAACCCAACGAAGCGCCTCGGTGGTATACGACATTGCAACCGGCAGCGGCACCCATGGGGTGTGGTTCGATACCTCACTGGTACTGGTTATGACTTGGCGAAGCTCTTGCGGCCGGAACTCCAGAGGTTCCGGGCACAGATTTGGTAGATGACGGTGAAGCGTGACAATGACCTTGAGATCGTCGAAATACTTGTGGAGCGTCTTTTCAGATACGCCGGAATCCCGCGCCTCATCGTTCGAGATCGCACGCTGTGACGCCATCTCTCTGCGACCCGCCGCTCTCGCCGATCTGCCAGAATTACCTACTTCATCACCATGAGTGCCGAACTGACCGATGAACGCATCCCATTTTGGACCGCCACGAATTGTATCGACATCTACGCCTATTAAGGTGGCTATTTTCGCAGGGAGTAGGAACATCTCATCCGGTGCCGATCGCCTACCCTTTCTTAAATGCCCGTGCTTGTGGAGCCATGCCGACACACGTTGGCAGTCGTCCTGAGAAAGGCTCAAAGGATCGTCCAGTTCCGCATCAGTCGGTAGTCGTCTGATAGCTACTGGAAACAACGCCTGTAGCAATCGCTGCGGATACTGCAATGCAAAAACCGCCCCTCCTTTGCCGAGGTCAGCGAAGAAGTCGGTAAAGTGCTGGCGAGTCATCCTGCTGAAGGCATAACGTCGTGGTTCAAGAACGTCGCCATGAAGGAAGGTCCATCGAATAAGCAGATTAAGACTCCAAAGGAATCCTTTTAAGGTCGTGAACGAGCCTGGACCGCCTGGCATCTCACGCGCCAGGAAAGCGAGACGTTGCAGACCATGGAGCAATTCGCGGTTTTCCTGTGCAGCTAGATTTGAGCCATCGTACAGCTTTGTCGCCCAGTCATATTCGTAGTAGTTGGTAAGGACGTCATCGACGTATCGCGTTTCCTCTCCCTTGCTGATGCGCCATACTGGAGCATCGATGGGAGACAGGAGCCATGGCGCGGTAAAATTGCCTTCGTATGAGCGTACGGCGCTTTCCGCCTCGTCCAACAACGCCAGTATCTGGCACTGTTCGATAGCGGAGAATTCCTTTGGAAACACATGGACCGTGGCGCTACTCATCGTGTACCTCGCACATACCCTCGGTTAGACCAGCAATCCAACCCATTTCGCTCGATTTGCCGGATTGGCGACAAAGCGCAAAGCGGCATCGTGGCAAGCGGCATAGTCGGGATTCTTATCGACCGGTAGGCGCGATTGCAGCAAGTCTGCGAGCACGAGAAAGTGCCTCGGCGAGAGCCCCGTCAGTATGTCCTGCTTATCAAGGATATCCTCCGGCAGCCCGAGATCGATTACCGTGGCCTGGTAGGAGTAAAGTGCCGACAATGCACCTTTGCTAATCGCAACATGGAGATGGGCTTCCTCGTTTGCCTTGGACTCACTGTTTCCGCCAGCCAGCGAATTGAATCGCTGATGCAGCAATTCGGAGAGGGGAGAGCCTGTCGGACCATGCATCTGTAGCACATCGCGAAGGAACGCATGCAGATCAGCAAGGCTTGCAAAGTCGGTCACATCCAGCAGAAATTCCTCGTTGGCTGCCGCAACCGAGAGCCACAGATTCTGAAACCGGCGAATCATTCGCGTGTTCCAGGCGTCTAGCAGCGCCCGTGGAATGTAATGCTGTAGCACCACCTTCTCACTGTTGCCTAGCTTGCGCGAAACAGCCCGAAGGCTCTTGGTCCTAAACCACTCAAGCACACCTTCCGTATTGCGGATTTTCTTGAACGAAATCGTTCCAGCAGAAAGCCCACTCTTAATCAGATGAGGATATACGGAGCCAATCCAAAGAAAATTATTTTTAATACCATTCTTGCCGCTCAAGAATCCTGACGCTGCGGAGAGAATTGGCGCCACCACCTTTGATTTGCCAAAAACTTTTCCATAAGGAAGAAATAGCAACGATGCTTTTGAATCCCCCGTCTTAGCTAGGTCGTTCCGTAGAATTGACGTCTCTCTAATGAGCATTGAGATAATTTCGTAAGCCAGCGGATCAAGCGACTCAAGCTTCATCGCCTTGGCGCGAGGCTTTTCAACCTCGTAGCTATACCCGGCGTCTGACATATCGAGATATAGCTTGCCATGCCGGTTCGTCACCTTTGCCATCATCACAGAAACGGGCGTCCATGATGGGTGGAGCATGATGAGCAGCGCCGTAATCATGGAGACATCAAAGTGGCTGTACGCCCTTGCCACCACCACAGCACCCTTCTGTCCGACCATTCAGCACATCCGTAAGGGGCCTCTGGTGCTCCGAGTTTTCTTGCCCATTCAGCTATCGGCCCAAAGTTGCAGAGGCGAGGCAAGCACTCATATTTCCGCTTCATGTTCCGTAAATCATTATCGGATGGCGGGCATCCATCATACTCGTGTTGAATCACCGCTAGATAGTTGGCGAGCCCTATCAAATCACGGGATGGATTGGCAGGGTGACTGCCAGGATCACCCATAGGCCACATTGCCACCTGTGGCCGACGCTGTTCCCAATCGACCGACGCGATAAGCTTCTTCCCGAACTCCATATTGGCCTTGATTTGGCGCCAATAGCTAGATAGTGACTCCAACAGGAGATGTCGACGATATGACAAAGTATCACGAAGCTCTTCAAGGTATTCCGCATCCGTTCTGGCCAATGAAATGGAACAGATAAGCTTATCGATAGAGGCTCTGCCACTTACTACTTCCGCAGGCGACTGTCCCAAGAGCCGATCCTGGTACGGTGAGATATTGACTGAGTCCAGTACTTCTCTCACTGGTGGAACGTAAATGGAGATAGGGATGATGCCGGCCTCCATTAATGAGACCAAGAACCCGCGAATAGTAAGCCACTCGCATGAGCAACGGGTCTGGAGGCTTGATTTGCGGTCGGTGCGAGTAAGGATAAATCGATGAATATTGAGGATCAGGGCTTGCCACCCCGATTCAGTTTGAGGCAACTGCGTCACACCGAGGTGGGTCAGCGCCTCACCAAGGGATTTCAGTTTCGGCATCACGCCACGAATGGTTGCCGGCCGCTTCAGACGCATCCCATCAAGGATCGGTTTCAAGAATCGTCCGAGATCATCCCCAAGCACCAGAAGAGGCGTCAAATCAGACCGTGTCTCTCTGCGCAATTCGTTATGGCTGACTCCGACTAACCGATTATCCTCATATTGTACCGATAGCCCCAAAGATCCTCCCATGTGTTGTCATAGATAGATTATCAATTAATGATCTAATTTACAACAAACAAACAGTAGTTCATCGTTGTTTTTAGGTTAGTTATGAGATATTTAATCCACTAATTTGATAATATGGCGTGTTAGGAAAAAATCCCGCCATACGTCATCTTTCACGACAGCACCCTGCTGGAAATCCTCAACCGCCGTCCCGGCAGCCTGAGAGAAATGGGCGAAATCAGCGGCGTCGGCCAGGCCAAGCTGGCGAAATACGGCGATGAGTTTTTGCAGGTACTGGAGCACGAGGCGAATGGGGTTGGTTAAACCCAGATAATCTAGTCCCCCTCGCAGGAGGAAGGTTGGGATGGGGCAGATCAAAACAAGCGTCTTTCACCATTGCCCCTTCCCACTGACAGGGGGAAGGTTGGGATGGGGGTTAAGATGCTGATTCTCGCATGAAACTTTCCACCCCCACCCTAGCCCTCCCCCCCCGCTGTATCGAAATAGCAACACATTGTTTCCTCATGATTATCCTCTATGATTAAAATCATCGTCATATGAAATCGTCGTAAAATGCCTCGCAGCCACCATAGGCAGAATATCGCAGTCGTTGCAATTCAGTGCTGAATTCGCAGGGGGCTTGTCATGAGCAGAATTCTTATCGTAGAAGACAATCCGACCAACATGAGGTTTGTCGTGACCGTGCTGAAAACTGCCGGACACCAGACCTTACAGGCCGAGGATGCCATCACAGGCATCCAGCGCGCACGCGAAGCGCTTCCTGACATCATCTTCATGGACATCCAGCTCCCCGGCATGGACGGGCTAGAGGCATCCAGCCTGCTCAATGCCGTGCCCGGCCCCGCAGGCGCGGAACACGAAAGGCAGATCGCCGGCTTTCTCTATCCCGAGGCGCTGGCGACGCTGGAACAGGCGGCAAACAATTTCAAGGCAATCACATGAAATCGAGCGAGAGACACGAACTGCCGGATGCCCCGTTCAAGAGGCCGCAGGCGCACGAGCGGCGCGGGGAGGTGGCCGGATCCAGGGGATTACACATCAACAGCGAGACGTATTTCTTCCGCGATCATGGCCAATTCGACCTGCTGCGGCTGCGCCTGCTGCCGGAACTGATCGGGCGCCGGCGCGAGGAAAAAACCCTGCGCCTGTGGAGCGCCGGCTGCGCCAGCGGCGAGGAAGCCTATTCGCTGGCCATGCTGACGGACATGCTGCTGCCGAAGCGCGAGGGCTGGGACATTTTCATCCTTGGCACCGACATCAACCCGGCGGCGCTGGCCAAAGCGCGCAATGGACACTATGGGCCATGGTCGTTCCGCATGGTGCCGCCCGCGCTGAAACAACGCTATTTCCGGCCCATGGGCGACGAATGGGAACTGGACCAGCGCATCCGCCGCATGGTGAGCTTCCATGCCGGCGACTTGATCGGCGAGCCCTTCCCCTGCGGCGATTTGCGTGACATGGATTTGATCCTGTGCCGCAACGTGTTCATCTATTTCGACGCCCAGGCCGTGAACGCCGTCGCGGAGAAGCTGGCAGCCACGCTGAACGAGGGCGGCTACCTCATGACCGGCCACACCGAACTCATCGGCCGGCGCATGCGGAACATGCAGAGCAGATTGTTCACTGAAGGCGTCGTCTATCAGAGGGCTGCCCCCGTCGTGCCATTCTCTGCCGGGATTCCCGCCGAAATCCGTCCGCCCGCCCGCGTCGCGCCGCCCTCGGCCATGGCGCAACGCGCGCCTTTCTTGCCGCCACCGGCCACGCTGGGCGCGACCAACACGGCTGGGCTGCTAGCGACAGCACACGCATTCGCCGACCGGGGCGAATACGACAGTGCCGAACAGGCCTGCCGCCAGGCGCTGACCATCGCCCCGCTCGCAGCGGAGCCCTATTTCCTGCTGGCGCAAATGGCCCAGCTCAGGGGAGATTTCGAGCGGGCCGGCGAACTGCTGGACAAGACCCTCTACCTCGATCCCCGCAACGTGGCCGCCACCCTGGAACGTGCCGCGCTTTACGAGCGCGCCGACAACCTGCCGCGTGCGCTAACCCTGCGGCGCGCGGCGCTGGAGATCGTTCGCGCGCTGCCCGGCGACGCGGTGATCGAGCCGTATGAGACGACCGCGGCGGAGATGGCGCAGTGGCTCGCGCAATGGGCGTTCGCGCCAACGCCACCGCCCGAACGCCGCATCTATACTGAAAACCGTACATGAGGAAGGAAATGACATGGATTCCATGTTCCTGCTGATTTTCGATCTCGACGGCGAACGCTTCGGCGTCGATGCGGCGCGGGTGCGAGAATCCGTATGGCTGCCGGAACTCTCTCCCGTCGAGGAAGCGCCGCCATGGATCGTCGGCCTCTTCAGCCTGCGCGACCGCATCGTGCCGGTCGCCGATCTCCGCCTGCGTTTCGGCCATCCGGCGCGGCCTTGCCGCCTCGGCGACCGCGTGGTGGTGCTGGAGTCGGGCCCCGTGCTGCTGGGGCTGATCGTCAGCGACGTGACCGAAGTGGTCGAGCTGCCCCTTGAAGCCATCCAGCCGCCGCCCCGGTTCGATGCCGCCACCCCCGGCCCCGCGCACCTGGTGTCGGGCGAGGCGCGCGTCGGCGACGGCCTGGTGGCCGTGCTCGATGTCTCCCGCCTGACCGCCCAGGCCGAAGCGCCGTCGACCGAAGCCTTGCAGCGGCAAGCGACTGTCTTCTGTCCGGAGGCCACGGCGGAGGAACGCGCGCTGTTCCATGCGCGGGCCATGGCGCTGCGCGAAGCGTCCACCGAAGGGGAAGGCGGGCGCATCGGCCTGGCGGTGGTGGAAATCGGCGGCGAATATTTCGGCGTCGAGCTGGCCGCCGTGCGGGAATTCTGCAACGTCGGGCAACCGAGCCCCATCCCCTGCTGCCCGCCGCACATCCTGGGCGCCATCAGCCTGCGCGGCGACCTTGTCACCCTGGTCGACCCGCGCCCCGCGCTCGGCCTGCCGCCTGCCGCCACGGGCAAGGCGGGCGGCGGCAAGGCCGTGATCGGAACGGTCGGCGGACAAGCGGTGGGCATCGCCGTGGATGAAGTGCATGACGCCGTCTATCTGCACCGGGAGGAATTGCAGGCGCCGCCGCCGGCCTTGCGCAAGCGGCACGGCGCGGAAGTCACCGGCGTCGCGGCGCATGCCGGCTGGATGATGACCGTACTGAACCTGCCCGCGCTGCTGGCGCGGGAAGAGTGGATCGTCAATGAAAACGTAAGTTTCAGAGAAGGCTAATGCCCGCGCCAGCGGGCGTTATGCCGGAACTAGAATGTGTAACCGAAGGAGAATGCCATGTTCGCGAAAATGAAACTGCGCCAGCGCATCCTGCTGGGTTATCTGGTCCCGCTCCTGCTGCTGCTGGGCGCCATGGGCATCGTGTTTTTCAATCTGCAGGAGGCGACGCGCGCCTCGGTGGCGGCGGAAGCTTCGAACCAGATCATGGACCAAACCCGCGACCTCGCCAATAGCCTGAACAAGATACAGCGCGCAGCGCGCGGCTATCTGCTGATGAAAAACCCGAACTCGCGCCAGATTTTCCTGGACAGCGAAAAGGACTTCAAAGCCCAGGGCGAAAAGCTCATTGATCAGGTTAAAGACCCGCAGCAGCAGGAAACGCTACGCAGCATGCTAAACCTGGGACAAGATCTGATCAAACGGGATAACCAGTACCTGATCCTAGTGGACGAAGGCAAGCTGGCGGAAGCCTTGACCAACTTCCGTACCGGGGAGAGCATCAAGGAATCAAAAGAGATTGACTCGCTGTGGGATCGTTTCAAACAGCGCGAGATAGAAATCGTGAAGGAGCGCCAGGATGCCTATGACGTGGCTATCCGCACAGTCACCAATTCGATCATCTACGGCATGTTGGGCGCCATCGTTCTGGCGGTTGCCATTGCCGTCTGGCTCGCGGCAGCGGTGAGCCGCAATATCACCGCCAACGCCGCCCAGCTTTCCACCGCAGCGACGGAGATCGCCGCCACCGTCACCCAGCACGAGCGCACCGCCAGCCAGCAGGCGACCGCGGCCAGCGAGACTTCGGTCACCATCGAGGAACTGTCCGTCTCCTCGGGCAAGTCGTCCGAGCAAGCGGCCAATGCAGCGGCGCTGGCGGAAAAGGCCGGCGCCGCCACGGCGCAGGGCGGCGAGGCCATCCGCTCGGCGGTGGCGGCGATGGGCGGCCTCAAGGACAGGATCGGCGTGCTGGCCGAGCGGATCGTGCATCTCTCCGAACAGACCGGCCAGATCGGCAACATCGCCGTGCTGGTCAAGGACCTGTCGGCGCAGATCAACATGCTGGCCCTGAACGCTGCGGTCGAGGCCGCCCGCGCGGGCGAGCACGGCAAGGGCTTCGCGGTGGTGGCGAGCGAGGTGCGCAAGCTCGCCGACGAGAGCAAGAAGTCGGCGGAGCAGGCTTCGCTGCTGGTGGCCGACACCCAGAAGGCAGCCGACGCCTCCGTCATGATGACCGAGGAAAGCACCCGCACCGTGAGCGAGGTCACGCAACTGGCCGGCAAGGTGGCCGAGCTGTTCGAGAGCATCTCCGGCATGGCCGGCAGCGTCAACGAGAACGCCCAGCAGGTGATGCTCAACGCCAGGCAGCAATCCGCCGCCTTCTCCCAGATTGTGGAGGCGACCAACAGCATCGCCACCGGCGCCAGGGAGACCGCCGCCGCCATCGGCCAGACCAAGATCGGCGTGCAGACGCTCAACGAGGCGGCGGAAAATCTCAAGGCGATCGCGTAAAGCCGCCATGATCGAAGACCTGGAACTGCGGCGGCTGTTCGAGGCGGAGAGCGCGGAGCACCTTGCCCGCCTCGACGACGGCCTGCTGCGCCTGGAAAAGACGCCCGCCGACCCACCGCTGCTCGAAGAGGTGTTTCGCGAGTCGCACAGCCTGAAGGGCGCGGCGCGCATGCTCGGTCTGGATGGGATCGAGGCCGCCGCCCACGGCCTGGAGAGCCTCTTCAACGCAGCGAGGAAGGGCGAGGCGCCGCTGACGCCGGAAACAATCGCGCGCATGAACGAGGCGCTGGCCAATCTGCGCGTGCGCGTGCGCGATGCGCTGGCCGATGACCCGCCGTCCGCCCCGGTCACCCCGGTCACCCCGGTCGCCACGGTCGCCGTGGCGCCGGCGCCGACTTTTCCGGAGAGTGTCGCACCCACCGCGCCGGTCAATGCGCCGACAGCCGCCGGCGAACCCTTCCGCATCGAGACCGTGCGCGTCGAGACCCGCAAGCTGGACGATCTGCTGACCCAGGTGGGCGAGCTTTCCGTGCTCCAAGGGCGGATGCGGCACCGGCGGGTGCGGACGGAGGAAGCGCCGGCGCAACAGGCGGGGCAGGCGCGCGCCGACGACGCGCGCCTGGAGTTCATCGTCAACCAACTGAAAGACCAGGTGCTCGGGCTGCGCCTGCTGCCGCTGTCCACGGTGTTCGCGCTGTTCCCGCGCATGGTGCGCGACCTTGCCGGGGAACGGGGCAAGGAAGTGGAACTGGTGCAGGAAGGCGGCGACATCACCGTGGACAAGCGCATCCTCGAAGAGATGAAGGACCCGCTGATGCACCTGATCCGCAATGCCATCGACCACGGCATCGAGCCATCGGACGAGCGCGAGCGGCTGGGCAAGCCGCGTGCGGGCCGGGTGCGCCTCTTTGCGGTGCGCGAGGATGCCGGCGTGCTGCTGGAAGTGCGGGACGACGGCAGCGGGCTGGACCTGGAGGCGATCCGGCAGGCGGCCATGAAGCGCGGCCTCCACGACGAGACGACGCTTGCCGCCATGACCACGGCGCAAGTGCAGCAACTGATTCTCCTGCCCGGCTTTTCCACCAGCACCTTCGTCACCGAACTGTCCGGGCGCGGCGTCGGGCTGGATGTGGTGCGCGTCAATGTCGAGCGCATGAAGGGCAGCGTCCGCCTGGAATCCGCCGCCGGCCAGGGACTGACGGTGCAACTGCGCCTGCCCTTGAGCCTCGCCACCACGCGGCTGCTGCTGGCAGGCCTTGGCGGTCGGCTCTACGGCCTGCCGATCGAGTTCGTCCACACCTCGCTGCGAGTGCGCGAGACGGAACTCTTCACCCTGGAAGGCCGCCCCGCCGTCCTGCTGGACGGCCAGCCGGTGATCGCCGCCCGACTCGCCGATCTGCTGGAGATGCCAGCGGCGCCGGCACCGGAGGTCATGGCCTGCATCGTGCTCCAGGTGGGCGACGAGCAGTTGGGCCTGCTGGCGGACGACCTGCCGGGCGAAGAGGAAGTGGTGGGGAAACCGCTCGGCGCACCGCTCGTGCGAGTACGCAACGTCTCCGCGCTGGCCACGCTGGGCAGCGGCGAAATCTGCGCGGTGCTCAACCCCGCCGATCTGCTGCGCTCGGCGTACAAGTCCGCCGCGCCGGCGGCGAAGGCGAAGGCGGAGCCGGCCCGGACCGCGAAGTGGGCCTCCATCCTGCTGGTGGAAGATTCCGCGCTGATCCGCGCCATGGAGAAGCGCATCCTCGAAGCCGCCGGCTACGAGGTGGTCGCGGCGGTGGACGGTGCGGATGCGCTTGATGCGCTCGAAACCCGGGGCAGCCAACCCTTCGCCGCGGTGGTGTCCGACATCGTGATGCCCAACCTGGACGGCCTCGCCCTCACGCAACGCATCCGCGCCAATCCGCGCCACAGGGAACTGCCGGTGATCCTGGTCACCACGCTGGCTTCCGACGAGGACAGGCGGCGCGGGCTGGAAGCCGGCGCCAATGCCTACATCCCCAAACCCGCGTTCGACCAGCGCGTGCTGCTGGATACCCTGAAAAGGCTGATCGCGCCATGATCCGCGTCCTGCTGGTCGACGACGCCCCCATCGCGCTGCACATCCTGCAACGCCTGCTGTCCTCCGCGCCCGACATCGAGGTGGCTGGCACCGCCGCCGACGGCCAGAAAGCGCTCGAACTGCTGCCGACGCTCAACCCCGACGTCATCTGCACCGACCTGCATATGCCTGTGATGGACGGACTAGAACTCACGCGCGCGGTCATGGCCGACCATCCGCTCCCGATCCTGGTGGTAAGCGTGTCGGTTGAATCGGGCTCGCCCAACGTCTTCCGCCTGCTGGAGGCGGGGGCGGTGGATGTGTATCCCAAGCCGCGCGCCATCCTCGACGCGGACCAGGAAAAGCTCTCACGGGAACTCGCCAGCAAGATACGCATCGTCGCTGGCGTGCATGTGTTCCGCCGCACAGGAAAACCGGCCTCCCGTCCAGCCCCCCCTCCGCCGCCACTGACGCCTCTCGCGCCAGTGGAGATCGTGGCGATCGGCGCATCCACCGGCGGCCCTCTGGCCCTGCGCGACATCCTCTCCTGCCTGCCGACCGGCTTTCCAGCGCCGCTGGTGTGCGTGCAACATATCGGCGAAGGCTTCCTGCCCGCGATGGTGACGTGGCTGGCCGAGGTCAGCACGATGCCGGTGCGCCTGGCAACCCATGGCGGCGTACCGCAGGCCGGCGTGGTGTATTTCGCGCCCAATGGCGTCCACCTGGAATTCGACGACGGCGGATGCTTCGCGCTCACCCAGGCACCACCCTGCGACGGCCACCGCCCCTCGGCGACCGTCACGCTACGCGCGGCGGCGCGCCGGTTCGGCGCCGGCGCGGTGGGCGTGCTGCTCACGGGCATGGGGCGCGACGGCGCAGAGGGCATGGCGGCCATCGCCGCAGCCGGCGGTGTCACCCTCGCCCAGGACCAGGCCAGCAGCGTGGTCTGGGGCATGCCCGGCGAAGCCGTGGCGCTGGGCGCGGCGCGGCACGTGCTGCCCCTCGAACAGATCGCCCCGGCACTGGTGGCGCTGGTCAATGGCCGCCACATCGGCATCCGGTCGGAAAAATAACAAGGAGAACGACATGACGCCCACCCCGCAAGCTCCTGAAATCCTGATCGTCGAGGACAGCGCGATCGAGGCGGAGTTGCTGCGCCGCACTCTCGACCGGGCAGGCTACGCGGTGAGCGTGGCAAAGGACGGCGAGGAAGGCCTGCAGATGGCGCGTGCGCGCCGCCCCGCCCTGGTGGTGAGCGACATCAACATGCCGCTGATAAAAGGCTACCAGTTGTGCCGCGAGATCAAGTACGACGAAGCGCTGTGGAATGTCCCGGTGATCCTGCTTACGATGCTCTCGGAAGCGGAAGACATCATCCAGGCAATCAGCAGCGGCGCCGACGGCTACATCATCAAGCCCTTCGTCGAGGCCAGCCTGCTGGAACGCATCCGCGCCCTGCTAGCCACGCCGATCCGCCGGAAGCGGGCGGAGGAGCGCCGCTCGGAGAAAGTGGAATACAACGGCAAGCCCTACACCATCACCGGCGGCAGCCAGCAGGTGCTGAACCTGCTGCTCTCGGTCTACGAGAACACCCTGAGCCAGAACCGCGACCTGACAAGGATCCAGTCCCAGCTCAACCTGTTGAACGAGAGCCTGGATGAACAGGTGCGCAGCCGCACCACCGAACTGCGCGAAAGCGAGACACAGCTTAAAACGATCATCGAGAACCTTACCGAGGGCCTGGTCGTCGCCGATCTCGATGGCCAGGTGCTGCAATTCAATCGCGCCGCACAGAACCTGCATGGGTATGGCTCGCAGGACGAATGCCGCCGGTGCCTGCCCGAGTTCGCCGACACGTTTGAACTCTCTGCCATGGACGGCACAATCTTGCCGCTGGAGCAATGGCCGCTGGCCCGCATCCTGCGCGGCGAGAATCTGCGCAACCTGGAGTTGAGCGTCCGCCACCTTCAGGCCGGCTGGCGAAAAGTCTTCAATTACGGCGGCACCCTGGTTCGCGATACCGACGACCGGTCGCTGATGGCGATAGTCACCGTGAGCGACATCACCGATCGCAAGGCGGCGGAAGAGCAGATACGCAAGCTCTCCCTTGCCGTCGAGCAGAGCCCGGAGAGCATCGTCATCACCAACCTCGACGCCACTATCGAGTACGTAAACGAAGCTTTCGTCCAGGTCACCGGCTACAGCGGCGAGGAAGTCATCGGCCGGAACCCGCGCATTCTGCAATCCGGCAAGTCGCCGCCGGAAACCTATGTGGACATGTGGGACAACCTGACCCACGGTCGGACATGGAAGGGCGAATTCCTCAACCGCCGCAAGGACGGCAGCGAATACATCGAATTCGCCATCATCACCCCCATCCGCCAACCCGACGGCAACATCACTCACTACGTCGCGGTGAAGGAAGACATCACCGAGAAGAAGCGGCTCGACGCTGAACTCGACAGCCATCGACATCACCTGGAAGAGCTGGTGGAGCAGCGCACGGCACAACTGGCCGAGGCGCAGTCCCGGGCCGAGGCCGCCAACCGGGCCAAGAGCGCCTTCCTCGCCAACATGAGCCACGAGATCAGGACGCCGATGAACGCCATCATCGGCCTCACCCACCTGATGAAGCGCGCCGGGGCAACGCACGAGCAGACCGAACGGCTGGACAAGATCGACGGCGCTGGCCGGCACCTGCTGACCATCATCAACGACATCCTCGACCTGTCCAAGATCGAGGCGGGCCGGCTGCAACTGGAAAGCACCAATTTCCACCTTTCCGCGATACTGGACAACGTCCGCTCGCTCGTCGGCGAGCAGGCAGCGGCGAAGAATCTGACCATCGTCGTCGATACCAAAGCCGTGCCCGTCTGGCTCAGGGGCGACCCCACGCGGCTACGCCAGGCCCTGCTCAACTATGCCGGCAACGCCGTCAAGTTCACCGAGCGCGGCACGATTTCCCTGCGCGCCAAATTGCTGGAAGAAACCGGCGACCAGCTCACGGTGCGCTTCGAAGTGCAGGACACCGGCATCGGCATCGCCCCCGATGAACTGTCCCGCCTGTTCCAGCCCTTCGAGCAGGCCAACGCCGCGACCACGCGCAATTACGGCGGCACCGGCCTCGGCCTGGTCATCACTCGGCGGCTGGCGCAACTGATGGGCGGAGAAGTCGGCGCCGACAGCACGCCGGGGACCGGCAGCACCTTCTGGTTCACGGCCCGCCTGCAACGCGGCCAAGGCGTGATGCCGACCGAGGCGGCTGCGGGCATGACCGACGCCGAAACCAGGCTGCGCCTGCGCCACGGCGGCGCCAAGCTACTGCTGGCCGAAGACAATGCGATCAACCGCGAGGTGGCGCTGGAGCTGCTGCATTCGGTCGGGCTGGCGGTGGACACGGCGGCGGACGGTCGCGAGGCGGTGAGCAAGGCGAGGGACAGGGACTACGACCTGATCCTGATGGACGTGCAGATGCCGGAGATGGACGGCCTCGAAGCGACACGGACAATCCGCGCCCTGCCGGGCTGGGAAACCAGACCCATCCTGGCGATGACGGCCAATGCGTTCGACGAGGACCGCCGCGCCTGCATGGAGGCGGGCATGGACGACTTCATCACCAAGCCGGTCGATCCGGCGGCGCTGTTCGCCGTGCTGCTGAAATGGCTGTCGCAAAACCTGGCGGCCCGCGTTTCCTTCGACGCGACGGCTATCGACATGCCGCAGGACATCGCCGGCCTCGACACGGTGCAGGGCCTGAATACACTGAACGGCAACGCCGCCGCCTACGTTCGCCTGCTGCGCCGCTACGCCGCCAACCATGCGGACGACATGGCGAGGCTGCGCGCTCGGCTGGCCGCCGGCGAGCGCGAGGAGGCGCGGCGCATCGCCCACACGCTCAAGGGCGCCTCGGGCAACTTGGGCGCGACGGCGGCCCAGCGCCTGGCGACCGAGCTGGACGCGGCATTCAAGGCGGGCCGCGAGGCGGCGCAACTCGAATCGCCGGTCGGCGAACTGGAAGGCGAATTGCACCGGCTGGCGGCGGCAATCCGCGCCGCCCTGCCCGAACCGGCAGATGCCGCGTCGGTGGCGGTGGATCGGGCGGCCGTGCGACAGGTGCTCGACCAACTGGCGCCATTGCTGGCGGCATCCAGCATGCAGGCCAACGACCTGTTCGAGCAAAACGCCGCCCTGCTCAAGGCCGCGCTCGGCCCTGCGGGCGCGGAACTCGAACAGCAGATTGCCGGCTTCCTCTATCCCGAGGCGCTGGCGACGCTGGAAGAGGCGGCAAGGAATTCCACATGAAATCGAGAGGGAAACACGAATGACCCCTGAAGCAACAACGCAAACCGCACGTCCGTCGATTCTGGCGGTGGACGACGACCCGGACAACCTGGCCGTGCTCGGCAATCTGCTGCGCCCGCATTACGAGGTTCTCGCCGCATCCTCGGGCGAGCGCGCCCTGGCGATCGCCGCCGGCGCAACGAAGCCGGACCTGATCCTGCTCGACGTGATGATGCCGGACATGGGCGGCTACGCGGTGCTGGCCCGCCTGCGCGAAAACACCGCCACGCGCGACATTCCGGTGATTTTCGTCACTGGCCTGGATTCGACTGAGGACGAGGAGAAAGGCCTGGAACTCGGCGCGGTGGATTACATCACCAAGCCCTACCGTCCCGCCATCGTGCTGGCGCGCGTGCATGCCCAGCTCGAACTCAAGCGTGCCCGAGATTTTCTCGTCGACCACAACCATATTCTGGAACAACAGGTAGCAGCGCGCACCGCCGAGTTGCAGGAAAGCGAGGCGCGCTACAGGCGCATCACCGAGGGGCTCACGGATTATCTGTACACGGTGCGCATCGAAAACGGTTGCCCGGTGGAAACCATACAAGGCCCGGCCTGTTCGGCGGTGACCGGGTACACGGCGGAAGAGTTTGCCGCCAACCCCGATCTGTGGATTCAGATGGTCGTGCCGGAGGACCGCGAACTGGTCCTGAGCCGGGTGCAGATGATTCTGGTGGGGAATGACGTCTCGTCCATCGAACATCGCATCATCCGGAAAGACGGAGATATTTGCTGGGTAAGCGACACCATCATCCTGTTCAGGAATACCGCAGGGAAACTCCTGTCCTACGACGGCGTGATCAAGGACATCACCGAGCGTAAGCGCTATCAGGCGCAACTGGAGCGCAAATCCAACTTCGACGACCTGACCGGCCTGCCCAACCGCAACCTGTTGACAGACCGCCTTGACCAGGCGCTGGCGCGTTGCCGTCAGGCCGGGAAAAACATGGCGGTGCTGGCGTTCAACCTCGACCGCTTCAAGGGAATCAACGACAGCCTGGGGCATGGCGCCGGCGACAGGCTGTTGCGGGAAGTATCCGTCCGGCTGGGCATGGCGGGCGAAACGGTCGATACCCTCGCGCATTTTGGCGGGGACGAGTTCGTTCTGCTGGCGGAGGACGTGGAAACGGGGGATGCCATTTTCCTCGCCCAGAATATTCTGCAAACACTGGACCAGCCGTTCCTGATCGATGAGCAGGAAGTGTTCCTGTCCGCCAGCATCGGCATCGCCATGTCTCCCCAGGACGGCGATAACGGCGAAGCCCTGTTGAAAAACGCCAGCGTTGCGATGCATCGCGCCAAGGCTTCGGCGGGCAACAGATTGGGTTTTTACGCCGCCGAGATGAACGCCAGCTCGCTGGACCAGCTCAATCTGGAAAATGACCTGCGCCGCGCCATCGAGCGCGACGAGTTGCGGCTCTACTACCAGCCGCAAATGAGCTTGCGCAGCGGTAATATCATCGGCATGGAAGCGCTGGTGCGCTGGCAGCATCCGCTGCGCGGGCTGGTTTCTCCCATCGAATTCATCCCGCTGGCCGAGGCAACCGGCTTGATCGTGCCCATCGGAGAATGGGTGCTGCGCACCGCCTGCGAGCAGAATCGGGCCTGGCAATTGGCGGGGCTGCCCGCCGTGACCGTGGCGGTGAATCTGTCGGCGCGGCAGTTCGATGGGCATGACATGGTGGCGTTGACCGCGCAGGTACTGCAAGATACCCGGCTCGACCCCGGCTACCTGGAACTCGAACTGACCGAGAGCGCGGCTATGGGCGATGCCGATGCCTTTGTCGGGGTAACGGAAGCGCTGAACGGGCTGGGGGTCACCCTGTCCATCGACGATTTCGGCACCGGCTATTCAAGCTTGAGCTACCTCAAACGCTTTGCCCTCGACCGGCTAAAAATCGACCAATCCTTCGTGCGCGATATCGTGCAGGACCCCGAAAGCGCCGCCATCGTTGTGGCAATCATCGCGCTGGCGCATGGTTTGGGGCTGTCGGCAATCGCCGAGGGCGTGGAAACCGAAGCGCAGCTGAACTTCCTGCGCACGCGCGGCTGCGACGAGATGCAAGGCTATTATTTCAGCAAACCTCTCCCCGCCGCCGAATTCGAGCAACTGCTGCGCGCTGGGCGCAAGCTGGATTTGCCCGCTGCCGGCAACCTGCCGTACCTGCTGCTGCTGGATGACGAGCCAGCCATCCTGTCCTCCCTGGAACGCCTGTTGTGGCGCGAGGGCTACCCTATCCTGACCGCCACCAGCGCGCAGCAGGGGCTGGAACTGATGGCCAATCACGAGGTGGGGGTGGTGATGTCCGACCAGCGCATGCCGCGCGTGTGCGGCACGGAATTTCTCGCCAAGGCGCGGGAAATGCATCCGGATACGATACGAATCATCCTGTCCGGCTATGCCGACCTCAAAGCAGTGACCGAGGTGGTGAATCGCGGCGAGATTTACAAGTTTCTGGAAAAGCCCTGGGAGAATGCGGCGTTGCTGGAAACCCTGCGCGAAGCCTTCCGGCATTACGAGGCAAGACGGGTGGACCGGGGCGGCGCGCAAGAGCGGCGAGTCACGGTGAACCCTCTCCCGGAAAACAAGGTGGCGCCGGATTAACCGCAGTTGCAGGTCAGGCTTCAGCCTGACAGAAATCATCCTAAAAACCTCATTTGAACCACGGAGAACACGGAGAACACGGAGAACACAAAGAAAAACAAGATATTACGGAAGTCATTAGTATCACCCGACAGGTGACACACGAAACCTGCATAACACTTTGATATAACTCCGTGTTCTCCGTGATCTCCGTGGTTAACTGCTTTTTCCAGGTTCATGTAGGTTGGGTTGAGCGGTTTTTGCGAAACCCAACATGGGACTGACATGTATGGCTAAGGAAGCCCTGAACTAGTTCGTCACACCGGCGAAAGCCGGTGTCCAGCTCATTGAAAATACTAGATTCTGGCTTTCGCCGGAATGACAAATCCGGGCTTGTTCAGTGTTTCCCTAAAGCCGTACCCACAAAGCGGATCAAGGTTATCTGGCAAAGTTTATAACCACCAGATTCATCCTAAAAACCTCATTTGAACCACGGAGAACACGGAGAACACAAAGAAAAACAAGATATTACGGAAGTCATTGGTATCACCCGACAGGTGACACACGAAACCTGCATAACACTTTGATTTAACTCCGTGTTCTCCGTGATCTCCGTGGTTAACTGCTTTTTCCAGGTTCATTCTTGCTAACTGATAAAAAACAACAATAATAAAATCATGGCCCTTTCACCCGAATCCTTCGCCACACCCCGCCGCTTGTCGGTGAGCCTCAAGCTGGGCGCGGTTGTCCTGTTGCTGGCGGCGCTGGCCGCCGGCAACCTGTATTTATCCGAGCAGTTGCACGACGGCATCGCTAATATTTCAGGCATCGTCAACCAGAGCGGGCGGCTGCGCTACCTCTCCCAGCAGATCGCGCTGCGTTCGGCCAGCTTCGTGATGGAGCCGGATGCAGATGTCGGACAATTGGCGCGCGACGGGGAGGCCGACTTCGAGCTGCGCTACGCCGGAGTGGCGCATGAAATCGAGCATCTCCCCCTGTTGATGCACGACACCGGGGACAATTTACAAGGCCGCTTGGAGCAGATCGGAAAAATCCGGTCATTTCAGCATGCCGCGCTGGAGCGGGTGCTGGCTGGAGCCGACCCGGAAGCGCGGCGCGTAGCCCAGGGTGCGGTGGCCGCCTGGTCGGTGTTGCTGTTGCGGAAAGCCGATCGCCTGGTGAATAGCCTCGAAAACGCTGCACAAACCGCGCACCGGCGGGCGGACTTGATTATTTATTCGGTGCAGGCGGTGGAGGTCCTGCTGATGCTCTGGATATTCATCTACGTCCGCTCGCGAATCACCGTGCCGATCCTCAAACTGGCCGATTTCACCCGGCGTTTTGCTGCCGGCGAGCGCGCTGTACGCATGGACTTCCATTCCAGAGACGAAATCGGAGAGCTGGTGCTGACCTTCAACACCACAGCCGCACAGACCGCCGAGCTGATCGAGGAACTCGACAGCCGCGCACGGGAAAACGCCATGCTGGCAGCCATTCTCGAAGCCACTTCCGATTTCGTTGGCACTGTTTCTTCGAAAGGGCACTGTCTATATCTTAATCGTGCCGGGCGCAAGATACTTGGGCTTGCCGAAGACGAAGACCTTGGCGGTCATACCATTGCCAATTACTACCCGCCAGAAATAGCCGATTACATTCTCCACTCCGCCCTGCCAGCTGCGGCGCAGTCCGGGTATTGGGCCGGAGAGAGCGTGCTACGCTCGCGCACCGGTGCAGAGATTCCGGTGTCACAAGTGACCATCGCCCACAAGAACGAGGACGGCGCGGTGGACTACTATTCCAGCATCATGCGCGACACCACGCATTTCAAGATGCTGGAGCAACGCCTGCAATCATCGCTCGATTTCCATCTCAAGCTGATGCAGGACTTCCCCAACCCGATCTGGCGTGCCGGCATTGACGGAAAATGCGATTACTTCAACCGCGCCTGGCTGGATTTCACCGGTCGCACCCTGGAGCAGGAACTGGGCGATGGCTGGACGGAAGGCGTACACCCCGAAGATCTCGAACTCTGCCTGAGCACTTATTTTTCCGCCTTCAACCGGCGCGAGCCGTTCACCATGGAATACCGCCTGCGCCATCGCGACGGCAGCTACCACTGGCTGCTCGATCACGGCGCACCCTACACCGACCTGGACGGTGAATTTGCCGGCTATCTCGGCACCTGTTACGACATCGAGGATCGCAAACAGTACCAGCACCAGCTCGAATACCAGGCTCAGCACGACGCGCTGACCGGTCTGCCGAACCGCAATCTGCTTGCCGACCGTGTCAATCAGGCGATCGGCCACGCACACCGCTTTGGCAAGCTGGTGGGGGTGCTATTCCTCGACCTCGACAACTTCAAGGTCATCAACGACAGCCTCGGCCACGAAACCGGCGACCGGCTTCTCAAGGCGGTCGGCGAACGCCTCGCCGCTGCGGTGCGCGAGGGCGACACGGTGGCGCGCCACGGCGGCGACGAATTCGTCATCGTTCTGGCCGACATGGAGCAGGAAGAAGATGTGGTGAATGCCATCCGCAAGCTGATGGCGGCGATGGCAACCCATTTTACCTTCGACGGTCGCGACATCGTGGCCACCGCCAGCCTCGGCGTGGCGCTTTGCCCGCGCGATGGCGAAGATCAGGTGATCCTGCTGCGCAACGCCGACACCGCGCTGTACCGCGCCAAGGAAGCGGGGCGCAACACTTTCCAGTTTTATGCGACGGAAATGAACCAGCGGGTGCTTGCGCGCCTCAACCTGGAAAGGGATATGCGCCAGGCGCTGGAGCGCGGCGAATTCCTGCTCCACTACCAGCCCCAGGTGAATCTGGCCAGCGGCGCCATTTTCGGCGCCGAGGCACTGGTGCGCTGGCGCCACCCGGAAAAGGGTCTCGTCTCCCCCGGCGAATTCATCCCGCTGGCGGAGGAAACCGGCCTGATCGTGCCGCTGGGCGAATGGGTGCTGCGCGAAGCCTGCCGCCAAACCATGGCGTGGCGCGATGCCGGGCTGCCCGAACTGCGCATGTCGGTGAACCTGTCGGCGCGCCAGTTCCGCGAACAGGGGCTCAAGATGACCATCCTCGACGTACTGGCGGAAACCGGGCTGGAAGCGCGCCTGCTGGAACTGGAAATCACCGAAAGCATGGTGATGCACGACCCGGAAGGCGCCATCGCGGTGCTGGAAGAACTGCAAAAGCACGGCATCACCTTTGCCGTGGATGATTTCGGCACCGGCTATTCCTCGCTCAACTATCTCAAGCGTCTCCCCATCCACAAGCTCAAGATCGACCAGTCTTTCGTGCGCAACATCACCACCGACCCGGATGATGCCGCCATCGCCACCGCAGTGATCAAACTGGCGCACAGCCTGAAGCTGAAAGTCATCGCCGAGGGGGTGGAAACCGAAGAACAGCGCGACTACCTGCGCGCGCATCGATGCGACGAGATGCAGGGCTATCTTTTCAGCCGCCCCGTGCCGGCGGCGGAAATGGGCATCTTGCTGAACGCCAGCAAGCTATAACCCTATAAAAAGCTGTTGAACCGCAAAGGACGCAAGGGACGCGAAGGAATTCAAAGGCTTAAACAACTTAATCTGCTCACCCGATGGGTGATATTAAATAATCATTTAACCTAGAAAAAGCGGTTAACCACGGAGATCACGGAGAACACAAAGAAAAACAAGATATTACGGAAGTCATTGGCATTACCCGACAGGTGACACACGAAACCTGCATAACACTTTGATATAACTCCGTGTTCTCCGTGATCTCCGTGGTTCAAATGAGGGTTTTAGGTTTAACTCATTGTTTCGCCTTGCGAACCTTTGCGTCCTTTGCGGTGAATTGCCGTTTTTTGAATAACATTAGGGAGAACACATGGAAGCCATAACCCATCCCGACATTCTACTCGCCGAGGACGGCGCAGCCGACGCCCGGCTGGTGATGGAAATCCTTGCCAACGCCAACCCGGCGCTGCGGGTGGAATGGGTGACGGACGGCGAGACCGCGCTGGAACGCCTGTTCACCCAGGCCATGCGACCGCGCCTGATCCTGCTCGACATCATGATGCCGGGGCTGGACGGGCTGGAGGTACTCTACCGCATCAAGAGCCATCCCGAAACGCGCAGCATCCCGGTGGTGATGCTCACCTCCCTGGAAACGGAAAATCTCATCGTCAGCAGCTACAAGATGGGCGTGGCCGGCTACGTGGCAAAGCCGATCCGCCACGCCGTCCTGCTGGAAACACTGGAGACTGCGGGGTGCGGCTGGGTGGTTTCTGGTGCATAGGTGTGAATGGATAAAGGCTCCCTCTCCCCCGACCCCTCTCCCATGAATGGGAGAGGGGAGCAAAACTAAGGCCTCTCCCGCTTGTGGGCGAAGGGAGCAAAACTAAAGCCTCTCCCACTTGTGGGAGAGGCCACCCACCAGTCCCCTCTCCCGCGTGCGGGAGAGGGTTAGGGAGAGGGTTAGCAAAGAGTGAAAGATGCTAAAAAAACCTGAAAGAGCCTGGCTATGAGCAATGAAAACAATCTAAGCAACGCCAAAGCCCTGCGCACCAACCAGACCGATGCGGAACTGCGGTTGTGGTACCACCTGCGGGCGCATCGTTTCATGGATTTGAAATTCAAGCGGCAAAAGCCCATGGGGTGCTACATCGTGGATTTCGTGTGCGTGGAGCGGCGGCTGATTATCGAGATCGATGGCGGCCAGCATGCCGAACAGGCGGAATACGATCAGCGCCGGGATATGTGGCTGCGGAACGAAGGCTATACGGTATTGCGTTTTTGGAACAATGAAGTATTGCAACAGTTGGAGGGGGTGCTGGAGCAGATACGCTTGACGATTTCCCTCTCCCCCGGCCCCTCTCCCGCTTGCGGGAGAGGGTTAGGGAGAGGGTTAGGGAGAGGGTAGAAAACAATTTGAAAAGGAAAACCCATGACCACAAAAAACTGGCTTTACCCCCTGCTGGCACTGGTGCTGGCGCTCGCCGCCTGTGGCCGCGACGAACCCGCGCCGGCTCCCGCCACAACGCCGCTCGCCGGCACACTGCGCCTGTCCGGTTCGAGCACCATGACGCCGCTGATGCAGGCCATCGCGGCACGCTTCTCGGCCTTGCATCCGGGGGTGCGCTTCGACATCCACAGCGGCGGCTCCAATCAGGGCATCGCGGATGCTCGTGCGGGCAAGGTGGACATCGGCATGGCCAGCAAATCCCTGCCGGATGACCCGGAGCTGGCCGCCTTCGCCATCGCCCGCGACGGCGGCGCCGTCATGCTGCACCGCGACAACCCGGTGATGCAACTGTCCGACGAGCAGGTGCGGGCGATCTTCACCGGCAAGCTGAAAAACTGGAAGCAGGCCGGCGGCGCCGACGCGCCCATCTACGTCATCGACCGCGACCCTCAGCGCGGCGTCCGCGAGCTGTTCCTGCATTATTACAAGCTGGCGAGCGGCGAAGTGCGCGCGGACGCAGTGGGCGGCGACAACGCCGCAACCCTCCCGTTGCTGCTGACGCACCCCCACGGCATCGTGTTTTTCTCGGTGGGCGAGGCGGAACTGCGCGCGGCGGCGGGCGAGCCGCTCAAGCTCTTGGCGGCGGGCGGGGTGGCGGCCAGCCACCAGAACATCCAGAACGGGGATTACCCCATCGCCCGGCCACTGACGCTGGTCACGCGCGGCTTGCCGCAGGGTCTGGCGAAAACCTTTATCGACTACGCCCGCTCGCCGGCGGTGCATGATCTGATAGAAAAACATGAATTCGTGCCCTACCTGGATTAACCGCCCGCTCGCTGCCCTCAGCCTGCGCACCAGGCTGACGCTGGGTTTCGCCATGGCGCTGCTGCTCATCGGCGTGCTCATGGGGGTGGCGCTGTGGGGCGCGCAGCGCGCAGAAGAGGCGATCACCCGCCTGCACGACGTGGAGTTTCCGATCGAGGAACAGGTTTTTCACATCAGTGCTCATTTGCTCGAAGCGCGCCGCTACGAAAAGGAATTCCTGCTGCGCTGGCGCGAACTGGGTTTCGATGAGGCGCGCACCCGCTATGTCACCCTGCTGAACGCCCATCTGGCCGAGATTCCGCCCAAGCTGGCGAAAATCAATCGCCTGCGTGCCGGTGATCCGAAAGCCGCCGAACTGACCGGGGAGATTGACCTGGCGCTGGCGGACTACCGGCGCGACTTTCTCTCCGCAGCCGATTTGATTGGACAGCTCGGCCATGTGGACAACGGCCTGGAAGCCGATTTCCGCATCCGGGCTCACGCTATCGAGGCGCTCATTCCGGCGGGCGCGCCGGCATTGCGTGCCGATCTGATGCAAATGCGCCGCGTGGAAAAGGACTATCTGCTGCGGGGCCGCAGCCAGGACGTTGCGGCGCTGCAACAGGCCGAAACGCGCCTCCGCGCAAGCCTGTCCAGCGCCGCCCTGCCCGCACCGCTACGGGCGAAACTGGTGGAATTGACGCGGGAATATCGCAAAAAATTCGAGGAATATGTCCGCATCAACAACCGGATCGATGAACTGCGCAGCACCTATCTCACTGCGGTGGCACGCACCGAGTCGCCGCTGCAACAGCTCGAACACCAGGCGGACGAGCGCCTCCACGCCATCCATGAGCAGGTTAAGGCCGCGTCGCTACGGAACAGCGCCTTGGTGCTGGGAACGGGAGCGTTCGCCCTGCTGTTCGGCTTGCTGATATCGGCCACGCTGTGGCGCAGCATCGTGCTTGCGGTCGATAATTCGGTGGCGTTCGCCGAGAAAATTGCCAGCGGCGACCTGTCCGCGCGCCTTCCAACACATGATGACGGCGAGTTCAACCGCCTCAAGCTGGCGCTCAACCGCATGGCAGATGGCTTGCAGCACTCCCGCGACGAACTGCAAGCCCTCAACGCCGAACTGGAGCAGCGCATCGCCCATCGCACCCTGCACTTGCGGGCGGCCAATCGCGGCCTGGCCGAGCGCACCCAGGAAATGGCGCTGCTCGCAGATCTCACCGAATGGCTGCTGGTCAGCTATAGCAGCAGCGAAGTACATCGGACCATCGGTCATTTTTTTGAGCAACTTTTCCCCCAAAGCGCCGGAAGATTTTACCTGCGGCGGGGCGACACGAGCCTCTTTGACAGCAAGTCCGAGTGGGGTGCCCCCTGCCGCGCAGCGCCAACGCTGGAGTCGAATTCCTGCCTGGCGCTGCGTCAGGGGGTAACCGAATGCACCTGTGAAGACCATCCGGGCGTCGCCTGCATCCAGCAGCCCGGCCAGCCTCGGGCCACCGCGCTGTGCATGCCGCTGGTTTCCAGGAGCGAGACGTTCGGCCTGATTTATTTCGAACTGCCCGCCACCGGCGGTGTGAACGGTAACATGATCGATCCGTCCGACAGGATGCTGGCGTCGGTCATCGTCAAACAGGTCGCGCTCGGCCTGGACAATCTACGCCTGCGCGAAGTGCTGCGCGAGCAGGCCATCCGCGATGCCCTCACTGGCCTTTACAACCGGCGCTATCTGGAAGAGACGCTGGCACAGGAAATCGAGCGCACCCGGCGCAAGCAGGGCAAGCTGGCGGCGATCATGCTCGACGTGGATTTTTTCAAGCGCTTCAACGACACCTACGGCCACGAGGCGGGCGACGTGGCGCTGGCGGCAATCGGCCGCCTACTCAGGGAAAATGTGCGCGCCAGCGATGTGCCTTGCCGTTTCGGCGGCGAGGAATTCACCGTGCTGCTGCCCGACACTGACGCCACGCTGGCTGCCGAGCGTGCCGAGGTAATACGCCGCGCGGCGCACGAACTTCACCTGGAATACGACGGCAAGCCGCTGCCCGGCGTGACGATTTCCCTCGGCGCGGCGGAATTTCCGCTCCACGGCGAAACCGGCGCAGAACTGCTGGCCGCCGCCGATGCCGCGCTGTATCGCGCCAAGGAAGGCGGGCGGGATCGGGTGGAGGTGGCGTTGATACCCTCTCCCCCGGCCCCTCTCCCATGAATGGGAGAGGGGAGATTGTGCGCCCCTCTTTCATGAATGGGCGAGGGGAGATTGTGCGCCCCTCGCCCGCCTCCACACCTCTCCCCTCGCCCGCTTGCGGGAGAGGGGCCGGGGGAGAGGGCAAGCTTTTAAGGAAAATATAATGGAGCAACCCAGGCAAGCCACCATCCTGGTGGTGGACAACGATGAGTATAGCCGCAGGTTGCTGGTGGCGGAACTCGGCACAGATGGCTACGCGGTGCACTGCGCGGCCAGCGGGGAAGAAGCGCTCGCCACAGTGGCGGCACAACTGCCCGACCTGATCCTGCTCGACATCCTGATGCAGGACATCGACGGCTTCGAGGTGACGCGCCGGCTCAAGGCGGATGCTCGCAGCCGCCTTGTCCCGATCATCCTGTTGACTGTGCTGGAGAACAGCGAATCGCGCCTCAAGGGGCTGGAGGCCGGGGCGGATGAATTCCTCACCAAGCCGGTGGAGCGCACGGAATTGCTAGTGCGGGTGAGGAACATGCTCAATGTGAAGAAGTGTCAGGATTTCCTCGCCGACAACAACCTTACCCTGAAAGAACAGGTTGACGCGCGTACCGCCGAATTGCAGGAAAGCGAAGCCCACTACCGGCGCATCACCGAGGAACTCACGGATTATCTGTACACGGTGCGCATCGAAAACGGCTGCGCCGTGGAGACTACACATAGCAAGGGCTGCGTGACGGTAACAGGGTACACGGCGGATGAGTTTGCCGCCAATCCCCAACTCTGGATCCAGATGGTCGTGCCGGAGGACCGCGATCTGGTCAGGGAACACGCGCAGCATATCCTGGCAGGGAATGATGGCAAACACATTGAACATCGCATCACCCGGAAGGACGGAGAGACCCGCTGGGTAAGCGACACGACCATCCTGTTCAAAGATGCCTCAGGAAAACTCCTGTCCTACGACGGCGTGATCAAGGACATCACCGAGCGCAAGCAGGCGGAAGAAGCACAGAATGCCAGCGCGCTGAAATACCGGTTGCTGTTCGAGAGTTCGCGCGATGCACTGATGCTGCTGGCGCCGCCGTCGTGGAAATTCACCGGAGCGAATCAGGCAACCCTGCAATTGTTCGGCGCATCCAGCGTGGACGAGTTTACTTCACTCGGTCCGTGGGACGTTTCACCTTCTCTGCAGCCGGACGGACGCCCCTCCAGCGAAAAGGCGCAGGAAATGATCGCGACAGCCATGCGCGAAGGCTCCCACTTTTTTGAATGGGAACACCAGCGGCTTGATGGCCAGCCGTTTGCCGCCGATGTGCTGCTGACCTGCATGAAGATAGACAAAGACGTGTTCTTGCAGGCCACCGTGCGCGACATCACCGAGCGCAAGCTGGCGCAGACAATTTACAATCTGGCTTTCTACGATACCTTGACGCAACTCCCCAATCGCCGCCTGCTGAACGACCGGCTGGAACAAGCCATGGTCGCCAGCAAACGCAGCGGTCGTTATGGCGCGCTGATGTTTCTGGACTTGGATAACTTCAAACCGCTCAATGACACATACGGACACGATGTGGGCGATTTACTGCTGGTGGATGCGGCGCATCGCCTCACCAGTTGCATGCGTGAGATGGACACCGTCGCGCGTTTCGGCGGCGACGAGTTCATGGTGATGCTCGGTGAACTGGCCGTGGACAAAGCCGAATCCGTCACGCAGGCCGGCATCGTCGCCGAAAAAATCCGCGCCACACTGGCCGAACCCTACATGCTGAAACTTGAGTGCGAGGTAAAAATGAAAAACACCGTCGAGCATCATTGCACGACGAGTATCGGCGTGGTGCTGTTCATCAATCACGAAGCCCGCACGGAGGAAATTATGAAGTGGGCGGATATGGCGATGTATCAAGCCAAAGAAGCCGGAGGTAATTTGATCCGGTTTTATGATACGCAATCTGGATGGAACCGGTGATGCCGGGTATGCCGACAAATGGCGAAACCGGCACAGAACTGCTGGCCGCCGCCGATGCCGCGCTTTATCGCGCCAAGGAAGGCGGACGGGATCGGGTGGAGGTGGCATTGACGGTGGCGCTTACCCTCTCCCCTCGCCCGCTCGTCTCGCCGTGGCCGCTGCGAAGCAGCGGAAACCCGGCGGGGACACTCCTTGCGGGTGCGGGAGAGGGGTCGGGGGAGAGGGCAAGCTTTGAAGGAGAAAAACATGGAACAAACCAGACCAGCCACCATCCTGGTGGTGGATGACGACGCGCACAACCGCAATCTGCTGGAAGCGCTGATTGAAGCCGAAGGCCATTTGGCGCACGGCGTCGCCAGCGGGGAGGAGGCATTGGCAACGGTGGCACAACAACTGCCCGACCTGATCCTGCTCGACATCATGATGCCCGGCATCGACGGCTATGAGGTGACGCGCCGGCTCAAGACGGATGCCCGCACCCGCGCTATCCCCGTAGTGCTGGTCACCGCGATGGAGGACCGCGAATCGCGCCTCAAGGGGCTGGAGGCGGGAGCGGAGGAGTTCCTCTCCAAGCCGGTGGATCGCGCGGAATTGCTGATCCGGGTGAGAAACCTGCTCAAGGTAAAGGAGTATCAGGATTTCCTCGCCAACCATAACCGCATTCTGGAGGAACAGGTGCAGCAGCGCACCGCCTCGCTGAAGGAAAGCGAGAAGAAATATCGCGCCCTCACCGAGGTAACCAGCGACTGGGTATGGGAAGTGGATGCGAAAGGCGCCTACACCTACTCCAGCCCGAAGGTGCGGGACCTGCTGGGCTACGAGCCGGAAGAGGTGCTTGGCAAGACGCCCTTCGACTTCATGTCCGCAGCCGAAGCGCATCGGGTGGGGCTGGTGTTCCAGCGCCTCGCTGAATTGCCCCAGCCGTTCTCCTCGCTTGAAAACGAGAACCTGCACAAGGACGGACGGCGCGTGATTCTCGAAACGAGCGGGGTGCCGGTCATCGACGATGCCGGAAATTTCCTGGGCTACCGGGGCATTGACCGCGATATCACCGAGCGCAGGCTGGCGGAGGAGGCGCTTTGCACGAGCGAGGAACGCTATCACCAACTGTTCGAGAACATGGGCAGCGGCGTGGCGATCTACCAGCCAGACGCGGCGTGCGAGACATTCACCTTCAAGTCGGTCAACCAGGCGGCGGAGCGCATCGACCAGGTGCGGCGCGAGGAGCTGCTGGGCAAGAACTTGGAGCAAGTGTTTCCCGGCGTGCGAGATCTCGGCCTGCTGGAAGTGTTCCAGCGGGTGTGCCGCGGCGGCTCCCCGGAGCGCCTGCCCGCTGCCTTGTACCGGGACGAGCGCATTTCCGGCTGGCGCGAGAACTTCGTTTACGGCCTCGACTCGGGCGAGATCGTCGCGGTCTATGACGATGTGAGCGAGCGCGTGGAGCGGGAAACCCAGATCAAGCGCCTCAACGGCGCGCTGCGCACCCTCTCCGCCTGCAATATGGCGCTGGTCCATGCCCGGAGCGAGGAGGAACTGTTCCAGAGCGTATGCCGCCACATCGTCGAGACCGGCGGCTATCTGCTGGCCTGGGTGGAATATCCGGACGAGGGAGAGGGGAACACGCCCCACTTCGGCGCTCACTTCGGCGCTCACTTCGGTGACGAGGCGGCGTTCCTCCGCCACGCCGATCTGGCGCGGGAGCCGGGGCATGCCGATCACTGTCTCACCGCCATCGCGCAGCGCGAGCGTCTGCCCAAATTCTGCAACAAGCTCCATGGCTTGCCGGACTGCGGTTTCGACATTCTTCACGAAGCCGGGGTGGGCGCGATTCTGGCTCTGCCACTTTGCCATAGCGAGACGTTCTACGGCGCGCTTACCGTCTATGCGGTCGAAGAGGACGCCTTCGGCGCCGCCGAGATCAAGCTCGCGGAAGAGCTGGCCGGCGACCTCGCCTTCGGCATCGCCATGCTGCGCACCCGCGCCGAGCGCGACCAGGGCAACGCCAACCTGCGCCAGGTGCTGGAGCAGACCATCGCCGCCATCGCGCTCACGCTGGAGAAACGCGACCCCTACACCGCCGGCCACCAACTCCGGGTGGCCGAAATCGCGACCGCCATCGCCACGGAGATGGGGCTGCCGCCGCAGCAAGTCGAGGGCATCCACTTCGGTTCGCTGATCCACGATATTGGCAAGATCGCGGTGCCGGCGGAAATCCTCGCCAAGCCGGCCAAGCTTTCCGGGATCGAGTACATGATGATCCAGACTCACTCCGAAGTAGGCTTCGATATCGTCAAGGACATTCCCTTCCCCTGGCCGGTGGCGCAGATGGTGTACCAGCACCACGAACGCATGGACGGATCGGGTTATCCGCGCCAGTTGAAGGGCGAGGAGATCATGCTGGAGGCGCGCATCCTGGCCGTGGCCGACGTGCTGGAGGCGATGGCCGCGCACCGCCCCTACCGCGCGGCGCTGGGCATGGAGGCGGCCCTGAAGGAGCTGGAACGGGGGCGCGGCACGGCCTTCGACCCGGTGGTGGTGGACGCCTGCCTGCGCTGGCGGGAGAGGGGACAAACGCCCTCTCTCCCGCTTGCGGGAGAGAGCTGGAGAGAGGGTTAGACCGCTCCCCTCTCCCGCTTGCGGGAGAGGGGCCGGGGGAGAGGGCAAACTTTTATAACAGGAAAAACTCATGACCCAACATTTTCATTTCAGCCTGCGTACCCGCCTGCTGGCGCTGGTGGCGGCGGCGCTGCTGCCCGCTTTCGGCTTTATTGTCTGGCAGGCGCTCGACACCCGCGCGCAAGCCGTGGCCGAGGCCAGGCTCGACGCGCAGCGGCTGGCGGGGTTTACGGCGGGCCGGTTTGAACGCGTTACCGAAAGTGCGCGTGAGTTGATCGTTACCCTGGCGGCGGTGCCGGCGGTGCGGGATCCGGCATCGGAAAACTGCGCCCAGTTACTCGCCGGCGTGCTCACCCGCCATTCCCGCTATGCCAACTTCGGCGTCACGGACGCAGCCGGAAATCTCATTTGCAGTGCCGTGCCACAGAAAAAACCCGTCAGTTTTTCCGATCGTGCATGGTTCCAGAAAGCAAAACGCAACCACCTCTTCACGATCAGTGATTTTCTGATCGGTCGCGCCACCGGCAAGCCTTCTATCGTATTAGCCATACCCTTGCTCGACGCACAGGAGCAGTTTCGCGGCACGGTATTTGTCTCTCTCGATCTCTCCCCCTTCGCCGCTTCGGTGGCCGACCTCCCCTGGCCGGCCAATACGGCGCTTACCCTGATAGACCGGCAGGGTATCATTCTCGCCCGTCAACCCGAGCACGAAAAATGGGTGGGCAAGCCGTTCCCCCCAGAAACGCTCGCTGACGCCCTTACTGCTAGGGTCGGCACCTTCATGGAGGGACGTGGAGTGGACGGCGTGCTGCGCACTTACGTCTATCAACCGCTCCACTACAAGAACGAAATCCTGGGGCATTTGTTTGCCGGGATTCCCGCCGACAGCTACCTGGCTCCCATCGATGCCAAGCTGCGCCGCAACCTGCTGTGGCTAGCGCTGATCGCGGCGCTTTGTCTGTCTATCTCCGGCTGGGGCGGCAATCTAATGTTGCGGCGCCTGCGCCAGCTCACCGAGGCCGCCCGGCGCTTCGGCGCGGGCAATATGGCCGTGCGCAGTGGGATACCCGGCAACCACGACGAGGTGGGGAGCCTCTCCACCGCTTTCGACCGCATGGCAGACCAGTTGGAGGAACGGGAAAAGCGCCTGGACGAGTCGGCGCAGGAAATCGGGCGCATCAACCTGGCGCTGCGCACACTGTCCGCCGGCAACCGCATCCTGACCCGCGCCAAGGACGAGTCCTCGCTGCTGGATGAAATGTGCCGCGCGGTGGTGGAAGTGGGTGGCTACCACATCGCCTGGGTGAGTTATGCGGAAAACGATGCAGGCAAAACCCTGCGCCCCATGGCCAGCGCCGGTCTGGCGCTGGAGAACTTCCCCAAAGGGCTGACCTGGGCTGACTGCGAACGCGGAAATTCGCCCACCCCCGCCGCGATCCGCAGCGGCGCGCGGGTGGTCATCAACGATCTGCTCGCAAATCCGGACTATGCCTTCTGGCACGAGCGCATGCGCCAGTTGGGCATCGGATCCGGTGTGGCGCTGCCGCTCAGGATCGGCGATGAAACCATTGGCGCGCTGTCGATCTTCGCTACCGAAACCGATGCCTTCGGCGCGGAAGAGGTGGAACTGCTGACAGAAACCGCCGACGAGCTAGCCTACGGCATCGCCAGCCTCCGTGGCCTGGTGCGCAGCCAGCAGGCGGAGGAGGCGAACCGGGTGAAGTCTGAATTTCTCGCCAACATGTCGCACGAGCTGCGCACGCCGCTCAACGGCATCATCGGCTTTTCCGAGATGATGCGCGACGGGCTGGCGGGCGAGTTGACGCCGAAACAAAAGAGCTATGTCGATAACATCTTCCAGAGCGGCGTGCATCAGCTATTGCTGATCAACGACATTCTCGACCTGTCCAGGGTGGAGGCCGGCCACATGGTGCTGGAGCCGGAACCGGTTTCGCTGCCCTCCCTGCTGGAGGCGTGCCTGACGGTGGTGAAGGAGAAGGCGATGGCGCACCACATCCGGCTGTCGCTGGAAATCGACCCGGAAATCGGCGAGACGCAACTGGATGCGCGCAAGTTCAAGCAGATCGTCTACAACTACCTCGCCAACGCGGTGAAATTCACTCCAGATGGCGGCTGGGTGACGGTTTCGGCAAGCTTGACGCCTGCGGCGGCGCTGCCGGTCGGAGTAAAACCCCGCGTCGCGGCGGAACGCTACCTGGAAGTGGCCGTGACCGACAGTGGTATCGGCATCGCTCCGCAGGACTTGCAGCGCCTGTTCCAGTCCTTCGTCCAGCTCGACGGCGGCCTGGCCCGCAAGTACGAAGGCACCGGGCTGGGGTTGTCTCTGGTTAAGAAACTGACCGAACTGTTCGGCGGCGCGGTAGGCGTGGAAAGCGAACTTGGCAAAGGGTCGAGGTTCAGCGTCTGGCTGCCATGGGAAGACACGGGTAGGTTGGGGTGACGAAGGAACCCCAGCAGAAGCAGGCACCTCCATGCGACATTTCGCAGCGAAACCGCCGGGGTTCGCACGCTCACCCCAGCCTACAAATACTACGTGCGTGAAACGCGGGTAGGTTGGGGTGACGAAGGAACCCCAGCAGAAGCAGGCACCTCCAGCGCAACATTTTCGCAGCGAATGCGCCGGGGTTCGCTCGCTCACCCCAGCCTACAGATACTACGTGAAACATGGGTAGGTTGGGGTGACGAAGGAACCCCAACATTTCTACCCTTATTCCCCCCACCCCGCCACCTGCGTCTCGGCATAATTCGCACCCCAGTCCGACGGGAGTATCCCCTCCCGCACATACCGATGTATAGACGACTGCGGCCAATCGATAGGTGATTTCACGTAGCCGTGTTTAACCGGGTTGTAATGGATGTAATCGATATGTCGTGCGTAATCGGATTCGTCGCGGATTTGGTGTTCCCAATATCGCCGTTGCCAGATGCCTCTTTCGCCCTTGGCGATCCGACTCGAACCGATGCGCTCGATCCTGGGCAGGCCGCGCGAGAAACCTGCTTTGATCAATGCCCAGCGGACGGGGTAATCCGCATCACCCGGCGGTAATGTCCAGATGGCATGGAGGTGGTCAGGCAGAATCACGATAGCATCGATATGGAATGGATGCCGATCGCGGACAATCCGCAGGTTATCGCGCAGTTTGTCAGTGTGATCGGTAAGCAGGGTTTTCGATCTGTCAGCCAGGTTGACCGTGAAAAAGAACGTCCCGCCTGGAATGAATGCGCGTGTGTAGTGGCTCATGGCTCTGTTTGTTGCTTTGGGTGTGTTGGGGTTCGCACGCTCACCCCAACCTACGGATACTACATGAAACATGGGTAGGTTGGGGTGACGAAGGAACCCCAGCAGAAACAAACACCTCCAGCGCAATATTTTCGCAGCGAATGCGCCGGGGTTGGGTAGCGCGACAATCCGTCTTGCTTTTATATGTATACTTTCATAATATACAAATATGATTGATTCAGCCAAGATCACCGGCTTTGACTGGGATGACGGGAACGCCCGCAAGAATGACAAGCACGGCGTTTCTACGGCTGAGGCGGAGCAGGTTTTTTTCAATGATCCGCTCCTGCTGATTGCCGACGCCAAGCACAGCCAGGCTGAACCTCGCTTTCACGCATTAGGCAAAACAGACGAAGGGCGAACGCTACACATCACGTTCACTCTGCGAAATGCCGGCGAACGAATTCGCGTGATCCCGGCCAGAGACATGCACCGAAAGGAGCGCACGATTTATGAGCAAACAGCTTAAAACAATTCCCCAGTTCGCGAATGAGGCGGAAGAAAAAGCCTTTTGGGAAAAACACGACTCCACGGACTATCTTGACTGGACGAAAGCCCAGCGGGTGGTGCTGCCTAACCTGAAGCCCACGACAAAAACCATTTCCCTGCGACTTCCCCAGCATCTTCTGGACTCGATCAAGGCCGCAGCCAATTCTCGTGACGTGCCCTACCAATCGCTAATCAAGGTATGGTTGCAGGAAAAGTTGCATAGCCACTGATAAGGGGGTTGGCCATTCGTCGACAGTGCAACAGGTTTAATGCAGGGACGAATTCATTCACCCACTCCCAACGAGATTCAACTACTCCGGCACCGTCCATTCCAAACGAACTTTGCCGGTTTTTTCCGCGCCCAGCGCGGCCAGCAATTCCGGCAACAATTCGCCGAGCTGCTTGTCGAGCTTCCAGGGTGGGTTGATGATCGTCATGCCGCTGCCGTTGAGCTGGAAGTTGTTGAGCGGGGCGAGGTGGATTTCCGTGGTGAGTATCGGCTTGATCCCGCTGGCGGCCAGTTGGCGGTGAAAATGGCGCACCGGTTCCGGGCTTTTGATCGGGTACCAGATGGCGTAGGTGCCGGTAGGAAAGCGTTTGTGCGCCTCTTTCAGGCTGCTTAGCAGGCGGCGAAACTCATCCGGCTCTTCGTAGGGCGGGTCGAGCAGCACCAGGGCGCGCCGGCTTTCCGGCGGCAATTGCGATTTCAGCGCCAGCGCGGCATCAAGCGGCTGGATGCGCACCTGGCGGTCATCGCGAAACAACCTCTCCAACGCGCTCAGCGCATCCGGATGGATGTCGGAGAGCAACAGTTTGTCCTGCGGGCGCAGCAGCGCGCGCGCCAGGCGCGGCGAGCCGGGATAACTGGTTAGCCTCCCCTCGGCGTCCGGCAAGCCCAGGCGGCGCACCAGGCTGAGAAAGTCGGCAAGCGCAGGCGAAGGATGGGCTAATTCCAGCACGCGCAGAATCCCCGCTTCCGCCTCACCGGTCTTTGCAGCCAGTTCGCCGCGCAGGCTGTAGGAGCCATCGCCGGCATGAGCGTCAAGCACGCTAAAACTCTTTTCCTTGTGCTTGAAATGCTCGATCAGCAGCATCAGGATGAGGTGTTTGAATACGTCGCAAAAGTTGCCGGCGTGGTAGCCGTGGCGGTAATTCATCGGTGGATAGTCCCGGTCATGGAAAGAGGATCAAGGTCGCAGGCGAATTATAAGCCAAACGGTCATTGATTTCCTTGCTCCCAAAACCATGCGTCATGAGTTAAGCTATGGTTTTTTACCAGCACCTGATCAAGACCATGGCCCAATACGTAATGTCCATGCTCCGCGTGAGCAAGATCGTCCCTCCCAAGCGTCAAATCATCAAGGATATTTCTCTCAGCTTTTTCCCCGGCGCCAAGATCGGCCTGCTCGGCCTGAATGGCTCGGGCAAGTCCACTGTGCTGCGCATCATGGCGGGCGTAGACAAGGAATACGACGGCGAGGTGCAGCACCAGCCCAATATCTCCATCGGCTACCTGCCGCAGGAGCCGCAGCTCGACCCGGCCAAAACCGTGCGCGAGGAAGTCGAATCGGCTTTGGGCGAAGTGATGCAAGCCCAGAAGAAGCTGGAAGAAATCTACGCCGCCTATGCCGAGCCGGATGCCGACTTCGACAAGCTGGCGGAGGAACAGGGCCGGCTGGAATCCATCATCGCCGCCTCCGGTTCCGATTCCGAACATCAGCTGGAACTGGCCGCCGACGCGCTGCGTCTGCCGCCGTGGGACGCCACAATCGAGCACCTTTCCGGCGGTGAAAAACGCCGTGTCGCGCTGTGCAAACTGCTGCTGGAAAAGCCCGACATGCTGCTGCTGGACGAACCGACCAACCACCTCGACGCCGAATCGGTGGAATGGCTGGAACAATACCTGGTGCGCTTCCCCGGCACCGTGGTCGCGGTGACCCACGACCGCTACTTTTTAGATAATGCCGCCGAATGGATACTCGAACTGGATCGCGGCCACGGCATCCCGTGGAAGGGCAATTACTCGAGCTGGCTGGAGCAGAAGGAAGCGCGGCTGGAGACAGAAAACAAACAGATCGATGCGCACATGAAGTCGATGAAGCAGGAACTGGAATGGGTGCGGCAAAACCCGAAAGGACGCCAGGCGAAATCCAAAGCGCGTATCGCCCGCTTCGAGGAACTCAACTCGCAGGAGCACCAGAAGCGCAACGAGACGCAGGAAATCTTCATCCCCGTCGGCGACCGGCTCGGCAACGAAGTCATCGAGTTTACCGATGTGAGCAAGGCCTACGGCGACCGCCTGCTGATCGACAACCTCAGCTTCAAGGTGCCGCCCGGCGCCATCGTCGGCATCATCGGCCCGAACGGCGCGGGCAAATCCACGCTGTTCCGCATGATCACC
>ORMF010766077.1_pt1 | contig 150755 bp, 134 predicted proteins | sample 1779871 | NCBI WGS metagenome assembly ORMF01 (sample SAMEA104232316, study PRJEB22302) | groundwater metagenome | biome: forest; feature: aquifer; material: groundwater | place: USA | collected 2011-08-07 | depth 5.4 m | reverse complement strand
CCTCCGCGCCGCGACCGGCGCCCGCGGGCCGCCGCGCCCCGTCGGTCTTCGGGATCCGTATCGGCTCGTGCTCGGGATCGGACTGTTTCTCCCCATCAATCTCATCGGACGCGATCGCGTGCTCGACGCGAACGCACCGCAGTTCGTCATCCTCCCCGATCGCGCGCAGGTCGTCGGTTTGCAAGCGGGCGCGGGGCTCTCGCTCCCGGGGGGCTTTCGCATCGGCGCGGGGGGTTCGGCACTCGCGGCGCTGTCCGGCTCGCTCTTCGTCACGGCGGACTCTGCCGGTCGCGTGAGCTGGCGCATCGACGATCGACTGGTCGTCAGCTACAGCGCAAGCGTTGGCGCCTCGTGGGAGCGTGGGCCAATCCGCGTCGGGATCGTCGGACGCACGCCGCTCGTCGGACACCTCGACGTGCGGATCACGGCGCGCGACCTTGGGATCAACCTGCCGCCGTTCAACATCGCCGGCACTCCGCAATACGATCCGTGGGAACTGGGCGCCGAAGCGAGCTTCGCGCACACCGGCTGGACCGTCGCGCTCGGTGCGATCATGAAGTTCTGGGGCTTCTATCCCGGTCCCCTCGAAGCGACGACGACCCAGAGTGACCGTCCGCCGCCGCCGCAGTTCTCGCACACGGTCGTTCCGCGTGTCGGCGTCGAGCACCATTGGCGCTGGGCGACGTCGCACGCCGCGGTGCGCGCCGGGTACGCGTACGAGCCCACACCGGCGCCGCTGCCGACGGCCGCGCGTGCGTACATGGACAACGATCGACACATCGTAACGGCAGGGCTCGGCGTGGGGGGTCGACTTCGCGGCACTCTCATGCAGGTGGACGTCTTTGCGCAGCTACACGCTCTCGCGCCGCGAACTGCGCCCGCCGATCCGGGGACACCGGCGGCGATTCCCGCCGTTCGAGAGTACTCGTTCGGTGGCACCGTGCTCATGCTCGGCGCGACGCTGACGGTGTCGCTGTGATCGCGGGCGCACGCACACCGCAGATGCACCATCGGATCGCAGCGCTCGTCGCATCGGCGTCGGCTCTGCTCTATTCCATGAGCGCGCGTGCCAATCCATTGGACATGTACGGTTTCGGCGCGCGGAACGTCGCGATGGCCAGCGCGATGTCCGCCGCGGCAAACGACGGTGCTGCCAACTACTACAACCCCGCCGGGTTGCTGCTCGCCCGTTCGACGCGGATCGACATCGGCTATCAGTACGCCGTCAACACACTGCTATCGAATGGCCACGACAATCAGGTCGACCCTGTGCACGGTCTGTCCGCCGCGATGGTGCTGCCGTCGCGCGTGTTCGGTCTGCCCTTCGCGTTCGGATTTGCGTTGTACCTTCCGGACGATCGGCTCGCACGCAGTCGACTACTCGCACAACAACAGCCGCGCTGGGAGCTGTACGAGAATCGCGTTCAGCGTTTGTACTTCGCCGCAAACCTCGCGTTCGCTCCCGTGCCTTGGTTGCGTTTTGGCGGCGGGGTTTCGTACATCGCGTCGACACGGGGGCGGCTCGCGGTGTCCGGCGAGATCGACGTCGCGCGGCCGGCCAACTCGGTCCTTCAGCACAGCATCGATGCGGACGTGTACACGGTCTATTACCCGCAGGCGGGCGTGCAGGTCGACGTGTTGCCCAACCTGACGTTCGGCATCGTGTACCGCGGCGAGTTCACGTTCCGCCTCGATCTCGACGCCAACGTCGACGTGCTCGGCGTCACGGGCAACCCGCGCGATCCAGCCAACCGCGATACGCCGCGGTACCCGGGCACGATTCGACTGAGCGAGCGCGCGGCAACCGCGTTCCTCCCGGCGCAGGGCGTGCTTGGCGCCGCGTGGACGCCGATTCCTGCACTGACCCTCGTAGCGGATCTCACGTACGTGAACTGGTCGCGGTACGTGAACCCCACGGCCAATCTCGACGTCACGGTGCGCTTCGACATTCCGCCCGCGCTCAACATCCAGGCGCCCGTCGTGCCGCGTCCCGACGTCGTGCAAGAGCCGCGGTTTCGCGACACGCTCGTGCCGCGCTTCGGCGTCGAGTGGCGGCGGCCGGTGCGCATTCACGAACTCGCACTGCGTGCCGGATATCGGTACGATGCGTCGCCGGTGCCCGAGCAAGTCGCACGCGAGACCAACTTCATGGACAGCACGCGCCACGTGTTGTCTGCAGGCGCCGGAATGCGATTCCAACTGCCCGGATCGTCGACGCGATCGCTGCGCGCGGACATCGTGTTCGACCTGCAGATTCTCGAACCGCGTACGGTGCGCAAGGACGACCCGGCGGACATCGTCGGGGATTACCGACTCTCGGGCTACGTGACGAACATCGGGGTGACGCTTGGCTCGACGTTCTAGCGCCCACGCGTGGCGGCACGGGTCGCTCGTTGGAGCGATTGGCGTCCTCTCGTGCGGCACGCTTGCGGCGCCGAGCCACGGCGACGTCGACCTTCCCGTCAATCTCCTCGGTCCGTTTCGCCCCGTGCGAAGTTCCGAGGGCCCCGATCAGATGGGTGGCGTAGACATTCCGTCGACGACGGGAACTGCGAGTCTCGACGAGCCCACGGTGGTCATGCGCGGCGGCCGGCGAACCGTCTACATGTCCTGGATCGACGGCGCGGATCGCTTCATCGGTCGCGCGGGGCCGGGGCCGGGAATGCACCCGCTGTCGTTCTCCTACGCGTCGATCGCGATGCGGCCGCAGTTCGCGTGGGAACAGGGGGCCGTGCAGTCGCCCGACGCAACGCTCGACGGCAACGACGTGGTGATGGTGTACGCCGCGGGCGGTGCGATCGGCTTCGCACGAAGCACCGATGGCACGACGTTCACCGCGCGTTCCGAACCGATCTTGACCGCAGAGCGCGACCCGATGCGCGGCAACGAAGGCGCAGCGCTCACCCAGCCGTCGATCGCGCGTGCACCGACGGGCGAATGGCTGATGGCGTACGCAAGCGACGCGCGGATCTTTCTTGCAAGAGCGCCGCGGCCCGAGGGTCCGTGGGAACGGATGGACGCCGAGCCGGGAGGCGTGCGCGATCCCATCGTGTCGCCGGCGAGCAGTACCGTCGCGGACGCAGGCGGAGCGTTCGAGATGGTGTCGGTCGGCGACCCGGTTCTCGTGGTGCTCCAAACGGCCATCGGCCGCACGTCGTACCGCGTGTTCTACACCGCGACGGGGCCCGCCCCTGCGACGACGATCGGCGCTGCTGCAAGTTTCGACGTCACGTGTCCCGGCGCGACTGCGATGCGCCCCTGCTTCTCGCGCGTGCCGCAGCCGGTGTTCGCAGTCTCGGGGACCTCGTTGCGCGCAGGCAGCTTTGACCGAGTGTCCGACCGCATCGGGCTGCTCTGGGTCGGCTCGGGGTCGGCGCCGTCGAGAACGGCTCCGATGCCGGCTCGGCGAATCAACGCAGGCGTGTCGCCGGCCGACCTGGATCTACTGCCGTGGGTTCCGCGCGACCAGTAAGCGAACGGCCGTTGCGGGCATCGGACTGCAGTCATCGTCATGCTGTTGAGAAGATTCGGAGGCCTGTGATGACTTCGCGTGGGCCGAGGGTGATCGAGATTCTCTGCGGCGTGTCCGTCCTGGGCGCGACCGCAATCGCGTGGTCCCAGGGATTCGCGGAGTACGCGCTCCGAATGCGCACAACCGAAGCTGTTCAACACTTGTCGTACCTCTTCCGCATGTCGTCGGTGTACGTGACGTCGGAGCGAGTCACGCGTCCTCGCGGAGCGGTCGTGCCGGTACAGTTCCCGCGGTCCGTGCGGGTCACGCCGGCGCTCTCGCGAATCGGCAGCCGCCCCATCACCGATCCGCCTGGCACGTGGAATGCGCCGACGTGGCAGGCGCTTTCGTTCTCCGTCGCGGACCCGCACTACTTCGCGTACGCGTACGATTCGCTGGGCACTGGCCCGAGTTCCGCGTTCAGCGCGCGGGCGCATGGAGATCTCGATGGCGATCGCGCGTACTCGACGTTTGCGCGCGGCGGTCATCTAAACGCGCAGCTGGAAGTCGAGGGGCCGACGACGATGTTTCGCGTGAACGAACTGGAGTAGCGCCGCGCGCCGCGGGTCGCTACGACCCGCCGGGATGCGCGGACGGCGTAGCACTCGCGGTCGCGCGATGGCGCACGCGATTCTCGAGCACCAGCGGCGTTCCGGTGCGGTAGGCGTCGTCTCCGCCGGGCAGTCGATCCACCGGGACGAGAGCGGATTCACCGACGCGTCGCACGAGGCCCGTCCACCGAAGTGACAGCATGCGATCGCCGCCGCCGTCGCGCGGCATGAGCGCGGCGGAGATCCGCATCGGACTCGCGCGCGGGGTTCGCCATCGCGTGTTGATGGTCCACAGGGGAACGTAGCCGTACTGCGCAAGTCGCAAGCGATCGCCGGTGCCGCGCTCGAACCGCAGCACGGCAAGCAGTCCCTCGCGTGTGCGCGCGTCGAGTGCCAACTGCCAACGCCCACCCGAGTACGCATCGACGCCCGAGTCCGCAGCGTTGCCCTGATTGCTCACGAAGTTCCCAAGTGAGAAGAAGATCGGAACCGTGTGACCGCCCGTCACGTACGCCTCGACGGGATGCGGCGTATGCGAGTGATGTCCGATCACGACGTCCGCGCCGGCGTCCGCGACTTGCCGAAAGAACGTTCGATCGGGCGCTTCGGGCGCGTTCTGATACTCGACGCCGCTGTGCAACGACACGATGACCGCGCCGCAATGGGTGCGATGCGCCGCAATGGCTTGGAGCAATCGCTGCGTTTCACCGCGCACGAGGCGCCGCGCGAGGGCGACACGTGGCTGCGCCGGTGTCTGCGCGGGGATCGGGAAGTTCAACAGCCGTGTGACGGCGAACACGCACAGCGTGCTGCCGGCGAGGGGAAACTCCTGCGGGAGATACGGGTCCTCGTTCGGAAGTGCCGCGCCGATGGGACGCATCCCCGCGTCGCGAACCGTGCGGACCGTCTCCGCGACGGCGTCCACACCCTGGTCGTACGCATGGTTGTTTGCGATCGACACGGCGTCGACGCCGACGTCGGCAAGTGCGCGAACGAAATTGGCGTGCACGTTGAATTGCAACCCGGCGCGGATTTCGGGCCGAGACGGCGCCGCGGGCGTCTCGAGGTTGAGCAACGCCAGGTCGGCGGCTCGCAACACCGATGCCACCGGCGCGAGGAGCGATGCGTCACCGTGTGCGGCCATCGAGCGCAACACGTCGCCGTGGGGGACGACGTCGCCGCCGAAGACGACGGTGGCGGGTGCAGTTGGCGCGGGGATCACGGGCGCGGACGCGGCGGCTGGGGGCGACGCCGGTGCTTGCGGCGCCGCGGCGACCTGTGCGGAGGCGGTGCGAGAGGCCGTGCACAGCGCGACGCACAGCGCGATCGAATGCGGGCGAATCACGTTGCGTTATTGTGCGCCGCGACACTCCGCGGCGTACCGACCCGGAAGCGCGATGCAGTGCTGGAACGCCGTTCGGGCACTCGCGCGGTCGGGCGTCGGCCCGTAGCGCCGCGCGACGCCGAGGACGTACCACGCGAGTTGACTGCGATCGTCCATTCCCGTCGCGCGCTGTGCCCACTCGCCCGCTCGACCGAGGTCCTGTCGGTTCGCGAGCCAGTACGAGAAGTTTGCGATCTCTTGGGCGTTGGTTCCACCGCCGTCGAGGTACGCTTGGTACGCAATGACCGCCGCCGCCGCCCCGCGCGATCTCGCGCGAGTCGCCGCCGTGAGCAGCGCATCGGGTCCGCTCGGGGGCGCAACCCCGGTCGACGCATCCGCGCCACTCGCCGCAACGGTCGTGCCTGCGCTTCCTGCGTCGCGCGCGGCCGCCATCGTCGTCGCACCGCCCGCGTCGTACTCCGCGGTCATCGTCGTCGCTCCGCCGGCATCTGCGCCCGGAAGTTCGATCGCTACGCCGCTGCCCGAGTCGTTGACCAGTGCAGCGGTGGTCGCGCCCGAGTCCTCCACGACGGCTGCGCTCGCGCCCGTGTCGGTCGTCGCGCTCGCAACGCTGGAACCCGAGTCCGCCGTTGCGCCGCCCGCGAGCGGACCGCCGCCGCTCTCGGGTGCCGTGGGCGGCGGCCCACCCCGTGATGCGGGGGGCAACGTGGCCTCCGGTGGGTCGAAGTACCGACGCTTGACCGCAAATCCCACGACGATCGCGAAGACACCGGCGATCAACGCGATCGTGAGTACGAGACCCTGGCGGTTCTGCTTCTGCGTGCGAACGGCGTCGTCGCTCGGCTTGAGGTCTTGGAAGTCGTCGTGCGAACGCTTGTACGCGACGTTTGGCGACGAATCCGTGAAGAACGACTTGGCTTCGTCGTTGAGCTCGCCCGAGAAACTGATCTTTCGATCGCGCTCCCCGCCCGAACTCGTCTTTCGATCGCGCGCTTCGCCCGACTGACTCGTCTTACGATCGCGCGCTTCGCCCGACTGGCTCGTCTTCCGATCACGTGCGAGTGCCTCGCCGGTCCCGGGCAGCGTGGTCTTGGGATCACGCTGTTCGCGTGCCGGCACGTCCTGCTTCGCGCCCTTGGTCTCCGGAACCGACTTCACATCGCGCGCTTCGGGCTTCGGCGTTTCTTTCGCGGTTTCCTGGGGCGGTTCCTTCGGCGTTTCCTTGCTGGGAATCTCGCCGCTTCGAGTGTCCGAGGGCTTGGAATCGCGCGCGACGGGCACTTCGACCGGCGCGGACGCAGCGCGCTCCGTTGCCGGTGGCGTCGCAGCAACTCCCGCGGGCGCGGCGTCGACCGCGGTGTCCGGCGACTTCGCGGCCTCTTCGCGCACGGCCGACACGACGCCCGACCCCAAGATCAGCGTCCGCTTCAAATCGCCGCCGGCTCCGCGATCCGGGCCCACACTCGGCGTCGGGAACTGAATTACGTTGTTCGGCGTCTCGCCAGCGGGAGGTTCACCCGCCGGAGTTTCCACTCGAGCATCGGGCTTCGTGTCGTGCGTTTCGTGCCGCGCGCTCGAGTCGGCCGACGCCTGCGACGCGCTTGGCGCCGACGCCGCGATGAGCCCGGCGGCATTTCGCGAATCTCCCGAGGTCGCGGGCGTTCCCGTCGGCGCAGGCGATGCCGTCGACGGCTGGCCGCCGCCCTTGCTCGGCTCGTGTTTGTTCTTCCCCCGCTTCCCGCGATGCTTCGCCACGCTCGGCTCCTGGGTTCCGTCGGCATCGCTCGATGCCGCGCTCTCGTCGGTGGTTTCGTCTTCTTCGTCACCGGCTGCCGACGTCTGTTCGGTCGCCGCTGGGGTCTGGGATGGCAACTCTGTCACGGCTGGCGGCGGGAGCGAAGCCCCCTCGCTCGCCGGGATGACCATTCGGCTCAAGATGCTCGCGTCGGCGACCAAGTCGACGGCCCCCGCGTCCGCAACGATCGGTCGGTTCATCCCGTCGTGCGGCGTCCCCCCTCCGGGTAGCACGACGGGCGGCTCGTCGACCGCGTCCGGCGTCGACCCGGTCGGGGCGATCTCCCGCTGGACGATCAGTCCTTCGAAGTACAACTTCGAAAGCGTGGCAAGCGCGCTCAAGTCGTCGAAGCCGCTATCGTCGACGACTTCCATCAGCGTTCGATGGCCGTCGAGCAGTCGCAACAACTGGTTCACCTCGTCGGGGATCTCCCCGAGGCGCGCGGACAGCTCGCGCGCGTTGACTTCGTAGACCTGGTCGAGGGGCGGCAGCTGCTCCTGAAGTCGCTGCCACTCGTCGAGTCGGCGCATGCCCTCCATGAGGAGGCCCTGCGTCGACATGTCCACGGAGTCGTCCACAGCGCACGGGCCGAAGCGAATTTCGAACCGTCCGTCATTCCACACGAGCATCCGGTAGACGGCCGCCGCGCCAACGTATCGCCCGCAACGCGCTTCGACGACCCGGCCATCGCGAAACTGGACCGCGCCCTTGCCCGACGGTCCGTGGATTTCCAACAGCCCGCTCTTGCGGCCGAGGTCGATCGTCGACATCAAGTCGACCAAGCCCATCTCGCTGAGCAATCCCGAGAAGCTCGCGCGGCTCGACCGCGCTTCCATGCTGTCGCGTTGCTTCTTTGCGAGGACGAGCTGGATTCGCGTGAGGATCTCTTTGATGTAAATCGGCTTGGTGAGGTAGTCCTCGACGCCCAGCTCGAGCCCGCGGATCTTGTCCTCGATCGACGAACTCGACGTGAGAAAGATGAACGGGACGTGACACCAAACCGGGTCGTCCTTGAGTCGACGGCAGAACTGATAGCCGTCCATCGTCGGCGCTCCACCGCTGGGGGCCGCGAGCCGCGTGTCGGACAGCACGAGGTCGGGCTGTGCCATGTCGATCGCCTCGAGACCGTCGGGCCCCGTCGTCACGTGGGTGACGCTGTACCCGGCCTTGCGCAGGGACACCTCGAGAACGCGCGCGCTCTTGGGGTCGGCATCGACGAGCAACAGGGTCTGTTTGGCCACTCGAAATGCCTCAAGATTCGCCGGGTCCCGGCGCGGCGGCGGAAGCATGATCCGCCGCAGAACGGGGTGTCAAGACGCGACCATCTCGCCGGTCGTGCCGCGGAGGAACCCTTGACCGCGCGGAATGCCACGGTCTACCGTCCGTTCCGCTCGATTCCGCTCCGTGGAGGCTTCGATGACTGTTCGTTCGTGGGTGATCGCGGTTGCGATGCTGGCTTTCGCGCTGGCCTCCGGGTGCAAGCCCTCGGGAGTGCACTTCCAGAGCGTCAACCCGGCGCAGGGACGACACGGCGGTGGCGAGGAAGTGCGCATCCGCGGCTCGGGCTTCGAAGCGCTCGGCGGGCTCGAAGTACGAATCGGCGGGCGGCCGGCGGCAAACGTCGGCATTCTTGGCGACGAGACGATCGTACTGACGACCCCGGAGGGCCAGGAGACCGCAACGAATCGCGCGCAGGACATCACGATCCTGACGAACACGGGCCGCAGTTACGTGCTCCGCGGTGCATTCACGTATCGCCCCGGCGCGGGCGGCGGCGGTGGACCGGCCGGCGGACCCAACGAAGATCTGCGTCGACGACTGTAGCGATCGCCGGAAGTCGCCACGCGGCGGCGTCGCAACCCACAGTTGCGATCGGCTCGTGGATCTCGTCGACGTTCACGTCGGCCTCGGTGCGGGATCTGCGTGTCCAGTTTCCCTTACGCGCACCGCGAGCGCCCCGGGCTCGGGGTCCAGCCCTCGCGCGAGCGCGAGTGCGCGGGTGAATTCGGCGCCGAGATACAAGATGAGGCTCGAGTAGTAGACCCACGCGAGCAACACCGCGAGAGAGCCCGCGGCGCCAAACGGCGAGCCGACGGTGGCGCTTCCGAGGTACAGACCGATCAGCCACCGTCCGACCGTGAACAACACGGCCGTCACGACAGAGCCTGCGGCAACGTCGCGCCAACGCAATCTCACGTCGGGCAGGAGCTTGAAGATCAGCGCGAAGATTCCGGTCGTCGCGGCAAACGTGACGAACGTCTGTACGACGTACATCGACGGCGCGGAGACCGGATGGGCGAACAGACGCGAGCCGTACGTGCCCAGCGCGGACAGCGCGGCGCTGACGACGAGCGATACGAGCAGCAAGAAGCCAAGACAGAACACGATCGCAAACGAGAACACCCGATCGCGAATCAATTTGCTCACGGCCTTGCCGGGTCGAGGCTTCACGCGCCAGATGAGATTGAGCCCGTCCTGAAGCTCCGCGAACATCGCCGTGGCACCGACGAGAAGCGCGACGGCGCTCACGATCGTCGCGATGACGCCGGCCTGCGGTCGATTCGCGTTGACCAGGATGCGTTCGATCGCCGCGGCACCGGGATGTCCGATGAGCTGGGCAAACTGTGCGCTCAATTGGTGTTGTGCAGCATTGCGGCCGAAGACCAACCCCGCGACCGCCACGACGATCAGCAAGACGGGCGCGAGCGAGAACACCGTGTAGTACGCGAGCGCGGCGCTGAGTCGGAAGGCATTGTCGTCGACCCACGCCAACGCCGTGCGATGCACGACGGCGAGCACGCGGAATCTCACTCGGTCCCGTCGTCTGACGCGCGCCGCGCTTGCGCGATCCAGCGCGCGCGCCAGCCATGCGTTCATTCCGGCACCGGTTCGCTCGTGGCGTCGGATCGAGCGAGCAGCATGCGTCGTTATGCGCGCTTCGCGGGGGCAAGTCACGCGGCGCATGGTCACCGTCTCAACGCGAAGCGGGCATCGGAGATCATCGTGCAAGTTGTCGAGGTCGTTCGCGCCTGGCGAAGCGACGCAAAGCGATTGCGCATCTCGCGGGCGGAGCAGGATCGCATGGCGGCCGCCTTCCGACTCGGAGAGAGTTGACGATCCCGACGCGTTGAGATCGTCGCACCGTTCGATCGCCTGCAAGCGTCAGCGCGGATAGCCGAGCACGTAGACGACGAACACCGCATTCGGCGGTGCGTCCGGTCGAGCGCCCTGTGCGACGCCGATGCCGATGCTTCCGATCGCGGGATCGCGCAGCGGATCGAGCCCGCCGGCGTCCGTCGGGCGCGTGACGACCATGGCGAGCACGGACACGCGCCGAAAGATCAGGCCGAATCGGTTCACTGCGGTATTCGCGTTGTTGACGACCGACTGTTGCGTCGGCCGGGGAGTGCCCTCGAAAAAGGCACGCGCCGCGGTGTTCGCGACTTCCGCGAGCTGGGGTCGAGACTGCAGTGCCGCGGCCCCCCGCCGCGTACGGTCTCGGTTGATCATCTCCAGAAGTTGCTGCGAAGCCGCGGCCGGGTCGACTTGCGCGTTCACTTCGATGAAGTCCTCGGTGAGCAACAGCGCGCCGCCCGGTCCCGCTTCCAATGCAGCGCCGATGCCTACGTGCGTGACATGTTCGCTGAGCAGGTTCGACCGATGACCCGGGCTGGCCATGAGCCCTTCGTGCAACTCGCGCGCGTTGTACCCGCGCGCGACGTTCTCGAGCACGACGCCGCTGGACAGATTCCCGCGACGCAACCGATCGCCCGGCGTGCCGTTCGTTCGTGAGTTGTGCGCAACGAAATGATTCTGCGCCATGTCCTGGCTGTGCAACCGCGCGACTTGAGAAAGCGCCGGCATCAATGCCACCGGCGCCCGTCCTGCCGCGCGGCGGGCCTCGTTCACGAGCGCCATCACACTCTGCTCGACCTGCGGCGGAGTTTCTGTGACGTTCGTCTGCGCGGTCGCGGCGGAGGGAGTCGGCGGCGTCGTGTCGACGTACACAGGGAAGTTCGCGATGATGGTCGCCCCCCCCTCGCCTTCCGCCACGACTTCGATCTGATAGGTCCCACGCACGCGCACCGGCATCTGACCGACGAACTGCGGCCCCTCACCGAGAGGAAAGCGTTCGGTGTGACCGTCGGGGTGGGTGACGGCAAGTTCGGGATTGCGAAGTCCGCTCGCAAGCGTCGCGTTCACGATCAATCGCGCTCCGGAGGTCAGCGTCCTCGGTACCGGGAGCTGCAATGACAACCGACGCTGCGACATCATCACCACGACGAACTGCTCGCCGTTGGCACCGACCGCCCGTCCGATGCCGACGCGGTTGTGCGCGTCGTTTTGCAGTTCCTGGGTGACCGCCGCGTTGGCAATGTCCGCACCGGTGCCGGCGCTTCCGCGGGCCACGACGACGGCCGGCAGCGGGTCGATGACACCCGCAGCCCAGCTCAGCGCTTGAATCACGGGGATCGCCGGCGTGCGATGCGCGCCGTCGGCCGCGATGCGTTCGGCAATGGCCTGCGCGCTAAGCGCGAGCGACGAATCGGGCGAGAGTGCGTGCGACGTCTGCGACGCGGCGCGCGTGACGGCAGTGTAGTACGGCGCCATCGCCGCGGGGGCCGCCCAGGTCGAGTCCGTGCGCGCGCTGTAGCTTGGAACATAGGGAACCGACGCGCGACCCCCGCCCGCGCCACCGGCCGATGCGCACGCGGCCGCGACGACAAGCGGAAGGAGCGATGCGGGGCGAATCCGCACGGAAGAGCGATTGGAGTCGATCGACTCGGACGTTCGGATCATGAGGGCGGCGCAAGTGTCGCGTGAACGCGAAACGAGCGCCACTTCTGGGCGAGGCGATCGGACCCCGCCGGCGGACTTGAGTGCAATTATTGGACTGCGAGGCCTGCGAGGCCGTTGCGATTGACGACATCCATGGCAGCGGCCACCATACGACACCGTGGCGAAGTCCTATACCGTATCCGATGGCCGCCTGTTGCTAACGTTGACGACGGCCGAAGAGGGCGGATTCGTGGTGACGAGTCCCATCGAACCGGAACTCATCACGGAGGCCGAAGACATCGACGGCGCGTTTCGCATGGCGCGCGATGCCCTGCGCGCCCTTAGCGTGTCGCGCGCCCGCCTGTTGCGGCGGATCGCCGCGCGCTCGAGCAACACCTCCGCCAGCACGCGTGTTTCCTTCACCACCACGGTGGGCGTCACGACGTGTGGGTGAACCCTGCGAGCGGCGCACAGGCCCCCGTTCCGCGCCTCGCGACCATCAAGCGGGGAACCGTCCGCGGGATCTGCCGGCGGCTCGGCGTGCCCTTGCCTGTGTGACGGACGGAGCCCCATCACGGCGCGGTGCGACCCGCCCGCCGTCGCGCGTGCCCGCCGTCAACGGCGTCCGAGTGGCCGAGTTCGTTGCGGGCTTTCTGCCACACTTGCTCGCTGGCGCGGCGCACGTCGCGCCCAAGGTCCTGTGCTTCCTCCGTGCGGCCGATTCGCGTGACGTGGTCCCACAACGTACGTGAGCCGATCGGAACGAAGAAGAAGACCCACAACAGCACGATCGTCGTGAAGATCGACAACGCCCATTTCACGGGTTTGAGGAGCAACACGCGTCGGGTGTAACGCTCCGCCGTCGCGCCCGCAAACTTCTCGTCACTGACGTCAGCGAAACGGCGGCGTCGGCGGCGCGGTGAGCCGCTCGATGATCACGCCGTCCGCCTCGAGTTCCTCGGGCACACGAAGAATCGGCCGCGGACGCACGCACCGCGGCCAACGTCCACGTCGCGGGGAGTCGTTGTCCCAGCAGACTGGCGATGCGACCATCACGGCCCCTTGGACGCCACCCCCCCGGATCCGCTGATCGGTCAACTCGTTGGCGGACGCTATCGAGTCATTCGCCGGCTCGGACAGGGTGGCATGGGCACCGTGTACGAGGCGCTCCAGGAGGATCTCGGCCGGCGAGTCGCGCTGAAAGTGCTGCTGCCCGAGTACGCGATGGACGCGCAAGTCGTCGGGCGCTTTCGTCGCGAAGCGCAGACCGCCGCGTCCCTTGGCCACGCGAACATCGTGCAAGTCACGGACTTCGGGGTGGACCCGGAGCGGGGCGCCTTTCTCGTGATGGAGTTGCTCCAGGGAGAATCTCTCGCGTCGGCGCTGCGTCGCGAGACACCCATGGACCCTGGCCGGGTGACGGCGATTGCCGTTCAGATTCTCGACGCGTTGATTGCAGCCCACGGGACCGGAGTCGTTCACCGCGACCTGAAACCCGACAATGTTTATCTCGTGCCGTTCGCCGGTTCGCGGGACGGCGTGAAGCTGCTCGACTTCGGGATCGCGAGACTGACACAGGCCGACGGGGCGACACGATTGACCGCAACCGGCGCAGTTCTCGGAACGCCCGTGTACATGTCACCGGAACAGGCGCGCGGGCGGGACGTCGACGCACGGAGTGACCTCTATTCGCTTGGGGTGTTGATGTACGAAGCGCTGTCGGGACGACTGCCATTCTCCGGTGATAGTTACAATGCGCTGCTCTTCGCAATCGCCGAGGAGACTCCAGCACCACTCTCGCACATTCGGCCGGACATCACGGGTTCGCTCGCGAACGTCGTCGAGCGCGCGATGCAGAAAGACCGCAATGCGCGTTTCTCGTCCGCGATCGAAATGCGTGCTGCCCTCGGCCCCGCGGCCCAGCAACACGGCCCGCGCAGCGACGCCGCCGCGTTCGTTCATGCGGCCACGATGCTCTCGCAGCCCCGCAGCCCGCAGACCGCGCGGAGGATCGCGCCGTGGATCGCCCTTCCCGTGCTCGCGGTGATCGTGTTGATCGCGATCGAGTGGCGCAGTGTGTCTCGCACGTCGCGGCCCGCGATGGACGTGCGTGTCACAGACGCAGCGCCGAGCATGCCAGTGGTCCCGAACGTCGTGGCAACCGATTTGGCAGCGCCGGCCGTCCCGGATGTTTCTGCGCCGGTCCCTGCGGTGCCCGCGGCCGCCGCACGCGTCCCCGCTGCGCCCGCGCCGGCGGCACCCGTCAGGCGCGTCGCGCTCCCGATGGCAGCCACCGCGGCACCGACCGGTGGCGGGTCGAACATCGCAGTTGCGGACTTCATGCCCAGATTCGTGCCCCCGGCGGAACTCGAGCGGATACTGAATTCTGCATCGGGGGTTCGCGGATGCGGGCGACTGTACGTGCGCAGTTCGATGTATGCAGTGTGGCGCCTCGCGATTGACGGTTCGGGGCACGTGACCCGCGCCGCTCGCACGACGGACGATCCGGCGAATCCCGCGTGGAGTGCTTGCCTGTCGCGCGCGCTCCGCAACGCGAGGTTCGCCGTGGATCCGGCGCCACCGGGCAGCCTGATCGTCTCGTTGAGTGGCGATCGCACCGCGAGCATTGCGCGGTAGGCGCACCCAGCGCGTTCGCCGCTTCACAGCAGCTCGGCGCGGGAAACGTTACGGACGTCGGATGACGACGCGCCCAGGGCCCGGCGGATTGACCACCGTCGTGTGGCCCGCGGGGCCGGTGTGAACCCTCGTGACGCCCGGACCGGGCGTGTTCACGACCGCAGTCGTTGCGCCTGCCGGACCGACGCGAACCACCGTGGCATTCCCTGGACCTGGCGGATTGACGACAGTCGTCACGCCGCCGCGCGGACCGACGATCACGTGACCGGGACCCGGCGGATTCACCACCGTGTTGCCGGCGGGGCCCGTGCGCACGGTCGTGACGCCGGGGCCGGGCGTGTTGACGACCGCTGTCGTTGCGCCTCCCGGGCTCGTGTGAACGACGGTGGCGTTGCCCGGACCGGGCGGATTCACCACGGTCGTGGTTCCACCGCGCGGGCCAACGACGGTCGTCGTGCGTGTGGCACCGACGTTGGAGCGAACGACGACGCGCTGCGCGGCTGCGAATTGAGGAACGAGTGCGGTGCACGCAAAGACGGCGCCGCGAACGATGAGCGAACTTCGAGTCATGAGGTACCTCCCCCGCGCAGCGGCTACCACGAACGGCGCGCGCGCGTAAATGCTCGTGTGCGAGCGCGAGGCGGCGGGAGTATTGGCCGAGCCGACGCGCCGAAGCGAATTTGCAGTCGCATCGCCGCGAGAATCGCAACGACGAGCCACGCGAACGGCGCTCCGTTCGCGCGCCCCGGTGCTGCCCTGCACGCGCAGCCCGGCGGATCGCCGGTCGATCGCGCATCCGCTGCGACGCGCGCATCGCGGCCGCCGTCGCCGGTGCCGCCGTCGTTGTCGCGCGAAGAATCAAATGGCGATGCGTCACCGGTCGCATCGCTCGCGACATCGACATTCGCATCCACGCCGCCGTCGGGCACCGGTCGGCACACCGGGACGGGATCGAGAAGTTCCGGCGAGCCAACGACGCTGAGCCCGGCGATCGAAAGGCTCTCGGGCATGCTCAGCCCGGGATGCGTGAGTCGACGAATGAATTCGCCGGTGAATCGAAATTCGTAGATCTCGCTCGACCCGAACGACGCCACGAGAATGCGGCAGTCGCTGGTGAGTACGACGCCCGTGGGATTTCGTAGACCGGGTGCGGTGAAGCGACGCAACTCGGTGCCGGCACGGTCGAACACGAGCATCGTGCTCATGTCGAAGCCCGAGACGATCATGTTTCCGTCGCCATCGACGACCAGGTCCTCGTGTCGCGATGTTCCGCGTCCGAACTCGCGGATCACCGCACCGGTCACCGGATCCAATTCCCGAATGCCGCGCGTGCCCGAGAAATCGCTCACGAGGACGTGGCCGTCCGGTGTGAAATTCACGTTCCCGAGCGACGTGAATGCCGGATCGTTGACGAGCTGAACGGGCATCGTGCCGTCATTTCGCCAACGCAGCACGCGACCCAGCCCCGGATTCGCGGAGCCCCAGACGCGACGCGAGAGATCGATGATGATGCTCTCGATCGACATCCCGATGTCGGCCGTCGTCGACCATTGGCGCAGCATCGTCCCCGCGGAATCGAAGACGACGATGCGGTTGTTGCCCGTGTCCGCGACGAACAAGTTGCCGTCCGGGTCGAAGGCCATGCCGTTGGGAACGGCGAGCCCCGCGGTGCCGAACCAGTGGCGCACGAGCACGAGGTCGTTGTCGAGTTCCATCACGTCGTTGCCGCCGCGGTTCGTGACGAAGATGTGACCGCGGTCGTATGCGCACGCGTCGGACATCAAGAACGCGGTGAGCGTCACGAACGCGACAACCGCAGCCGATGCAACCGAGACGGCATGTGCGTTGCGCATGGTGACCCGGACGCTACTCGCGCCGTGGTGGGTTGACCAGCGCGCGGACCGCAAGATGCGCTACAATCTGTGCCGCCCTCCGGAGGACTCGATGCGAAGTTGGAAGTGGTGGATCGCCGTGGCCGTGCTCGCGGCGTGTTCGGCAAGGCCGACGGCGCTCGACGGACCGCAAGTGCCGGACGACGCGCAGTCCGATGGCGCGGCGGTCGACGACATGCAGGACGATCTCGGCGCCGTCGACGACAACGTCGCGGATCCCGACGTTGTTGCGGACGACGCGCAAGTGGAGGACGCGCCGACGTCCGACGTACTGGTGCCAACGCCGATCGGTCCGCGCGGCGGCACAGTGGATCGGATGCGCTTCGCGGTGTTTGGTGACATCCGCCCCGCGCTGCCCATCCCGGGGAGTCCGTATCCCGCGATGATCTTCGGCGACGTGATGACCGCCGTGCAGGCGTCGAGTGTGCAGTTCGCGGTGGCCACCGGGGACTACATGAACGCAGCATTCTGTCCGACGTGCGTGAATGCTCAATTGGACCTGTTGCTGGGCGCCGAGCGGAACTTCATGGGACATGTGTTCCACTCCATGGGCAATCACGAATGCAACACGGTGACGACCGTGAATTGTCCGAACGAGAACGAGAGCGACAACATTCGCATCGCTCGCATGCGGCTGTTGCCGATGGAGGCGCACCCGTACTTCGAGTGGACGATCGTGACGTCCCGGGGAAATGCACACTTCATCGCGACATCGCCGAATACATGGAACCCGACGCAGCAGGCCTGGCTCGCGATCCAGCTCGCGGTGCCGGCGATGTACACATTCGTCATCGCGCACGAGCCGCCCGCGGATCCGGGACCGGGCACGGCAGCGATCGAGGACATGATCCGCACGCGTGCCGGTGGCGTGTCGATGCGATTCTACGGTCACACGCACAACTACCAGCACGTTCTCCCGAACGCGACGATCACGGGAAACGCGGGAGCGCCGCTGAGCGGCGGCGGGTACTACGGCTTCGTCGTGGTCGAGCAGCGGGCCGATGGAAATCTCGTGGTCACGGCGTACGAGGTCGGCCGGCCGCCGATGGTGCGCGACACGTTCGTCGTGCAACCGAACGGAATGCCCGGCCGCTGAGCGCCGCTGAGGGACGGGGTCACAGGATCGGGCGTTCCACCGACCACCACGTGTAATCGAGCGCGAGCGACAGCGCGGCGGCGAACATCATCACGACGAGCGCAACGTCGATGGCAACGCGCCAGCGTGAACCGTCCCGATTGCGCATCGCGAATACCGCTGCACCGAGAAGTGCACTCGGAATCGCGGCGGCCATCCACGCGGCACTGGCGAACGTCGTCGTCACGCGCGGTACGATCAGTCCGCCAACGATCGCGAGCGCTTCGCCGACCAGGAGCGCGCGACCGAATTTTTCGGCAGCGCCACTGCGTCTTCGCCCACGGACGACCCCGAGGAGCATCGCCACCACGACGACCAGAAGCGTTGCAATCGATGTGTACCGAACGGCCAGTCGTCTCGTGCGTTCGCGCACGGCGCGCAGACGATCACGGGCGTACGTGGAAATGATCCGATCGGAATCGTGCTCGACCGCCGCGAGCCACCGCTCGGCCTGAAACCACGTGCGGCGGCGCATCGCGACCTCGCCGAGATGGACCATGGACATGCGTCCCTCGAACCCACGTGGGTCCTCGCGAATCGCACTTCGAAAATCGCGCTCGGCGTCGGCGAGTCTGCCGTGACGAACCGCGATCTGTCCGGCCCACCGCGAGGCATGTGCGCGCTGCCAAGCGGGGCCCGCGAACGTGCGCGCGATGCGCTCGAGATCGCGTTGGGCAGCGTGGTCGCCATCGCTGCGCAGCGTGTCCATGACGCCGGACCACGGAGCGACCGACAGGTCGATGGACCGCAACTGCGCGAGGACGGCAATCAGCGTGAGAGTTGCGAGCCGCACGTCACGCGACGCATAGCGCGCGGCAGGTCCCGCGAACAGCGGAATGCAGGAGTGCTACGAGCAAGTGTTGATCGGAGACGAGCCGGCGCGCACGGGGCACGCTGGGCTTGCGCAACGGCACGCCCCGCTCGGCGGACTGAAGTTCGCGCAGCTCGCGCCGTTCACGCAATCGAGCACGAGTTCGAAACACGGCGACGCGGTCGCGAAGCAGCTCACCGTGACCACTGCGCGTCCGGCCGGTTCGCCGGCGTCGAGCATGCGGTTGGCGTTGCGATCGATGAAGCCCCAGAGATTGTACTCGCAGTTGCCCTCGCTCCACATTTCGCCGCCCGCGCAGAAGTCGAACGCCGTCTCTGCGGAAGCGGTCGGACTCACCGTGACGCCCGCTCGCGTCCCGCCGGTGTGCGGCACTCCGCCCGAGGTCGACATGCCCAGTCGCAGATGCGCGATGTTGACGACCAGGTTGCCCATTGCTGGCGCCATGCCCGCGCCGAGTCGCGCAGTGACCCGAATCGACGCGGCCGCACCGCAGGGACTCGCGACAGGCGCGATCGTGCACATCGCAGTCGAGCCGGTGTCCGTGGGCGTCGGTGTGTCCGTCGGGTTGGGTGTGTCCGTACCGACCGGGGTGTCCGTCGGTGTCGTCGTGTCGCTCCCGCCGGGCACGTCCGCGCTCGCAACATCGGCTCCGCCGTCGGTCGTCGTCCCGCCGCCACCACACGCCATCGCACCCGCAAAACAGAACGCCAACCCGATTCGAGAACGCCCAATCGCGTCACGCATGTGAATCCCTCCGCTCATTCATTACCGCACGCTCGCACGCCGGGATCAATGGCCTTGCGTCGGTCGTCTTGACACTGCGCGCGGCCCGCTCGTACGGTCGCTGCTGCGATGGAACGCGCCGATCGGGAACTCGTGTGCGCGACATGCGCCAAGCCGTTCGTATTCACGGCAGAGCAGCAAGCACGGCTCACCCGCGGACGCGACTGGCAGCCCAAATTCTGCGCCGACTGCTGGAGCCGTCAACGGGCTGCGGCACTTCCTCAGCGGCCTTCGCGAGGAGGCATGGCCGGACGGGGACCGCGTCCATTCATTGCGGCGGCACCCGACGACCCCGACGGATATCGCGCACCGGGATTCTCTCGACAGCCGCGAGTGGCGGATTCCGGCGCGACGTCGGCGGCCATCGATGACACGCCGCAGGACGACGAGCGCGACGGACAAAACGTGATGCTTGCACGCTATGACGCCCGCGCAGATCGTGCGTCGAGAGCATCCCGCGGGCCAGGCACCAGTGCCGACCGAAGTGGAACGGACCCCAACGCCTATCGCGCGCCGGGGTTCGGCACGGCGCCGCGCGTGACGCGCGACGTGGCACCCACTCGAGAGCGGCCACAGCACCCGATCGTGTGTGCCGACTGCGGCGCCAACGCGACGGTGCCGTTTGCGCCGACACCCGGGAAGCCAACGTACTGCGCGGATTGCTACGGCGCTCGCCGCGCGCGCAACGCGAAACCGCGCGGGGCGTAGCGGGGCGCGTGACGTCGATCGGCGGATCTCCGCGAGCCGGACGGTCGGCGACACGCCGCCCTATGCTACGCTACCCGCCGTGACAGAGGCTGCGCCAACTCGAACGATGACGGCGACCGACTTCCTCAAGTGGGACCGCGAGCAGCTTGAGCGCCACGTGTTCATGCGTGGCGAGGTTTTCGCCATGTCGGGCGGGTCGCTGCGGCACAGTTTCCTTGGATCGCGAGCTGTAGCCCTTCTCGACGCAGCATTGCGCGGCGGCCGCTGCACCGCGCACGGTTCCGATGCGCGAATCGGAGTCGATGATGAACACTTGGTGTACGCCGACGCGGTCGTATTGTGTCAGCCGTTGCAGTTCCGGCCGGGCGCGACGGACGTCGTGACCAACCCGACGGTCGTCGTCGAAGTACTCTCGCACACCACGGAAGCCTACGTCCGGAGCGCAAAGCAGGCGGGCTATCTCGCTTTGCCATCCGTCCGGCACTTCGTTCTCGTGTCGCAGCGCGAGCGTCGTATGGAGTCTTATACACGCACGGACGACGGGACGTTTCTCTATCGCGTTCACGGTCCCGGCGATGAATTGCAGCTGCCCGCAATCAATACGAGCTTGCGTGTCGACGATGTGTACGACGGTGCGTTCGAGCTACCGGGGGACGCGTGAATCCGCCGCGAGCTATCGCGTCCCGGTGCGAACGCGCTGGAAGCGACACGGCGTTCCCTTGCCGACAAGCACGCCCGGGATGCAGTCGAGGACAAGCCGTTCACCTTCCGGCGTCACCCGTGCCGCACCGGCGTGCTCACCGAACTCGTACGAGAGCGTGACGCCGTCGAAACGCCAGCGGCCCGACCCGCGCACGACGAAATCTCCCTGATGCGCTGCGACATCGCTTTCGTACGCGCAACTCCCATCCTGATTCAGCGTGAGTTCGTAGCGGATGAAGGGGTGTGGGACTTCGACGTCGATGAGATTCTAACACCCGACCAGAGCCGCCGCGGGTCCGGGCGTGCGCGCGAACAGCCGACGCAGGAAGCCCATCAGGATCATGCTGTTCAACGATAGCACACCGGTCGCGAGCGCGGCGGGCGCGCGCCGGGCGGGGACGCGCCGCGGGAACACGCGCGCCCCTGCACTCGCCCCGACACTCTGCTACGTCTTCGGAGCCCCGTGTCGTCCGACGCCGAGTCGCCTCGCGAGAGTCTGCGTTGCACGCACTGCGGGCACGCGTCGCTGTCGGTCGCACCGTGCGAACGCTGCGGTGGACCGATGAGCGTGGGCGCGATCGACACCGCGGTTCAACCGCATCGTTTGCTCGCCGTCGGATCCTGGACGACGGCCGGCGGGGTCGCGGGAGCGCTGGCCGCGGTGCCCCTCGTGTGGTGGCTCGCCCGCGCGTTTGGAATGACGCTGAACTATGCGCAATTCTTGCTCGTCGGCGCGGTCGTCGGCGCGACATTGCTGTCGTCGATCGGGCGCGGCGTGGTGCGTCGCACGAGCGCATGGAGGGTGCGCGCGAGCATCCGCCGGCGCTCGCTGTCGTCCATCGCGAGCGCCGAGCGAGGCGTCGTGCGCATCGCGGGCGACGTACGCGTCGTTCGCGCGGTGACCAGTGAGCGCGGCAAGCCCTGCGCAACGTACGAGCGCCATCGGGTCGGGGAGGACGGCAGTGTGCGCGTGGACGGAAGCGCCGGCACGTTCGACGTGGACGATGGCAGTGGGACGATCGCGCGGGTGAGAACTTCGCACGTCGTGCTGCTCGACGGCGTCGCGGACGGTGACGAATTTCGTGTGCCCGATGGCGCGCGTGTGGAGATCGTCGCTCGCGCCCGCCGCGTTGCTGGCGACGATTCGCCCGCCGCGGGACCGCCGAACCGCTCGTCGCACGACATCGTGGAACTGTTCGGCACGGCGGACGATCCCGTCGTCGTGCGGATGACCGGTCGATCCGCGGGACGGCGGTCAACCCTGCCGGATCAAGAGGATCGCCGACCGGACCAGAACGCTTCGGCGACCTCGACGTCGTCGATCGAGCCGAGAAGTACGGGCGCACGTTGATGCAGTTCGGACGGCTGAAGGTCGAGAAGTCGCTGCGTGCCCGTGCTTCCGCGTCCCCCGGCGGCCTCGATGACAAAGGCCAGTGGCGCAGCCTCGTACAGCAATCGAAGTTTGCCGTCGGGCGTCTTGGCATCGCCGGGATACGCGAACACCCCGCCCTTGAGCAACGTACGGTGAACGTCGGCCACCATGGAACCGACGTACCGTGAGCCGTACGGCCGGCCCGTCGCCGCGTCGGGCGTCTTCAGGTATGCGACCCAGTTGCGAACGCCTTCACTCCATCGCGACGCGTTGCCTTCGTTGATCGAATACAGATTGCCGCGCTTCGGAATGCGGATGTTCTCGTGCGACAGGAAGAACTCACCCGCGGCCGGATCGAACGTAAAGCCGTGGACGCCGTCGCCCGTCGTGTACACGAGCATCGTGCTCGAGCCGTAGAGAATGTAGCCCGCGGCGACTTGCTTGGAGCCTACCTGAAGACAGTCCGCCAGCGTGCCGGGACCGCGCTCGGTCACGCGACGATGGATCGAGAAGATCGTGCCGATCGAGACGTTCACGTCGATGTTCGAGCTGCCGTCGAGCGGATCGAACATCAGGACGTACTTGCCCTGCGGGTAGCCAATCGGAATCGGGATCGGCTCGTCGTTTTCCTCGCTCGCCATCAGACACAGCTGTCCGCCCGCTTCGCACGCGCGGATGAGCACGGCGTTCGCGATCTCGTCGAGCTTTTGCACCTGCTCGCCTTGGACGTTGGTCTGTCCGGTCAGACCGAGCACGCCCGCGAGCCCCGCTTGACGCACACGCGAATTGACGATCTTCGCGGCCAGCATGATCTGGTGGAACAGCGCCGTGAATTCTCCGCTCGCGCCACGGCTCTGGCGTTGCCGATCGAAGACGTGCCGCTCGAGCGTCGTGCCGGGCAATGCGGACGGAGGCGACGGCCCCCATGAATTCTGTGACATCGTTGCGCGCTCCGAGCGTCGACGGTAACTCACCGCGCGCGGAGCGTCACGCGACCATCGCGGTGCCACACGACGACGGTGCCCTCGCGACCCGCGCTCGCGCCTTCGATCGTCGGCCTCGCACCGGCGCCCGACATCACCGTCCACCGGCCATCGTGGAAATAGTGCACGTCGCCGTCTGCCCACGCCGCAATCGAGCCGCGCCAACCGGACCACGACGTGGGGTCTCTCGACCATCGAGGCGGCGGTAGTTCTTCCCGGTGCCTGCCGTCGATCAGCTCCCAGCGTGGACCGAAGTGAACAACGACGGCGTCGTGAAGTGCCGCGATCGTGCTCCCGGGCGGGATCCGCGCGCCGCAATTCGACAGGCGCCCCTCGCGAATGCAACTGAGCGTGCGACCCGGAGACGCGATTCGAACGCGGCCATCCATGCCGACGAATGCAACGGCCCCGCCCCCGAGCGCATCGCGCGGGAGCGATCCGGCGGCCGCCCAGACATTTTCCCGTGCACGAACCACGGAACCATCCGCAAGGATCGAAACGAGCGTCCCGTCTCGCTCCATCGCGAGGCTCAAGACGTCGGCGCGCAAACCGGGCACGTCCACCACGCCATCGCCGTGAACGCGGAACACGCGGCGACCGATGGCCAGGACCGCACTGCCGCCCGGGCCGGCCCGTGCGATCACCGCACTTGCGCCCCCGAGATCCGCCGGTTCATTTCGCCACGGCGAGCCGTCGACGCCTCGGGCATCGAGCGGAGTCGAGCCCACGCGCGTGATCCGGCGGACGCCGTCCGTCGAGACCAGGAGCAACGTCCCGTCGAGCAGCGGAAGTGCGGTTCTCCAGCGACCGGTCTGCGACGGCACGACGGACTCGGGCCGGCTGCCGTCGATTACCGCGAGCTCCCCGTCGATTCCGGCGACCATCGGAGGCGTCGTCGACAGCATCGCGATGGGACGAGACGAAATCGCCGCCGGCGCTCGCGCCCAGTTCCCGGCGCGAAATATTTCCACGTCGCCATTGTCGAGCGCTGCCGCCGGAACTCCGTCGGGCAGCATCGCACTCGCAGCGATTTGCCTTCCGCGGAGGATCAACGTCGCGATGACCTCGCCCGCATTGCCCGGCCGCGCGCGCTCGAATCGTCCGTCTGCGTGAACCAGAATCGACGAGCGGTCTGCGTCCAGAAGCACGTCGACGACATCGCCGATCGGCGGATCCGAACTCTCGCCCCAGTGGTGCAGGCTGAGATGCGTCGCGTCGCGCCACGCGACCACGGTCTCGTCGCGCAGGACGGTAATCCGGTCTACGCGCGGTTCTCGCACGGTGATCGCGAGAAAATCCGGAACCACGATCCGCAAGAGTGCCGGCCGGTCGCCGCCAACGTAGAACTCGCGATCGCGCACTTGAAACAACGATCGCGGACCCACGTCGGGCCCGATGAGCGGAGCGGTGACCAGTCGAAGCTCCCACGACGGATCGATGCGCACGATGAGCAGTCGGCCCGCGTTCACGCCGACACCCCGCGCGAGCACGAGCAAGCCCGTGCGTACGGCGATCACATCGACGGGCTCCGCGCCGTCGAGACGCAGTCGCTCCCACTGTTGTTCCCGCCTGCGGAGCAATCCCGCGTCCGTTACGGCGACGACATGCTCGCGATCGAGCGCAGCGACCCGTTGGAATTGCGGCCCTTCACGCCCCGTGCGAACGCGCACCCAGCCGTCGACCGCGGCGCCGATCGTCGCGACGGAAACCGGATCGACCGTGGGAATCCAGTCGGGTTCAATGGCTGCAGCGCGAGGAACGTCCGCGACGGCGCGAGAACTTCCAGCATCGGCGGGCCCTTGTTCGCACGACAAGGCGGCCGCGGCGGACAGCGCCGAAATTCGAAGCATGCGCCACCGCCACACGCCGCGAGCATTCCAAACGCGGGGCATTTCACGCAACCGGAACCGACCGAGCGCGGGCGATCGCCTGGCGCACGCGCTTCAGTGTCGGCACCGCGACCGCCCGATCCGAGGCGAGCGACGACACCAGCGAGTCGAGCACCGCAAGGTAGATGCCGAGCGCGCCCGGGTTCTCCCGCATTTCGGCGAAGTGACGCTCGATGGCAGGCACGTCCCCGCGCAACAGCGGCGATGCGAGGGCGCGACGCGCTCCAAGGCTCTCTACGTTGTGCGCAGCAGACCGCAGCAGGGAAGCCGCCGCGCGGGACGCGATCTTGTCGCCGAACCCGGTGCCGGATGAATTCATCAACGCCGCCGACTGCTGTGCCAGCGCGACGGCACCACTCGCCACGAGCGCGGCTGCGGCGTGGTACCGCGCGCGACGCACACCAACGATTCTCGCCGTCGACAATCCCAGCGTCCCGCCGAGCCAACGCGCCGCTCGCCACGCACGCGCGTCGCCTTCGAGCGTCGCCGCGAGACCTTCGATGGGTGGCGGCCGTCGAGCACTCGCGACGGCGATCAGCGGATGGAACGCCCCGACTCCCGCACCTGCCTCGGCGCACGCGCGCAGCGGCGTCGGTCCCAGCATTCCCGCGAGATGCAACACGACGTCCCCGCGACGCATCCCGCCCTCGTCGACCACGCGCCGCGCCGTCGCTTCGATCGCACCGTCCGTGACCGCAAGGATCCACAGAACGCCGCCGGCGGGCGGGCGAGCCACGGCGGGCCAACGGCGCGCACGCGAACGCAACTGCACGATCGGGCGACCGACGCGCTCGAACGCCGCCCGGAACGCCGAAGCCATTCGTCCACTCCCCGCGAGAACGACACGCGCGGGGAACGGCTGCGACGATCGCCGACTCACGCGGCGTCCTGATACAACGCGTGTGCGCGGACGTATTCCAGGACGTGGGTAGGCAAGAGATCGGCGGGCGGATCGCCGCGAGCGATGGCCGCGCGTACGTCGCGCGACGCCACGCGCGGGAGAACGGGAATTGGTGCGCCGGGGACTTCGAACCCGATTCGCCCGAGCACGATCGGCGGTGCGAGGGCAACGACGTCGTCCCAGGCGAACCACTTCGGGCTCTCGACCAGGATGTCCGACCCAACGACGAGTCGCATCGCCCAGTCGGGATGACGGTCGCGGAGCGCACGGAGCATGAATAGCGTTCGGGACTCGCCGGCCATCGTCCGCTCGATGTCGGATACCGCGACGCGATGCAAGTCGGCGAACGCCAACGAACACATCGTCGTTCGATGCTCGTACGAGACGAGCGCCTTGCCGAACGGGTGTGTGAACGCCGGCACGACGATCAAGTGGTCGACCGGCTGGGTCGACAGAACGTATGCGGCCGCCAGCACGTGCGCGACGTGGGGAGGATTGAAGCTTCCCCCGAAGACCGCGACCCGCGACATGAACCTATTGCACACCCATCTTGCCGGCACGCGCCAGCGCAATTCGGTGCTCTTGCACGACGGCACCCTTCTTGTCGCGCAGCGTGCACACGATCGCGTCGTCGGTCTGGTCGATGACACCCACATGCGGTCCCGCGGGTGCCGTGATCCATCCGGGCGAGAGAAACGCGCGGGGACCGATGCCGCGCAGCTGCGGGTCGCGAGAGTTGCCCCACACGATCGCGCTCGCGTTGGCCACGTCCTCTTCGTCGAGAACGCCTTTGTCGAACGTCATGATCACGACCCGGTCGTCGAACATCTCGACGGCGCGCGCGGGCGGCGGTGGCAGGGCCGCGAGGTCGGCCAGTCGCTGGAGCTTGCGGTCGCGATCGACGAGGGCCTCGAGCACATCGGCGGGAGCGTCGCGGGCAAGCAGCGCCGCTTCGGTGAGAAAGCCCTTCTCGTCGGGCGGCGTGCCCAGGCGCTCGGGCCAGCCTCGAACGGCCCGATCCAACGCGTCGTCGGCACCCAGGTACACCACCCGCGTCGCACGCAAGTCGAAGAGCAGCAGCTCGGCCAGCGGGCGCAACGCGTCGACGTCGCCGCGGCACGGACCGATGAACCCAAGGCGCATGCCACGCAGCATAGGGTGATCGCCACGGGACAATCAACGCGCGAACGCGCAATGTCCGACCGAGCCAACCCGGTGCTACCGTTCGAATCCTGCGCCGGGGCGCTTGGTCGTTCCGCCGCGGACTGAACCGTCTTTCGAGGAGCGCATCGTGACGCATCGACGTTGTGTGCTGATTCTGGCCGCCGGCCAGGGAACCCGGATGAAGAGCGCACGGGCGAAAGTGCTGCATCCCATCGCAGGCGTTCCCATGATCACGTATCCAATCGAGAGTGCATTGGCGCTCGGCGCCGAGCAGGTGGTTGTCGTCGTGGGCCATGGACGCGACGAGGTCATCGCCAGCGTTCGTGCGCGCTTTGGCGACGCCGTAGAGTTCGCAACGCAGCGGGAGCAGCGTGGCACGGCCGATGCCGTGCGTGCGGGGCTGGAGGCCGTGCGGCCCGAGATCGACGAAGTGCTGATCACGTATGGCGACGTCCCGTGTGCGCCGCCGACGCTTCTGCCCGCTCTGGTCGCGTCCCGCGCGGTGAATCGCTCGCCATTCGCCCTCGTGACCGCCGAGATCGACGATCCGACCGGGTACGGACGCATCTTGCGGAACGCGGATGGGAACGTCGTCGGCATTCGCGAACACAAGGACTGCAGCGAAGCCGAGCGCGCGATCCGTTGGATGAATCCAGGGATCTACGCGGTCGACCGCGGTTTTCTCGTGCGAGCGTTGTCATCGATCGGTGCCAGCAACGCGCAGGGCGAGTTCTACCTCACGGACCTCGTTCAGCTCGCGGCCGTGGAGTCGACGGTCGGGGAAGTCGTCGCGGACGCCGGTTCGCTCGCGGGCATCAACGATCGGGCAGAGCTCGCGGCTCTCGACGCTCGGATGTACCGGACCATCGCCGACCGGCATCGCCGCGCGGGCGTCAGCATCGCCGAGGGAGCGCGGGTGGATCACGACGTAGCGATCGAGGCCGACGCGACGATTGGCACCGGCGTGTGCCTCCGGGGTCGCACGAAGGTAGGCGCCGGAACGACGATCGACGTGGGGTGCATCGTGGACGACGCGGAGATTGCCGCCAACGTCGTGGTGAAGGCGTATTGCGTGATCACGAAGAGCAGCGTGGCCGCGGGCGCGCAGCTCGGTCCGTTTGCGCACGTGCGACCCGAGACCGTGATCGAGGAAGACGCGCACGTCGGAAACTTCGTCGAGTTGAAGAAGACACGACTCGGGCGCGGCGCCAAGGCGAACCATCTCGCGTACCTTGGCGACGGCATCGTCGGCCCCCGCGCGAACATCGGTGCCGGAACGATCTTCTGCAACTACGACGGCGCGAAGAAGCACGTGACAGAGATCGGCGAAGATGTGTTCGTCGGGTCGAACAGTTCGCTCGTCGCACCGGTGAAGATCGGCGCGCGCGCGTACATCGGCTCGGGAAGCGTGATCACGAACGACGTGCCGGCCGGGGCGCTCGCCGTCGCGCGCGAGCGGCAGGTCAACAAGGACGGGTACGCCGACCGCATCCGCGCCGCGCGAAAGACACGCTGAGCGCGCCCAGCGCGATCCAAGCTGCTCCATGCTGCGGCGGTCGACTCGGCGCGCCGACAATGCGGCAGCCGCACGCACTCTGATTGTCGACGAGCCCGCCGCCGTCCCGCCGTGCATCCCGAGCGACGTCGACACCTGCTGCATCGTTGACCGGTACGACGCCTGTGTCGCTTGTCCCACCGTCCATACCGCTCACGGGAGGCGCCAGGACACACGCGCCGCGCTCGCACCTCTCGCCGCGCGGGCACATGACCCCGATGCACGCGTCCGTGCACGCGCCCATCGCGCAGGTTTCCCCGGCAGGACACGTCACGGTCGCGCACGCCGTCGGCACGCAGCGGCCGCTGCTTGCACACGTTTCGCCCGTTGCGCATCGTCGGCACTCGCATCGCGCCTGGCACACGCCGTCGACGCAGACTTGGTCCATGTCGCACATCACGCCGGTGCACGGGTCCGCGCACCGCCCGGCTCGACAGAGTTGTCCCGCGGGGCAGCGCACGCCGTCGCACACGCCCACGCAACGACCCGCCTCGCATCGCTGGCCCTCTGCGCAGTCGACGGTGAGACACGCAGACTCGACGCACCGCGCGCGCACGTTGCAGGCAAAGCCATCGAAGCAACTTCCCTCGACGCACTGCGCGACGCACGTCCCGCGCTCGCACACGAATCGTGCGGGACACAGATCTCCATTGTCGACGCGGCCGTCGCAATCGTTGTCCGCACCGTCACAGGTTTCCATCCGCGGCGTGTTCGTTCCGACGCACGTGAGCATGCCCGAGCGACACTGCTGCGTTCCCTGCCCGCAGACGCCGGGCCGGCCGGTATTGCACGCGGCGCCCGCGCCCGCGCATACGATGTTGCTGACGAGCGCGACGAAGTCCGTGAACTGATTGTCACCGCCGCCGTACAGGTCCTCCCACGCGAAGTAGAACGCTTGGGGCGTGACCCGAGAGTCGTAGATCAACAGATGGATGTACGACGATGGACCCGTGTTGTCCGGGTTGTACGTGCGCTGCGTGTAGTACGTGTACCCCGGATGGCCCGCGCGGCCGCAACAGTCTCCGCCTGAGCACGCCGGAGACGACGTGCTTCCGGGCTGCTGCGGCGTTCGCAGAAAGAAGCCGATTTCGCCGCCGCGGTACGCTGCTTCGGTGCGCAGGTCGAGTGTGGCGACGAAGGGCGGCCGCGCACTGCACGGGATGAGCACGTGCAGATCGGACTCCGGCGGCGCTCGGCCCGCGGGGTCGACGTTGTACCAGCCAAACGCATTCTGAAAGAGGGCGACGTCCCGCGTGACGAGCGTGAAGGTCAGCCGGCACCCGGGAACGAATCGCTCCGGCGTGATCGCCGCGTCGGTGAGCGCGTTGAGCGGCTCGCTGCGTGACATGAACAGATTCTGAACGTTCGGCCCTTGCGGGATCACAGTCCCGTCGGGCTGCGCAACGGCGCGCGCGTTTTGTGCGATCGCGGCGACGCACAGAAACGTGATTGCGGCGACCCTGCGCGCGGACGTCATTCGGCAGAGAGTACTCTATTCACCCGGCACGCGGAGGCGTGGCCCCGTCGAGACTCGCGGCCGACCGCCAATGGCCCTCGCGACCATCGCGATGCCCTCCGCGCGGTTCTCCGCGAGCAGCATCTGCACCGAGGGGACGAGTAGCGCCGCGGCGCGGACGACGGCCGAGATCGATCCGAGCCGAGCGACGACCGCCGTGGCAACGATTCGATCCGCGTTTTGCCTGATCCACGCGACGCCGCGGAAGGGCGCGCCGGGCGTGTAGCTTTCGAGTGCGTCGCAGTCGAACACGAATCCGCGAATCTGCGGCTGCTCGTCGAGGAGCCGTGTCGCGCGACGAAGCATGTCGTCGGCCAACGCTGTGTTGACATATCCGCGGATCGAGAACACCGCGACGCCACCGGTCTTCAACACCAGGTCCGCCGTGCCGGGCGGCTCGAGCCGTCTTGCTGGATCCCCCATGTCGTCGCCCCCTCGCGATGAGATGACCATGACGCGCCCCCGCCCCCCATCCACCGCCCCCCCCCTGCCGCCCCCCCCCCGGGAGGAGATGAAAATGCCCCCCCCCCCCCCCCAATGCAAGGCCCCCCCCCCCCCGCCCCCAGACCGGCCCATGCCGCGGTGGGTCTTTCCCGACAGGAAGCGGGAAGGGTACGCTGCGAGCGAATGAACGACCCGACTCTCCGAGACTTGAGCGACGCCGTCGTACGCTTTCGCGATGAGCGCGATTGGGCGCAGTTTCACACGCTCCGGCACCTGACCGCGGGCCTGGGGATCGAGTGCGCCGAACTCGCGGAAATCTTCCTCTGGAAGACCGACGACCAAGCACGGGCGCTGCTCGATGAGCCAGCGGCCCGCGAGCGCATCGCGAACGAGCTCGCGGACGTGCAGGTGTATCTACTGTATCTCGCGCATGCGACGGGAATCTCGCTGTCCGAAGCGGTGCATGCGAAATTGAAGCTCAACGCGTCGAAGTACCCCGTGGAGAAGTCACGCGGCTCTGCGAAGAAGTACGACGAACTCTGATGCGGGTGGCCCGGCCGCTGAAAGCGGCGGGCTATGATTGACCGCCTCGCCGTCGCTAGGCTTGCCGTGCGCGCAATGGCTGAGCGACTGAGCCCCACACCGCGTACCTGACAAGGGCCGCGCAGGCGGCCCGGTCAAACGTAGCCCGCCGATTCATCGGCCCCGCGCACGACCGCCTCGATCGCCGCGGGGGAGTCTCCACCTCGCAACATCCGCCGCGACGAGTCACCGTTCTGCGAAGCCCAGATGAGGTAGCCGGCAACCGCGATGCCCACGATGACGAGGATCAGCGCGAGGATCTTCCAGACGGAGTACGGTGCCTTGCCGACCACTTCGCCCGTCTGTCCGTTCACGAGCAACTGGTAGGGTTTGTTTTGATAGCGATAGGCTGCGACGAACACGGGCAACAGCACGTGCTTGAAGGTTTGGCCGGTGTACTGGTTCTGCACGTGCAGGTTCTGGTGCGTGTCGCCGCCGATGTCGCCGGCGCACTTCGACACCTGCTGGCTGTCGATCTTCTGTTGCGCGAACGGCCATGCGGCCTGCAGATCCACCGCGTACGATTCGGCACGCCAGCCCGCGAGGTAGCTCGGATTGTAGAGCACCAGTGACTGCGTATTGAACGAAGTCATCTGGTCGGCGAGCCCCGTCGGCAGTCCCTTGGACCCACACACGAGAACATCGTCGTAGAAGTCCTGCCGCGTTCCCCATGCGGGCTCCCAACGCACGCGCTGAACTTCGCGCGTGCGCCACACCGTCTGCCCGTTCTCGATCGCTTCGTAGGACTCGGTCTCGTAGTAGTACCAGCCGCGGTCGGCTTGCCATTGCGAGTACACGTGCGAGTCGAACGTCCAGTACGGGACGTACACGCCGTGCATCTGATCGAGTTCGGACGCCTTCTTCAGGTTGTTCGGGCGAAACCAAAGCCCGCCGAGCCACTCCTTGAACTTGGCCTTGGCCTGCTCCTTCGTGATCTGAAACGGCACGAGCGATTCGGGCATGATCAGGTTGGGATCCGACGCCACGGCGATCACGGTATGCGACGCGCAGTACGTGCAAGCGACGGTTTGCTCGTTCGGCGCGAGATTCACCGTTGCACCGCAGTCCTTGCACTGGATCGACTGCATCTGCGTGCCGAGGCCCTTCGGCGCGCGCGCGAGGCCCTCGGAGAGCGGAATTTCCCTGGGACCGACCGCGAGGCCCGGCGGTGGTGCACCCCCCCCCTGCATCTGGATCGCAGGCTGCTGCATCGTGTGGTTGCAGTACTGGCACTTCAGCGCCTGGCTCGCGGCGTCGAAGAACATGCCGCCACCGCACTGGGGACACTTGAAGTTCTGACCGCCGGGCTGCGCTGCGGGGGGATTCTGCACAGGAACTCCTGGATGATGGGGGCGCCGCCCGCCGCCGCGACGCGGTGCGGCGACGGACCGAGCGGTTGGGCTTTGCACCTGGGTGCCCGCGGATTATCTTTGGCCGGTCGCGTCCGCGCAATGCGAACGTGTACGGGACCCAGAGTTGGCGTCGCGGAACCGGACAAGCCGCGCACGGGAGGCGTTCGATGGGAATTTTCGATTTCGTCAAAAACGGCGTCAAGGAGATGGCGATCGCCCGGCCCGAGGCGAGCCAGGAGCTGATCTTCAAGCACCCCGACCGCACCATCCCGATGTACGCGCAATGCACCGTGCGCGCGGACGAATGGGCCGTGTTCGCAAAGGACGGCCGGCCGCTCGGAACGCTGGATGCCGGCCGCCATACGCTGCAGGCACAGAACATCCCGTTTCTCTCGAACCTCGTCGACTCGTTTACGGGCGGAAACGTGTTTCTGAGCGAAGTGTTCTTCGTGAAGCGCACGCCGTTCCCGATGCGATTCGGCGGTTCGCTCGGGAATATGATCGACCCGATGACGCAGATTCGTCTGCGCGCACGCTCGCACGGGGAACTGTTGCTGCGCGTGGAGAATCCGGAGCGCGTGATTTTCGGCTACTTCGGCATGCAGAAGTATCAGGACAACCCCGACGTGTTCAGCTGGCTCACGGATCTGTTCTTCAGCACCGTGAAGACCACCATCGGCAGGCTCGCAAAGGAGCAGAAGCGCACGATTCTCGACATCATGGACATGCAGACCGAGCTGCAGAACGCGTTCGTTGCCAACTGCCAGGATCTCAACGAGATCGGCGTCCGCGTCGTCAAGGTCACCAAGTTCGAGATCGACGTTCCGGAGGAAGACCTCAAGCGCTTCGACGAGCAGCGGCAGAAAGTCGCCGATCAGATGGTGGGGCTGCAGGTCGACGAACTCGCGATTCAGCGTGCGGCGCTGCAGGCGCAGGCCGACGTCGCGCGCGCTCGTGTGGGCGTAGAGAAGGCGCAGTTCGACGCGCAGGCGAAGCAAGTCAGCATGGATCAGCAGTACCAGCAGGACTCGCGGTACGTGCAAAACCTCGCGGGGAGCTACCAGGGCTACGCCGCGGGGCAGGCGATGATGGGTGCGGGCCAGGGCATGGCGAAGGGCGAAGGCGGCGCGGGACTCGCGGGCGCAGGCGCGCAACTCGGCGTCGGCATGGGCGTGGCTGCGATGTATGCGCAGGGCGTGCAAGCTGCAGCGCCGCAGTTCAATCCGGCAAACGCGCCGCGGGCCGGGGGCCCCGGCGGTGGCGGCGCAATGGTGCAGTGCCCGGGATGCCAGCGGCATGTGGCGCCCGGGAAATTCTGCGCCGAGTGTGGAACGTCGCTCGCGCCGCAGAGCAAACGGTGCGCGGGCTGCGGCGTCGAGCAAGCGCCGGGCGCGAAGTTCTGTCCCGAGTGCGGCACCAAGGCGTAGCGCCGAACGTGCTGGACGAAGAGCAAGCCCCGCCAGCGCACTGAGCGTGCGCCGGGGCTCGCGAAGGCGCCAAGCGTAGCACTTGTACCTCCCGATGGCCCGTGGCGGCCTGTTCGTTGGGATCGCGTTCGTTCATTTGCGCGTGCGCCGTCGTGCGGTCACGTTCAACGACGGAGGCTCTCGATGCGCATCGGCGCTACCGCCAGACGAAAGATTTCGACGTTAGCGCGGCCGCGCGTCGCGACGATCGTCGGAATCAGCGCCCTCACGCTTGCGATGCTCGCGACCGGCTGCGCGGCGCGAGTCGTGCGTCTGTCTCGCGTTCCGAGACACGCCGTGACGCTCTTCAACGGAATGCAGCGCATCCAGTTCTGCCACGTTCGCATGCAACCGGCGACGGGAGGGGCGTGGACTCAGTTGTCGTTGGTGGACCCGATGTCGACGGGCGTCTACCGAACGCTGCGCATTCCGGACGGTCGATGGCGCTTCCGCTTCGAGCGATGCGGCCCGTCGGGCGCAATCGTGACACCACCGCTCGAAGTCGCGATGACCCGCGTCGTGCTGATGCTGTGCGACGACGCGTGCGCGCCGTACGAGGGCCCCGGACAGGCGACGACCGTGCGGTTCAATCCGCGACGCGGAACCGTGCGGATCACCGAACCGGAGGACGTGCCCAGTGGCGGCCGCCCGATGCGGTTGATTCTGTAGCGCCCTTTTTCATCGTGCCGCCCTCACGGGGCGGCGGTGCGATCATCAAAACTGAGTGCCGCCAGCCCGCAGATGGTACTCGAGCACGTACACGTGGTTCGGCATCACCGGCCACGTCGCGCCGCCGGGGGTCGACACGGTGGGCGTGATTTCCGCACCGAAGATCCCACCGGCGCCGTCGTGCAGGTGGACGTATTCGCCGGGCGGCATGAGCGACGGAAAGATGTTCACCATGAAACGCATCAGTGTCGCCCCGGTGCGAAAGACGAAGAACGCGTTTCCATTGGCCCCGACGTTGGCCTGAACGTACGCGGGAGACATGTTTGCGACGCCGACGACGTGCGCGCGATCGGGGCTGCTGACGTCTTCGGTCGGAAGCGCGATCCAGCTCATGAAGCCTGCCGGGGTCATGCCGGGATCGGGGACGCGGAACATCCCGTCCGCGGGTACGTCGCCTGCGGCATCCACCGTGTCGGCCCGCGCGTCCGCGGTCACGTCCACCATCGCGTCGGCGACGTCGACCGACACATCGGGCGCGACGACGTCGACGGGGGTCACCGTGTCGCTGGAAGCTTCGCCCGCGACGTCGCCCACCGCGGGCGTATCGCTCGGACCCGTGTCCGTATTCGTCGGCCCACCACACGCGGCCAACAGCAGGAGCGCGGCGATCGGGATGCAACGCGAAAATCTCATCGGTCCCTCCATGCGTTCACGACACCGAGAATGCGGATGATCTCCCGCGCGGGCCGTCCGCACAAGACACTGCTCGCCAGCGGCACACAGGCCGCTTGCCGCGGCGCGAGGGACTTGCGTACGCTCGGCGGCATGACGACGCCGCGCACTCTTCGAATGGTCCAAGCACTCGCGATGATCGGAACGGTCGGCGCGGGCGCGTCGATTCTTGCTCCCACGAACGGATGCGCCCAATCGACGCCGCGTCCGCCCGCTCTCTCGCGCACGTGCCCGCCCGATCCGCCCGGCGGTGGGAATTCGTGCGCGACGTTCGCCGTCGGTCTCGAGTGCGAATGGTACGGCGCCGTGCGCTGCACGTGCGAGGTGGGGACTGCGGACGCTGCGGCGCCACGTGGCGCTCGGTGGCGTTGCATCGCGCGGACCGTTCCGGGGCCGATGCCGCCGCCCGAACTCGCGGTCTGACGCGCGTCGAGATTGATCTACAATGCGGTGCATGGATGTACGGCGCGCGTGGACGCTGGCCGGATGCGTGGTTGGCTGCGTGCTCGGGGCCGCGGTCGACGTTCGCGCTCAGTCCGCTCCGATCGCGCGGCTGGAAATGTCCGGCACGCCGACGCTCGATGGGCTGCCGGCGCTCGACACTCCGCTGTTCACGGCCGATGCCGAAGTGCAGGCCGCGTGGCGCGCCCTGACGACCGTCTTGCGCGACCGCCGTCCGGCCGCGCCATTCGAGACCGACGCCACGAGTCACCGAGCGTGGCTCCGCGACTCCGTCCTGCCGTGGCTCACGTCGCATGTCGCGAGCGTGCGCGCACTGCGTTCGACGTGTTCGGCACTCGCGGGGCGCACGGGAACGCAGCTGCAGCTGTTCGGACACCTCGTCCTCGCGTTCGCGGTGCAAGACGTCGCCGACCAGTTGTACGCCGCGCCGTCGGGAGCAGGCAGTTCGGCGCGCGCGGACCTCGACGCGAATGATCGGCAGGCGCTGTCGCAGGCAACGTCGCCGATGATCGCCGAAGGTGTCGGTGCGTTCGACGCGTGCGTGCGGGTTGCTGCGCAGGCGCCGTCCGCGCTGCGCGTGTGGGTCGATCGCTGCCGCGCACGCGCGGACGGACTGCGAGCGTTCGCCGGTGTTTCCGCCGGAGGTGCGCCTGGGCTGTCGACCGTCGCGCGAAACATCCCGGCCGCGTGTCAGATGCCGACGCTGGCGATCGCGGACGCCGACGCCCCCCCCCCGACTACGAGTGCGCCACTTCGCATCGCGGTGTCATACGCAGGCACCGATCTCCCGGTGGCGGTCCGTGAGCGGCTCGTTCGCTCGACGATCACCGCCATCGCCGCGAGGACGCATGCGTCCGTGCTGCCACTCGAAGAAGTGCAGCACGCCGAAGAGTTGCGCGCGGCCCGGCGCACCGTCGACGGCGGGCCGGTCTGCGCGCAGGCACCGCCGCTCGGCATGGTGCTCTCGCGATTCAATCGCAACCTGGCGTTCGCAGACATTCGCACGACGTGCGTATCTTCAACCGCGCAGACCTCGGCGGGGAGTGTGACGCCGACATGCCGCCTGCGAGTTTCGTTTCACCGTCCCGGCACGAGCGAGCGATCGGGACTCCCGCTCGACCTCGAGTCCACGTACGCCGAGCCAACGGCCGCGGTCGTCGACTGGCCCGAGGTTGCCGGTCGGTTGGCTGCGGTCGTCGGCGGGCTCGCACCCGTAACTGCAGACGTCGCCGCGCCGAGCGCGAGCGCGTACCTGAGACTGTATGATCTCGATGACGACGATCCATCGTTGCGTGTCCGCAGCACGATGCGGGACGCGCTCCCGCGCATGGCCGCGTGTGTGCCCGCCGGTGAAGTGCGGCAGTTCGACGTGCGGGTCGACGTCGCAACGGACGGGCGCACGGTGGACTCGCAAGTTCGGCCCACGCTGAACATGGGAGCCAACGGTGTGAGCGCGACCACGGATGGCGACGCGGTCGCGCGGTGCGTACACGCCGTCGTCCGCGCGCTGGGTTTCCCGTGCACAGGGCGCACTGCCAACGTGCGAGTCGAATTCAGCGCGTGCGTGGGGCCGTAGTTGGCGCGGCCGGTTCGGGGACGCGTACGGGCCGATCAGTAGCACCGGTCGTTGCGCCCATCGGGGAATACCTGACAGCCTGATGCGCAACGCGCTTCGACGGATGCGACACCTGCCGAGCACCGGTAGAGCGTGTTCGGATCGCCACGCACGTGGTCGTTTCCACAGTAGAGACCATTGTTCAACCCGGTGCAGGTCGCACCGACGGAAGCCGCCACGCAGCGGTCGTTCACGCCGGCCGGCTGAATGCTGCACCCGGCGCTACAAACCTGTTCGACCGACGCAACGCCGCCCGTGCAGCGATAGAGCGTGTTCGGATCGCCGTGGACGTAGTCGTCGCCGCAGTACAGCCCGTCGTTGTAGCCAGCGCAGTTCGCGCCCGTCGTGCTCGGCGGCGTGCAATCCCGGCTGTACCAGCGCCAACGATCGGATCCGCAACTCACACCCGTCGGGCCGCTCGCGGTTCCGGTCGCGCAACGACCGTTGCACCAACCGCAGGTCGGCAGCGCAGTGCAGGCACTGCAGTTCGACTGGGCTGCACAGGCATCCGGCGGCGGCGGCGGCGGTGGCGGCGGCGGTGCCGCGCAATCGCCCGAGTGCCAATGCCAGCGATCGGATCCGCAACGGATCGCACTCGGTCCAGACGAAGTGCCCACGCCACAATGACCGTCGCACCAGCCGCAGTTCGGCTGCGCGGTGCACGTGCCGCAGTTCGTGATCGTACTGCACGGATCCGTCGCTGGCGGAGACGGCGACGCTGTGTTCGCATACGCATGCGCCCAGCCTGTCGCAACGCGTCCGCCCCAGCGCGCGGCGATCGACGCGCCGTCGTACCCCAACGTCGCGCGGCCATTGCCGCACACGTTTTGTTCGATGATGTCGACGGCATCCGCACGAACCGCGGCAATCAACGCGACGTGCCCGTACAAACCGTACGCCCAGACGAGCATGTCGCCCGGGACCGGCGGGTGCGCGCGATCGCCATTGGCATAGACCGCAACGGTCGATCGCGGCGCGTTGTCCAGTAGCGCCCGCGCGTTCCCGTACCAGCGAAGCCCCCAGTGTGTACTGAAGTGCCGCATCACGAGTTCGACGCATTGATACTGCAGTCCGTAGGCGCCCGCGCCGTTGCACGACTCGCCCGTCGTCGTGTCTCCAGCGTTGGAGTACGCCGCGGTGCCATCGAATTCGGCGAGCGGCGTTCCACATGCCGGCATGCCGCAGTTGATTGTGTAGGCGCGCGACGGGTTCATTTCGTTCGAATCGGACCCGTCAGGCGCACACGCGGTGCCGAGCATCGACGCGAGGATTGCGATTCCGGCCGTCGATCGGGATCGCAGTGGGCTCCGCTTCGTCATCGTGTGATCTCCTCGTGCACGTGTGCCTGCCGGGTGCTCAAAGCATCGACCGTGCCGCTGCGTATCGACCCGCTGGATCTCAGTGCGCGTCCGCTGCGGCCATCGAGTGGACGGCGAAAGGCAGGCATGACCCTGCGTCCGTCCGACCGGAGTCGTCCCTGCGGACCGGGGGAATCCGGCACGATTGCGGTGGCTTGGCCCTACAATCCCAAACACGTTCGCAACCGGCGACTGGCTCGTGGGTCAACGTGCGACGCTGTGCGCAAACATGGGATGGCCGCCCACCATGCACCTACCTCGGCGGCGGGTCAGTCGCTGATCACTGGACACAGCGGTGCGTCCGAAAAACGGGAGCTTTTCCTCCCAGACGTGGGAACTCGACGAGTCGAACGTGCGTGCACCGACCGCTACGGCGACCGCGGCGCGAAGATCAATCTCGCCCGGTCGTCCGGCGCGCGAACCAGCGTCATCGCGTACGGCGCATCCGAGAGCATGTGGAGCAAACGCGCGAGGTGATCGGGACCGGCTTGCGTCGGCGGTTCTGCACTCACGATGGTCAACGGCATTTGCGCGAGCGGCGCGTCGGCCGGCGCGTCGCGCAGTGCCAACCGGGCGGAGGACACGGTCGCGGCGCGGAATGCGATCGACACGAACCACTGGTCGTCGACCCGCGCGAGCCGTGCGAACATTCTGCCGTACGGTACCGTCGCGTCGCGCCGGAGTTGTGCATCGGCACACGGAACGTGCCCGCCACGGAGTGCACATCGCACCTCCTCCTCGGGGCGGTTGCCGGCGATCCACGCCACGACGAGCGAGTGTCCCTCTTCGCCGGGCAGCGGTCCGCGCGATGAATCCAGTGCGTAGATTCCGCTCAACCCCGGAACCGCAAGCAGCGGCGCGAACCCAAGGCCCCAGTCCGCAATCGTCGCGAGCGCGGCCGACGAGAGTGCGAGATGCGCAGCGCCGGCCATCGAACCGACGGTGACCTGGGATCCCAGCGAACGAACGATTCGCAGCGCGCGCACGTCGTCCCCATCGCCCACATTCGGCAGCGGCCACGTGTCGCCGAACTGCGCGGCGGCTGCGAGCGTGAATCCCGTCGGCACTCGGAGCGTTCGTGCGACCGCCGCGGGCGAGGCCCAGCGAGCGAGAGCGCTCTGCACTTCGATCGTCGGGCGCTCGGGTGGACCCTGCAGCGCCCAGGTCACCGAGCCCACAGAGACGCCCGTGGGGTCGTCGACCAAGCGCGGTGCGCCGGCCGCTTCACGCATTCCGACTGCGATGAACCCCGGTCGCATCTCGGGCGAGAGAACCGGGCCGCCGGCTTGATGCGCGTTCGCGACTTCGACGAGCGTCATCACCCCCACGGCGAACGACCACCGCGTGAGTCGTCCACCGTGCGTCACGATGCGCACGCGCTCACCAGCCGCGAGGCCTTCGGGAGCATGGGCGGCCCGATCGTCCGCGCGCAGGCGAACGAGTTCCGCTCGCAAACGCGCCAGGATGACTTCGCGTGTGGGCGTCGGATCGAGGCAACGTGACAACGGTTCGCTCAGCGATTCTCGGTACACCGCGTCGTTCGTGTGCCAAACGGCAAGAACGAACGGCGTGTCCGAACCCTCGAACACGGCGTCGATTCCTTCCGGGGGTCGAGCGACCCGGTGCAAGCCACCCACCGACGCAAAGCTCGCGATGAGCAATCCCGACAGGCGCGTCGTGTCCCGCGCGGGAAAACGAAATCGTTCGCTCAGCGCCCCGGAACGACACTCCCGCCGCATGCTCGCGGCGAAGCCGATGACGTCCGCGCGAGCACTGTAGATGTGTCCTTGCTCCGCCCGAGCGGTCTCGGTCGCCGCGGGCGACGGCGGAGCAGGCAGAGAAGCGACCGCGGCGCGCAAACGATCGAGTGCATCGTCGAGAGCGCGGGATCGCGAACGCCACACCACTTCGACGGGTCGTGTGAGGTCCATACCGCTGTCGGCCGGCGCAAGCACGCGGTCCCCTTCGACCAGCAACGGCAGCAGCGCCGCGATCGGAGCGCGGTGTTCCGGATCGTGCGAGCGAACTGCGAGCGCGTGGAGCCATTCGGGCATCGCCCGCGCGACCAGCACGGGTTGCTCGGACGGCTCGTCCAGGACAATCGCGGGAGGCGCGACGGTGGCGGTCGCGACGGCGCCGCGCGGCGCACCGACCGGAGCCGACGATCCGGCGAGATTGCCGCGAGACGAAGCGCAGTCTGCAAACAGCGCAAAGGATGCAGCGACGATTGCAAACGAAGGCCATGCGAACCGAACGGGCGACGTCATCGGACGCGATGGTCGCCCGATCGAGGCGCACGAGTCGAGCGAAGTGAGACGTTCTGTGGTGCGAATCAGCGCCGTCCGGCGACTAGGCGTTCAGACGAAACGCGGCGCCCAGACCGGCCGCCATCTCGTCGGGCGTGATCCGACCGTCGTGATCGGAATCGAGCGCTTCGAACACGGCCGTGGCGCCGCTCCATTCCTCGCGCGTGATGAACCCATCGCCGTCCAGATCGAACACGCGAAACAGATCCCGGGCCGCGCTCCCGCGTCGCTCGCCGTCGAGCAGCGCAAGACGTTCCGCCAGTTGCTTCTCCAGCGCCTCGATCGCTTTCGAGAAACCCTGGATCCCCTCGGCGAGCTTCTCCTTGGCCATCGCGTCGGCGTCGTGCGCGCGGCGGAACGCGGCTTCGTCCATCGCGATCCGCGCGATGCCCTTTGCGGCGGCGAGCGCCGGATCGAGTTTGCGGGGCAACTCGCCTGTGGTGTTTTCCAACTCGAAGAGAAGCGCGGGCGCGATCGTGAGAAGGTCGCACCCCGCGAGTTCCGTGATTTCTCCGATGTTGCGGAAGCTCGCGCCCATCACCTCGGTCTTGTGACCGAACTTCTTGTAGTAGTCGTAGATCGCCGTCACCGAGACCACACCGGGATCTTCGTGCGGCGTGTACGAAGCCCGACCGGTCGACTTCTTGTGCCAATCCAGGATTCGCCCGACGAACGGCGAAATCAGCGTCACCTTCGCCTCGGCGCACGCGACCGCCTGGTGCATCCCGAACAGCAGGGTCAGGTTACAATGAATGCCCTCGCGCTCGAGGGCCTCCGCGGCACGAATCCCCTCCCAGGTCGACGCGATTTTTACCAACACGCGATCGCGCGTGGTCCCTCCGGCCTCGTATTGTGCGATGAGTCGATGCGCCGTCTCGATCGTGGCCTTCGTGTCGAACGAGAGTCGTGCATCGACTTCCGTCGATACGCGACCGGGCACGATCTTCAAGATGCGCATGCCGAACTCGACTGCGAGTCGTTCCACGGCCACGTGAACGATCTCGCCCGCCTTGGCGTTGGCGCCACACTTCGTGCGGGCCCAGCGCAGCGCGTCGTCTACCACGTCGCTGTACTCCGGCATCGCCGCGGCCGCCGTGATGAGCGACGGGTTCGTCGTTGCGTCGCGCGGGCGAAATTTCTCGATCGACTTGATGTCGCCCGTATCGGCCACGACGACGGTCATCTTCTTGAGCTGCTCGAGTGCGCTGGTCATGGCGTTGCTCCTCCGGGGGCGCGAGTGTACCGCAGGCCTCGGCGTGCGGGTGGGCGCTTTGCTCCGGCGAGCACCCGCGCTAGGGTGGCAATCGCCTTGCTCGCATTCCGCATCACGTACGCGCGCGCCGCGGACCTTCAGTCGGACGTCGACAAGCAGTACGCGCGTGGCGGCGTCCTCGTCCGAGTCGACGCGCCGGCGGATCTGCTGCTCGATACGCCCGTCACACTGGAAGTGCTGGCGCCCGACGGGATCTTGTTGCGAGCGGAAGTGCGCGTGTTGCAAGTGATGCCCGGGTACGGACTTGCGGTGACCTTCCCGATCGACCGCCTCGACGAGCTTCGCGGGATGGCCGCGCACTGCAGCGAGTACTCACCGGGCGACGCGGTCGGCGAGCCCCTGCACGAGTCCATCGCGGCCACGCCCGCCGAGCCCGTGCCCGAGCCTGTGCCCGAGCCCGTGCCCGTCTCCGCGCCCTCCCCCGCCGCGCCCGCGCCCGCCCCTCGCGCCTCCGACGTCGTCCGCACCGATGAACTATCGAACAACGAGAAGATGCGCCTCGCGTTGCACGGAACACGCGACGAACGAACGGCGATTCTCCGCGATCGAAACAAGACGTTCCATCCGTTCGTACTGAAGAACCCGCAACTCTCGATCGACGAGGTGCTTGCGATCGCCAAGAACGCGCAGTCGTCGCCGGAGCTGCTGAAGATCATCGGCGAGCGAAAGGACTGGTACCAGCGGCCAACCATCGCGCTCGCGCTCGCGCGCAATCCCAAGACCACCGCGGACGTCGGCGTGCGAATGTTGGAGTACGTCCCCAACGACGCGTTGCGACAGATGGCGCGCGGGATCGGTGCCCTGCCGCACATCTCGCAAGCCGCACGGAAGAAGGTGATTCCGACGTAACAGCGGACTCCGTGTGATCCCCGTCGCGCGTTTCGGACCACGGGATTTCGCGGCGAGGCACAATGCGCTACACCGTGGTCTCGATGCGCATCGCGCGAGTATGGACGAACGAGACGTGCAATCAGCGCTGCGCGTATTGCAACACGCGCCGACCCGAAGAACGGCGCGATTTCGTCTCGACACGCTCCGTGACCTCCCGGATCGAATCCGCCGTCGTCGACGGTGTCACCGAAGTCGTACTGACGGGTGGCGAACCCACGCTCCGGCGTGATCTCGCGTCGCTCGTGGTCGGCCTTCGCGCGCGTGGCGTCACCCGTGTCGCGCTTGAAACGAACGCGACGACGGTGGATCGGGCGCGCGCAATGGAACTCGCTACGGCGGGGCTGTCGGTCGCGCGAGTCCAACTGCCGGCCGTGTCGGATGCGTACGATGCCATCACGGACGACCCCGGGAGCTTTGCGCGCGCCGTCGAGGGCATGCGCGCGTTCGCGGCCGCCGGCGTGACCGTCGAGGCTTCGATTCCCGTCGTGCGCGACAACGTCGCGATCGTCGCGAGCCTTCCGGCGCAGATCGTGTCCCTCGACCTTCCGATTTCGGCGTTGCAGTTCATCGTGCCGATCGACGCACCCGACGCCGCGACCCTCGCCTCGCCGCTCGATGTCGCCGTGGCGATCGAAGCCGCGCAAGAGTCCGCGCGGCGAGTCGGACTGCCCGCCCGCATGGAGTCCAACTCGCCGCTGCCTCCGTGTCTCTTCGAGCACCCGCACCGAGTCGCGCACTTGTACACGATGTCGCCCGGCGGCCCGCGACGGGACGGCTGGACGCGTCTGGCCGCGTGCGCGTCGTGCCGCGTCGAAGATCGGTGCCCCGGAGTGCCCAGCGCGTGGATCGCGCGGTTCACCGACGTTGGAACGCGCGCGCGACCCATCACGGAGGACCGCATTCGCCGACGGTTGAGCATCATTTCGTCGGTGCCCGAGCAGATCGAGCGCGAACTGATGACCCGGGAGGTCTGTCGTCGCCCGGATGGCACTTCGAGGCCGATGCACACGGTTCGCGTGAACTTTCAGTGCAACCAGGCATGCCATTTCTGTTTCGTCTCGACGCACTTGCCGGCAGCCGAAGATGCGCGGATCCGTGAGGCGATCGTCGAGGCTGGTCAGGCCGGAGGCATTCTCGCATTGTCGGGTGGCGAGCCGACGCTCAACCCAAAGCTCGCGGAGTTCGTCCGCCTGGGCAAGTCATCGGGTGCGGCCGAGATCGAGTTGCAGACCAATGCCGTGCGACTTGCCGATCGCGCGCTGACCGAGCAGCTCGTGGCCGCCGGAGTCGACACGGCGTTCGTCTCGCTGCACGGGTCGACCGCGGCGATTTCCGACGGAATCACACAGGCGCCCGGGACGTTCGAGAAGACGCTGCGGGGCCTTGACGAGATCGCACGGACCCCGCTATCGCTGCGGATCAATTTCGTATTCTGCGAGGCGAATCGGGAGGACTTTCCCCGCCTCGTCGCGCTCGTCGCCGATCGTTGGCCTCGCGCACAGTTGTCGGTCTCGTTCGTCGCGCCGTCGACGGATCTCGTCCCGCGCGACCGCGCGTTGGTCCCGCGCTATTCAGACGTCCTGCCGAGCATGGATGCTGGCATCCGACTCGCACGCTCGCGCGGCGTCGGAATCACGGGATTCGAATCGATGTGCGGCCTCCCGTTGTGTCTGCTTCCCGATGGCTTCGACGATCATTTGGGCCTGCCCGATGTTCCGGACGGCCTGGACGCCGGCGAATTCGTGAAGACCGACGCGTGCGGGCGATGCGCGATCGCGTCTCGGTGCTGGGGGCTGCGGCGCGGCTACCTCGAGATGCATGGCGACTCGGAGTTGCGCCCCGTTGCCGAGCAGGCCAATTTGATCGCGACGTAAACTCAGACGAACTCGATCACTCGGGAGCGCGCGCGCGCACGATCCTGACCACGGTCAAGTGCCGCGGAACGCCGGACTCCAGCTTGGCTACTGTGGCGTGGGCTCGTCAACGGACGCTGGGCATCGACATCGGATCGACGACCGCCAAAGTCGCGTCGACCGACGCTGGCACCGGTCGCGTCGTTGCGTCGCGCGCCGAACGACACTTCGGGCGCGTTCGAGAGAGCGCCGCGCGGTTGATCCGATCATGCGCAGGCGCGTCCGAGCGAGTCCGCGCAACGTGGACGGGCACCGCAGGCGCCGCGTTCGCAGGTGCGTTGGGGCAGCGGTACGTCCACGAAGTGACCGCCGTGGCGACCGCCGCGCGCCGCCGACACGCGAACGTTCGCACAGCAATCGAGATCGGTGGACAGGACTCCAAGTTGGTGCGCTTCGGGCCGGGCGTTGCAGGCGGGCCTGCCATCGTGCGCGACGTCGCGATGAACGACCGATGCGCCGGCGGCACAGGAATCACCATCGATCGATGTCTCCTGCGTCTGGGCGTCCAGCACGAGGACGCGGCGCGCGTGAGATTTCGTGCCGATCGCGTGCGCGTCGTGTCGAGCAAGTGCGGCGTCTTCGCGGAGACGGATCTCGTCGGCCTCGTCCGCGCGGGCGCCAGCACGGACGACGCGATCGTGAGTCTGTTCGACGCCATCGTCCGACAGACGCTGACGATCCTCGCGCGCGCCAACCGAATCGTGGGACCGGTGTTGCTGCTGGGCGGGCCGCATCGATACTTCCCTGCGCTCGCCGACGCATGGCGACATCATCTATCGCGTATCGAAGACAGTGCACCGATCGATGTCGACGCGGGGACGGCAGTCGTTCCTGAGCACGCCGAGTTCTACGCAGCGTTCGGGGCGTGCGAGGTCGACGACGGCGATGCGATGGGCTGCGATGAAACCGTCGAGGCACTTCTCACACGCATCGCGAGCAGTACGTTCGATGACGATGACGCCGAGCACGATTCGATTCCCGACGGCTGGAATGCCACGGGCTCAACGCCCGGACCATCGCGACCGACCAACGCGCGCACGGGCCTCTGGACTCTCGCGAGTGGACCCGCGCAAGCATATTTCGTGGGACTGGACGCCGGCTCGACGCACTCGAAGGCCGCCGCGATTGCGCCCGACGGCACCGTCGCCGCGATTGCGTCGCGGCGCAGTGGAGACTCGGTGGAGGACGTCCGGTCGCTCGTCGAGGAGGTGATCCGCGAAGTTCGCTCGCGGGAGCCCGATGCGGTCATCGGTGGCATCGGCGTCACGGGCTACGGCGCGGGCATCGCGCGGGTCGTACTCGGCGCGCAGGTCGAAGTCGTCGAGACGGTCGCCCATGCGTTGTCCGCACGGGCCGTTGCGCTCGACGCCGACGTCGTGTGCGACGTGGGCGGCCAGGACATCAAGATTCTCGCGCTGGACTCGGCCGGCGGAATCCGCGACTTTCGAATGTCCAACCAATGCAACGCGGGCATCGGAATGGCGCTCGAGGCCACCGCGGCGTCGTGCGGCATCGCGTTGGAGGACATCGCCGAACGCGCGTCGATGGCAACGTGTCCGCCGCGTTTCGGCGACGGCTGCGCGGTGTTCCTCGACGCGGACCGCGCGACGTTCGTCCGGCGCGGATTCGCACCCGAGGAGATTCTTGCCGGTCTGTGTCTCGCGCTCCCGCGCGTCGTGTGGGGCCACGTCGCCAACGCAACGCCGCCCGCACTTCTGGGGCGCACGTTCGTGTTGCAGGGCGGACTGCAACGCAACCGCGCCGCGCTCGCCGCACAGATCGATTACCTGCGCACGCACGCGCCCGCCGCGCGGATCGTCGTGCATCCGTATCCCGCGCACGCTGGCGCGCTCGGCGCAGCGCTTCATGCGCGTCGAGTGCTCGGGACGATCAGCGCCGCCGCACCGCCGCGCACCGCAACGGACGAAGCGATTCACTGGCGCGTGCGCAGCGACCCGTCGTTCCGGTGTTCGCTTTGTCCAAGTCAGTGTGCTCGCACACGGATCGATGTCGAGATGGCGAGCGGCGCCGCATGGACGCTCGCCTCGGGCAACGCCTGCGACGCGGGCGCAACGTTCGAATCTCGCGGGCGCGCCGCGCGTGCGCGTCGACGGCTGCGCGTGCAAACCGTACCGGATCTCGTGGCCGAGGAGCGCCGCGTACTGTTCGCCCGACCGACGGGCACGGTTGCGTTGCGCCGGCTCACGCGCCGCATTCGGATCGGCATCCCGCGCGTGCTCGGCATCTACCGGGCAGCGCCGTTCGTGCGCGGCTATCTCGAAGCGCTCGGCGTCGCTCCGGGCGACATCGTGTTTTCTCCCGACACGAGCGACCGACTGTGGCGCGAGGGGGCGTCGTACGGCATCACCGATCCGTGCTTTCCCGTCAAAGTGGCATCGGCCCACGTCGCGCATCTGCTCCATCGCGAACACGACGCCGGTCGACCCCTGCACGCGCTTTTCACGCCTGCGCTCACCCACGCGATCACCCCCGTTCGCAACGCGCGCGACTGTGCGAGCTGTCCGGTGGTGGCTTCGTTCGGAGCGCAGGTTCGCGCGTCGTTCGAAGTCGCTGCAAACCACCTTTCGTCGCGAGGCATTCGACTGATCGATGGGCCGGTCACGTTGACCGACCCGCTCGCGCTGCGCGCGCAGGTGCACGACGCCTTCGGCGAACTGCTGGGGTCAACGCGGGCGGAGAGCGACGACGCCGTCGAGCGGGGCTTCGCAGCGGCGCGCGGCGCGGACGGTGCACTCGCGGCCCGTGGCCGTTGGCTCTTCGACGAACTCGAGCGCGGCGATCGCGTCGGCGGGCTCCGGCGCACCGCCGTGCTGCTGCTGGCGCGGCCGTACCATGCGGACCGCGGCATCCAGCACGAGCTCGGGGAGGAACTTCGCGCGCTGGGTTTTCCGCTCGTTGGAGTTCGCAGCATCCCTCGCGACGCCGCCTGGCTCGCGGCGTTGCCGAACGGCACGGCGCTCGGCGCGGGGGACGATCCTTTCGACGTGGGTGACGCCGCCCGCGGGAGCGCGAATTCGGGTGCAAACGAGCAGGTCTGGGCGGCGCGAATCGCGGCCCGACACGGTGGCCTCGGCGTCGTCGATCTCACGAGTTTCAAGTGCGCCCAGGACGCGCCCGTCGCGACCGTACTCCGCGACACACTCGATGCCGCGGGGGTGTCCACGTGCGCGCTTCACGACCTCGACGAGACGCGCCCGGTGGCCGCAATGCGGCTGCGACTCCGAACGTTTGCGTCGGCGCTCGCCGACCGGGGGCTCGGGCCATGGACTTCTTGATCGGCGGCGTGAGTGCCGTGCACGACGCCCTGCTCGCCGCGGCGTTCCGCCAGCGGGGCGTGTCATGCACGCCAGTTCCCCCTCCGACGCGCGCGGACCTCGCGGTGGGGCGTGCGCTCTTGCCGCGTGGACATCCGAACACGGTGTATTCGCTCTCGGGCGCTGTCGTTCGCGCGATCCAGGCGCGGCAAGCGGAATTCGCGACGGTGGTTCCGTCGGCGGAACAAGCGGCGTGCGCGTACGTCTTGCCGGAGTGCGAATACTGGAACGTTGGCGCGGACGTTCAGCGAGCGTTTGGTGTGGCGGGAATCGTCGACGCGTCCGTGGTCACGCTGCCAGTGTTCGAGCACGGATGCGAGCTTCGGGCGCGCGCCGCGGGAGTCGCCTGGGACGAGGCCCTCGAGCAGGCGCTCACGGAATCCGCCGCTGCGGGCGACATTCTCGTGCGTCTACGCGGGGAAGCTCGCATCACGCGTGCCGACCGATCGGGCGCCGACGCGATCGTGGATGCATGCGTCGCGAGCGCCGTGCGGGCGACAGAACGCGGGCGGCTTCTCACGCCGACGCTCGAAGCGTGCGCGAGTCGCATCGATCGCTTGGCGAAGCGGCCGGTTTCAGGGGCGCGCGTCCGCGTCAGAATCACCGGCGACTTCGTTGCGTCCCTCAGCGACGGTGACCCAGGCGCGGACATCGTTTCGCGGTTGGAGCGCCTGGGGGCCGACGTCGAATGTGCGACGTACAGCGAATGGGTGCTGTTTCGCGCGTGGGAGGCGCGGAACCTTGCCTCGACATCGCCCGACGGGCCGGGCGCCGCGATGAACGCGCTGCGCGCGCGCCACATCGAGTCGGCGGTGAGGCGAACGTTCGAGAGCCTTGCGAGTGCTGCGCGGCTGACGAACCGTTCGCTTCCCGATATGGACGAGGTGGCCAGCATTGCAGCGCCGTACTATCGACCGGAACTTCGCGGAGGCACTTCGCACCTCGAGGTCGGCATCTTCCTGCGCACCGCCCGCGCCCATTCCGCGGATCTCGTAATTTCCGTGAAGCCGTTTGCGTCGATCCCGTCGAGTGCCGTGTCCGATTCGGTGCTGTACGCGATCGCGCAGCAAACGCGCGGAGTGTCCTTCCTCTCTCTCGAGACGACCGGCGACGCCGACGCGCAGATCGCCAGCCGACTCGAACTCGCAGTGGACGCGGCCCGAGCCAACGTCGCATCCCACCAAGCACCGTGGTCCGACGATTCCGCTGCGGATTCTCGTCGGCGAACGTGACGTACATCAAGCGTCATCCCGAACCATCACCCCATCGATGAGTTGATGTGGCTAGCAGCGCCGCGCCGTGCAACCAACCCGCGAACTCGTGCACCAACCGTGCGGCTGGTCGGCGCCGCTGTGCTTCTGTTGATGATGGGGCTCGGCTCGTGTGGGCGGCGGAGGCACGGTGTTCGGCGAGTCGTGATCGGCGTCGCGGCGTTGCGAATCAGTCTGCCGGTATTTGCGGCGCTCGATCGTGGCCATTTCGTACGGCGTGGGCTCGACGTAGACGTTCGTCGGTATCCGACGGCGCAGCCCATGGTCGACGACGTCGTCGCAGGACGCATCGACGCCGCTGGATTCGCGGCGTACCCGATCACGGCGATCGCGACCGGGGACGTGGGACGCAACGCGCGCGTCGTTGCGTCGCTTCTCGAAGATCGTGAGCATCGATTGAGCTACGTGCTCGGACGTCGAGGAACCGCTCTGAGGTTTCCGCGCGACGCAGCGGGCCGCAGCGTCGGGATCCTTCCCACGATCGCGTACCGACGCTGGCTCGATGCCATCCTGCGCGCCGCGGGCGTGGACGTCGCGCGCGTGACGGTCGTGCCCGTGCAGCCCCCGATGCAGACGCAGACGCTCGCGGAGGGCGGCGTGGACATGCTGTTCACCAACGATCCCATGGCCACGGCGATGCTCGCGCGCGGTGTCGCGGAGATCATCGACGATGGACCACCGTGCGCGGCACGTCTCGGCGATCCGTTCGCGTTCGGGTCGTTCGTGATCTCGGGCCGATTCGCCGATGCTCGTCGTGCCGATGCGGCCGCCGTGGTGCATGCGGTGGACGACGGGATCGACTTCGTCCGCACACACGAGGCCGACGCTCGCATCGCGATGGCGCGACACCTTCGTCCCGACGAGCGGGACTTCGTACAGAGGTATCCGCAATCGCGGTACCTGCGCTCGGACGAAACGCCGTCGGATCACTGGGCGCGCGCGGAGGGTGTCTTGCGAACCATGGGCATGGCCGGCGTGCTCGGAGCCGTGACCCAATGGTCGGGTCCGCGCGCGCAGTAGGCGCCGCGCACGCAGCGCGAGGCCCGGCCGAGATCGTCGTCCGGTCGTGCCGCGCGATTGCACTCGGGCCGTTGATCGATTTCGAGGTGGCCGCGGGCGAACGCGTCGTCGTGCTGGGCAGAAATGGCGCGGGGAAGAGCACGCTCCTCCGCGCGATTGCAGGCGTCTGTTCCCCCGCACATGGCACCGCGCGCGCGTCCGGGCCGATCGCTTGGGTGCCGCAGGATCCTGGTGCGAGCCTGTTCCCCTGGCTCGACGCGGAAGCCAACATCGCGCTCCCGTTACGCGTGCGTGGCCTCGCACGACGAGACATTGCGGCTCGCATCTCGGAGGCCATGGAAATCGTACCGCTCGACCGCTCGGCGCTCCATCGCCGGCCGCTCGCGCTGTCGGGCGGCGAGCGCCAACTCGTCGCCATCGCAAGGGCGCTTGCCGTCGAACCACGGGGGCTCTTGCTGGACGAACCATTCGCAGCGCTCGACCTGCCGACGCGCATCGCAATGAGGCGGCTACTTCGCGACAAGGTCGATGCGCTCCGTTGCGCGTGCGTCATGGTCACCCACGATCTCGACGACGCAGCGTCGTTCGGCACGCGCGTGGTCGTCATCGCCGAACCGATGCGGGAGATCGACTGTTCGGGTCGATCGCCAGCGAACATCGCCGTGGAAATCCGAAAGACCCTCGTCCAACCCGCGTGTCGCGCATGAACGCGAACCGACGATCATCCGCGGTAGGGTGGGCGATCGCCGTCACGCTCGCAGGGTGGGGTGCGATGGCGATCGCGGGGTGGCCGTCGAGACGCGCGATTCCGACGCCACGTGCGATGATGGCGACGGCCTGGAACGAGCTGAGTTCGACTCGGATCTGGCGCGACGTCGGAGCCACGGGTGTGAGAGTGATCGCCGGCGTCGTCGTGGCGGCTATACTCGGAGGTGTGCTCGGGCTGGCACTCGGCGCAGGACGCACGCGATGGCGCGCAGCGCAGCCTGTCGTGGACTTTCTGCGATCGGTCCCGCCGATTCTCACGTTTCCGTGGTTTCTCCTCGCGCTTGGCTTCGGTGAGGCATCGCGCTTCGCGACCGTCGTGTTTGGGACCACCGGGATCGTTCTCTTGCACGTCGGGGTCGCGCTCGATCGGACGCCGGAAGCGCGACGTGACGCGGCGCGCTGGATGGGCCTGCGAGGATGGGCAGCGTTCCGACATGCGTTGTTGCCCGAGGCGCTGCCCGGTTGGCTCACCGGCGTGCAAGTCGCGATCAGTGCCGGGCTGGTCATTGCGGTCGTGACGGAGATGTTGATCGGCGCGAGAGACGGACTGGGTGCCCGCGCGCTGGAAGCACAGATCGAGTACCGCGCCGACGTCCTGTGGCTCGTGATGGTTCTTGCGGGCACGTTGGGAATGGGTCTGTCGAGCGCCGTCGCCTGGGCTGGCCGCCGGTTCGCGCCGTGGACGTGAGCGCTGCAGGAACGCTACGACACGCGCCAGGCGTGCCGAAGCATTTGACTTCGACCGCCCCGGTGCTGGCACACTCGCGCGCCATGCAAACCGCGCGACTCCAGGACGGCACGGAAGTGTATTGCATCACACGCCCCGAGGCGCGCGCGCTGGACTCGCACATCGACGGGTACTTTCAGCACGGGATCAGCGTTCAGTCCGGTGACGTCGTGCTGGACATCGGTGCGAACATCGGACTGTTCGGCGTGCGCACGGCACAGCGGACGAAGACGCGTGCGAAAGTCTTCGCGTTCGAGCCCGTCCCACCGATCTTCGACGTTCTCGACGCGAACGCGCGTCGTCACGGTGGCGGTTCGGTCATCCCGGTTCGCAAGGGCGTCGCGAGCAAGCCCGGTTCGATCACGATCTCGTACTACCCACGCAGCCCCGGGCTTTCGACGGCGCATCCGGAGATCTGGGGCGCGGGCACGGATCGACTCGCGCGGGCGGTGCACGGCGGCGCGCGAAACATGCCGGACGGCATGCGCTGGGGGCGCTTTCTTCCGGCGTCCGTGTCGCGCTTGATCGCTGGCTACCTGCGAGGTCGGGTCGAGCGAGTGACGTGCGATACCGTCACGGTCTCGGACTTCGTGAAGGAGCGCGGTCTCGACCGGATCGACCTGTTGAAAGTAGACGTCGAAGGCGCCGAACTCGACGTCTTGCTCGGAGTCGACGCCGGTGATTGGCCGAAGGTTCGCCAGGTCGTCGCGGAAGTGCACGACATCGATGGCCGCGTGGACCGCGTGTGCGAGCTACTCCGCACGCATGGGTTGACGAGAGTCACCGTCGAGGCCGAGAAGGGCTTCGAGCAAACGGAGCTTCGCAACGTGTACGCGTCGCGCGAATCGGCGTAGCGCGTCGGTTAGTACTGTGCGCGGATGCGCAACGTCATCTGGCCGCCCGCAAAGTTGAACCTCGCGCTGTTCCAACTCGGCGGCCCGAGGAATGGCCGCGCGTCGTTCGAGAATCCATACCCCTCGAGCGGAATGCCGAGAAACCCCGTGTCGAAGTGGTCGTCGCTGTCTTCGTCGTGGTGCATGGCAACCGCGTAGCCGCCGGGACGAATGTTGGTCCACTCGCAGCGGCCCGTTCGATTCGAGATCGACGAAGCGGCGTGAGCGACGGCGCGACGACTGTTGGTCGGAAACGCGTTGGAGTCGTTGTGCAGCGCGCAACGCACAAGGCCGCGGTCATTGCGCAGACTGTGGATGATCGCCGTGAGTCGCGTGACGGGCTGCGTGGGAGCGCCGGCATCGGCCGAATTCGCGGGGGGCGTCGGTGCGCTCGTGCCTGCGGGTTGCGTCGACGCCGTCGTGCCGCTGGCGGGTGGCACCGCAGGGTTCGCGTGCGGCGGTGCGCTCGTGGGTGGATTCCCGCCACCCATTGGGGACGACGGCGATTGTCCGAGGGCGATTCCGGAGCCGATGCAGCACAGGACGATTCCGATCGCGAATGATGCCCAGCGCAAAGCTCCTACCTCCGTCCGGGAGTATGCCGACCCGACGCCCCCGCTGCCAACCGATCCGTCGTCCCGAACCCTTGTGCGATCTCGATCGCCGGACGTAGCATGCCCGGACGCTCGAGTTCACCCCAAACCCGAGCGTCGAACTCATGACCGCGCGCCACGAAGACCACGATCCGTCCCACACGCGATTTCAGCGGGACATCGTCCGGATGCTGCTCACGTTCTTTGCGGTCGTCGCAATCGACGTGGTGTTCCTGTCGGTGATGCAACACCGGCTGCGTTTCTGGTTTCCCGTCTGGCTCGACCCACACTGGGCAGAACGACGTGCGCCGTGGGTCGTCTATTCACAATCCTACTTCGCGGGGATCTTCATGATCCCCGTGCTCTTCCGAATTATTGACCGGGATTTCGTCGCGCCGCGTGGAATCTCGACACGCGCGGCACTGTGGGGATTTGCCGGAGCGCTGCTCGCGTTCGTTGGGTGGTGGAAGGGTGGCTTGATGGTGCAGCACCACAAGCACGTCGAGGCGCTCGGCTGGCTCGCACTCACGTCGATGGTCTGGATCCTGATCGGCCTCGCGGAATCGTTGCCGAGACGCGTCGCGATGATGAGTCGGCGTCAGGTGCTCGGCACGCTGATGGTCGGCGTCTCGATGTTCTTCCTCGTGATGGCTGCGCTCGATCCGCTCGTGCAGATTCGGGTGCAACACCTGGGTTGGTCGTCGGGCCTGATCGTGGAAGTCGGGTTCTTCGTGCCGGCGGGCATCGCGTGTTTCACCGTCGGCCGGCGCATGCGCCGCGCGACATCGAAGGAATCGACCGATGAAGGCTCTGACATTCGAGTTCGCGATCCCGCGCCTGGCAGCCGCCAAGGCCCTGGGCTCGCTTGATCCGCGAGGGTTCGTCAGTCGACTCGGTCCGCTGCGTTACGGAAACGTGCCCGACGCACGGCTGATGGGCGACGCGTGGACGATCGTGAAGACGCAGATCACGGGCATCTGCGGAAGCGACGTGAAGCAAGTATTTCTCGAAGCGAACATCGACAATCCGCTGAAGTCCGTCGTGTCGTTCCCGCACGTTCTGGGACACGAAGTCGTGGGCACGGTGATCGAGACGGGGCGCGCGGTCACACGCGTGAAGAAGGGGGATCGCGTCGCGGTCTACCCGTGGCTCACGTGTGTCGTGCGCGGACTGCCGCCGTGCGACCCATGCCTGCGCGGCGACTTCACGTTGTGCGAGAACATCACGAAGGGTGACTTCGCGCCGGGCATGCACTCGGGCACATGTCGCGATGTGTCGGGCGGCTTTGCCGACACGCTGCCCGCGCACGAGACGATGTGCGTGCCCATCCCCGACGAAGTCTCGTGGGACGCCGCCGTCCTCGCGGATCCGTTCAGCGTGATGCTCCGTGCGATCCTGAAAGCCCCGCCCGAACGCGGCGAGACGGTGCTGGTGTACGGCTGCGGCGTTCTCGGACTCGCGGGGATTCACCTCGTGTCCAAGCTCTTTCCCGAGGCGATCGTCTACGGCGTGGACACCAACGACCGCACGAAAGACGCCGCGATGTCCATGGGCGCGCACGGGTTCTTCGCGGGCATGGGCGCGAAGCTCATCGAGACAGTTGCGGCGCATGTCGGCGCATCGCTTCATCGGCCGGCGATGGCGCTGCCCTGGGCCATCAAGGGTGTCGATCGCGTGTACGACACCGTCGGCGCGGCCGGCACACTCGAGACGGCGATTCGCTTGTTGCGCGCGCGCGGAACGATCGTCGTCGTGGGGGTCGCACCGCCGGAGCGGTTCGAGTGGACGCCGCTGTACTTCAAAGAGATCACGCTCACGGGCTCGAGCGGCTGCGGGCTCGAGACCTTCGAGGGCCAGCGGAAGAACGGATTTCAGCACTACTTGGAGTTGACTGCGGCGGCGCGCATCAGCGGCACGGAGATCATTACGCACCGATTTCCGCTCGCGGCCTATCAGGAAGCGTTCGTGACCGCGCACGAGAAACGGACGACGCGCTCGATCAAGGTGTTGTTCGATTTCGCGTAGGGCGGGCGGGGTGCGCGGAGCACCGCGAGAATCGACGATCGATCCGGTGGTCGCGCCAGTCGTCCGCGCCTCGGGCTTGTCGCTGCTCGGTCGCACCCGACTCCCGTTGGAGAACCTGGTGTGCGGACCCGCACCGCCGACGTTTCGTCCGCGCGCGCACGTGATGCCCCTCGTGATAGCCTCGTGGCTATGAGCGTCGAAGGTTTGCAACCGCGTGCGCGCCGCGCGAGTCAGCTGGCAGCGCTTGGCCGCACGGCGCGTGTGTGCGCGACGATGCTGGCTGCCCACGTCTTGACCCCCGTGTCCGCGTGTGTCCCGCGACCCACGATGACCCGCCAGTGCGAAATGAACAGCGAGTGCGCGGCGGGCTTCGTCTGCGTGACGGGAATGTGCCGCGCGCAATGCGCGGAGGATCGCGACTGCCACGATCCGACGAACCCCGCGAGCCTAGCCTTGCGTTGCATCACGCCGTCCGACAGCGGGGGCGGCACGTGCACGCTGCCGGACGGCGGTGCGGAGTCGGACTCTGCGGTCGATGGGAGGTCCGATACCGCGGTGGGCGATTCCGCGCCGGCGGACGTGCGATCCGCAGACGCCACACCCGACGCTCCGGCGACGCCGTGTGCTGTCGACGCCGGCATGGCGACGTGCGGAGATGCGTGTGTCGATCTACGGACAGATCCGCTGAACTGTGGGGCGTGCGGCTATCGAGTCACGAGCATCGCGCCTACGGGCAGTCCGGGCCATCGCGATTGCATCGCCGGCGCGCCGACGCCGGCGTGGCGGCCTCTGAGCACGAGCGGCGCGCCGAGTGCGCGGCACTTCGCGTACTCTGCTGCTTCCAACGACGAGGTTCTCGTGTGGGGCGGAAGGGGTACAGGCACCGTTGGGACGCTCGCGGACGGCGCTCGATATCACCCGGCGACCAACCGCTGGCTTCCGATGGCGGCGGCGCCCGTGGGGCTTGCAGCTCGGCAGCAGAATAGTGCGGGCGAGGGCGCACAGTGGACGGGGCGCTCGATGATTCTGTGGGGCGGCGCCTCGTCGGCGACCGGGCCCTTCTACGCGAACGGGGGTGTCTACACTCCTCCCGCGGCCGGAACGACGGACCTTGGCACGTGGGACATGCTGCCCGATCCCCCGGGGGCATTTGCCGGCCGGATCGATCACTACGTTGCATGGGACGGCACGTCGCTCCACGTCTTTGGCGGATACGACAGCAGTTCAGTCCCGCGCGGAGACGGCACCAGTCTCGACGTCGCGAGAAGGATCTGGACTCCGATGGACGTCTCGACGTTCATGGGAAGCTCGGCCGTGATCCACGGCTGCGTGACGTGGATGGTGGATCGAATGGCGATCTGGGGGGGAGTGGTTCTCGCCAGCGGCAACGACGCCAGAAACAACGGCAACTATTTTTCGCCGTCGCCGATCGGCGGAACGTGGCGCAGAATTCCTAACGCTGTCGAAACACCTGCGGCGCGATCGCGAGCGCTTTCGGTCTACATGCAGGCGCCGAACCGCGAGTGGTTCATCTGGGGTGGTGTGGATCGCAGCGCGAATTTGGTGAGCAGCGGGGCGGGGATCTCGGCAGATTCCGACACGTGGCGCCCAACCTCAACGACCAATGCGCCGACGGGCCGGTACGCGGTGGGCGTCTGGACCGGACGGTACGTGCTTATCTGGGGGGGCCTGAGCGGTGCGATCATACGCAACGACGGAGCGGCGTACGATCCCCGCACCAACATTTGGCATCCGATCGCGACGGAGGCGGGGGTCGCAACGGCGCGGTACACCACGACGGCCCACTGGGTTCAAGCGACGATGGAACTCGTGATCTGGGGCGGCACGACCGGCGTCACGTTCGAACCGACTGGCGGGGCGTACCAGCCGCCATTTCAGTATCGGTAACCGCTCCACATGATCGCGGCCGATCATTTCCCTACGGCGGTGGGAGATGGACACCGGTGCGCGGACATGGATCCGCCGCCGCGACGCGACCGTCAGAACTCGCCGCGAAAGCTCAGCCCGAATGCAAGATATGGCAGCGCCGTCGGCTGTTCCGCCCCGTTGCGATATCGATGCTGCAGCCACCATTGCGACAGGACGAAGATTGTTGGCCCGTTGAACCCGCCGCGACGTCGTTCGAAGAACGTGAAGGTGAACACCGGACCGAGGCGCTTGCTCGCGCCACTGCCCAGTGGATCTTGATCCGACGAGTAGTACGCGTCCGTCTGCGTGTAGCGCGCGCCGATGTTGAGACCGAACGGTGTCTGGTAGATCACGTCGGTCTCGTTGACCATCACCCACCCGTCGTTCGATGCAAGAATGTCGAGGTACGGCTCGTAGAAGTATCGCGTGCCGGCGCGCAGGCTGAGCGAGTGATAGACAAACCGAAAGTTCGTCCGCAATGCGAGCGGGCCGAGTCGAACTTGCACGAGTGCGCCGAGCGTCACGACGTGGCCGAGTGCGGTCTGGGCGCCGCCGGCCGCCGCTGCGTTGTCGCGCGCTCGTTGGGTGAACGGGTCGCTGAAGTAGTTGCCCATCGGCGTCGCGAACGACGTCGTGGTGTTGAACGTGCCGAAGAACCCCAGCATTTCGTACGCGACCGAGAGGTTCAGGATCGAAAGCGGCTGGATTTCCAGCAGCACGCCGGGACGAACGAACGATGGGCTCAGAACGAGCGTCCCGCTCAGTCCGAGGTAGCCCGCCGCCACGAACGAGTCGCGAAGCGCACCGTACAATCGCACGCGATAACCAAACCGAAAGTCGTTGCTGACTCCGATCGGGTTGACGCGCGCGGCAAGGATGTTGCGATAGTAGAAACCGTTGTGCACGAACGGCGCGGGTGGCCACGAGGGCAGCGTCGGACGACTCCGCGGCGAGGCCATCGGCGGGTGAAACGGGGGTTCCGAATCCTGCGCGCGCGCGGGCAGCGAGTGCAACGCGACGAGCGCGAGCACCGCCGCAGCAACGAAACGGTGGGAGCGCGGTGTCGGGCGAGGTGTCGTCACGATCCCTCCGTCATGCCCGCACCCGAGGGGTCGGCGGCGTCGGGCGCGAGTCGATCGAGATCGCGACGGGCACGTCGCCGCGCAAACTGGTTGAAGATTCGGTACGACGGTTCGACGTCGGCGGCGGCGAGAACCTCTCGAAGGAGCAGCACGGCGGCCGCGAGATCGCCTCGAGATTCCGACTCGCGCGCGAGTGTCAGCAGCAGCAGGAGTTGTCGTCGGCCGGTCGCCGCGATGCCGTCGGTGAGAACGACGGCAGCGGTTCGTGCCGATGGATCGACGGTGGATTCGCGGCCCGGCGCAAGCGCACCCACAGTCCATGCCTCGATCAGTCCCGGCACACCTTCTTCGAGGCTCGGCGTGATCTGCCTCGCGCGCGCGGCCATCGCGAAGATGAACGGCGCATCGCTGAGGGCGTGCTCATCCCGTGCGCCGAGAATCGCAAGTCGCACCCACGCGAACGCGGTCCAGTAGAGCGTGGGCGCCTGCTCGCCGCTGTGAAACCCGCGGAGCCACTGGCGGTACGCCGCGATGCCGCGACGCCGCGCACCGGTGGGTCCGCCGTCGTCGGGCTCCCAGAGATTCAGTTGCTCCAGCCCGATGGCACGCGCGCGTTCGTACGCGAAGATCGCCCGTGCACGCGCATGGCCCGCGCGATTGATCTGCTCCGGGCCCGCTCCCGTGGCGCGTTCGAAGTTGTCCTCGAGCCATCCGTAGGCCCAGATCGAGTACGCACGCACGAGCCCGGTGTGTGCGAGATCGTTGTCGGGAACCGCCTCGAGCAGGCCCTCGGTCGTCGCGATCAGGGACTGCACGGCGGCGCCGCCCATGTCGTAGTCGCCTTGCCGGTGCAACGCCGCGCCGGCGTAGCTGTACGTCCTGGCCGCGGAACCCCCCGCGAGGCTCACGAGGATGGAATCGCACCCCGCCGCGAACAGCAGCGCGCAGAGGACTGTTGCAATTCGTGCGCCCGAGCGCTCCATCCGACTCGTGTACCGGACTCTCGGGGCGAGTGTAAACCCCGTTCTGCAAGGGCGGTCGCAACCGGACGCAAGCGGTGCGCGTGACGCCGCAACGTTCGCGCGTTTCTAGAACAACTGCTTGGTCAGTCGATTCACGAGCGCGTCGAAGTCGGCCAGCGCCGCCGCGCCGAAGCGCTCCCGCGCGACGCGGTCGAACTCGCGGAGCAGCCACGCCTGATCGTCCGCGCTGAGGATCCGATTGCCCATCGGGTAGAGCACTTCGTCTTCCTTGTCGATGTGGGCGCGAAGAAGCCCGGAAAAATCACGCCCCGCGAGCGCAGTCGCCGCGCGATTTCCCGCCGCGAACGCGCGTTCGAACGCGGCCAGATGCTCTCGGCCCGCATCGTGCTCGTGCATCATGACCGCAACGGGACCGAATCCCCGTGGCATTCCGCGGTCGTGGTACCGGAGGAAGAGAATGTTCTCCTCCTTCGCGTGGTGAAAATCGTCGGCGTACTCCCGAAAGAAGCGCACGAGGTCTGGGACGACATTCGCGGGGACGGCCTCGCCGGCCTCGAATGACGAGCACGCGGCGTCGAGCACGTCGAGAACGGAGAGGATCGTGCGGTGCTCCGAGTTCAGAAGGTCCGTTGCGACGGAAGGCGAATGTGTGAGGTCCATGGGGGTCACTCCGCGGGTTCGCACGCGACGAAGCGGGCGGTGCAAAATCGCGTGCACGTAGCGTACCGGCGGCGCACCGACGGCGGGCCGTGGGCGTACCGGCGGCGCACCGACGGCGGGCCGTTCTCGGGCTCGACGGACGTCGCTACTTGTAGAACCCGTCCAGAACGTCCCTGTATTTCTGCTCGACGACCTTGCGCTTGAGCTTGAGGCTGGGCGTGAGATCGCCGCTCTCGAGCGTCAGGTCGGTGGGCAGAATTGCGAACTTCTTGACCGACTCGAAGCTGGCAACGTCGCGGTTCATCTCGTCGACGAACCCCTCGATGAGTCTTCGGACTTCCGGCGAAGTCACGACGTCGGTGTACTTCTTCCCGGCCATGCCGTTGTCTCCCGCCCATTTCATGATCGGCTCCGGGTCGAGCGCGATGAGCATGGAAACGAAATTGCGCTGGTCGCCGTGCACGACCACCTGGCTGATGTACGGGCAGATCACCTTCAGTTTTCCCTCGAGCGACTGCGGCGCGACGTATTTTCCGCCGGACGTCTTGATCAAGTCCTTCTTGCGGTCGGTGATCTTCAGGAAGCCGTCCTCCAGTTGTCCGATGTCTCCTGTGTGCAACCAGCCGTCCTTGTCCAGCGCCTCGGCGGTGGCCTCCGGCATGTTGTGATAGCCGCGCATGATTCCTCGACCCCCCAAGAGGATTTCGCCGTCGTCCGCGATCTTCACTGTGCATCCGGGCACCGGCACACCCACCGTGCCGAACCTGAACTTGGTCGGTTGATTGACGAACGACGCCGCAGACGATTCCGTGAGTCCGTACCCTTCGAGAATCATGATGCCCGCGGCGTAGAAGAACTCCGCCAGCGTTCGGTTCAACGGCGCGGATCCCGACACGAAATACCGCAGACGCCCGCCGAATCGCGCGTGGAGCTTCGAGAACACCAGCATGTGCGCGATCGCGTGCTTCACTGTGAGCCAGCCGCCCGGCTCACGGCCCTGCTGTCGAAACTTCGCGACCTCCGCGCCGACGCCGAATGCCCAATGAAAGATCTTGAGCTTGATGCCCCCGGACGCCTCGGCACCGGCCACGATCTTCGCATGCACCTTCTCGAAGATGCGCGGCACCGCGGCGACGAACGTCGGGCGGATCACGCCGAGGTTCTGCACGATCTTGTCGACGCGCCCGTCGACGGCGGTCTCGAATCCGATGCGCACCTGCGCGGCCTCCAACACTTTGCCGAACGAGTGAGCCAGCGGCAGCCACAGGTACTGGATGTCTTCGAGGTTCAACAACCCAATGGCCTCGATCGCCTCGCTTTCGAACACCCAACAGTCGTGCGTAAGTTCGACGCCCTTCGGCCGGCCCGTCGTGCCCGATGTGTAGATCAGCGTCGCGAGCTGATTCTTCTTCACGCCGCGCGCGATGCTCTCGAACGCTTCCGGCGCGGCGGCGTCCGCGGCAGTGCCTTTCGCGATGAATTCGTCCCAACCGATGACCCAACCGTCGTCGCTGCCCTTGCCGTCGAGGTTGATCACGTTCCGAAGCTTGGGACACTCGTCCCGAACCGTTCGCAGCTTCGCGACCTGGTCGTCGCCCTCGGCAATCGCGATCACCGTGTTCGAGTCGTTCAGAATGTGCGAACAGTCGGCGGCCGTGCCGGACGGATAGATCGTCGTCGTGGCGCCGCCCGCACAGAGAATCCCGAGATCGGCGAGAATCCACTCGACGCGCGTGCCGCAGACGATCGAACACCGCTGCTCCGGTTCGAGCCCGAGCGCGCGCAGACCCCCGCTGATCTGTCGCACGTTCTCACCGACGACCTGCCACGTGTAGGACGACCAGCCGTCGCCGCGAGGAAACCGGAACGCCACGCGGTTGGGCGTCTCCGACACACGGTGGAGAAACATCTCGGCGATCGACTCGAACGACTTGGTCACGGGCGGCCTCCTGGCGAACGCCGTTCTGGCGCAGTGCGTCACGCCGGTCAACGGTGTGTCGCTTCGTCAGAAGACGAGAGCAAGTCCCGCGCCGCCGGCGGTCACGGTCGGCATGACCACGGGTGCCGCCGATGCGCGCAGCCGCTGGATGTCCTCGGGCGAGATCTCGCCGCGACGGTACCGCCGCCAATCCCGCACGGCTTGCCTCGGCTGCGTCCAGAGTTGCAGCTCGTTGAATCCGACGGTCGCCACGAAGTTGAAGCCGACCGAGTACCAAGCCTGGTGAAATCCCAGCCACAGCACGGCGCTCGACGCCGCGCCGAGGACGATGCCGATCGTGTGGATGACCCACGAGTGTCCGAACTCCTCCGCCTCGGCACATTCGCGCAAGAGCCGCTCCGCCGTGCGCAATCGCTCGGCGCGCTCGGGCGACGTCCCCGCAGGCACGCTGCGTAGCTCTGCCGCAGCGAATGCGGGTCGAAAGGGAAACAGGATCATCGGCACCCATCCCAGCAGACCGTTGATTGCGCCCGTGAAGAACCCGGGCCGGAATCGTTGGGCGTCAGGCACGAGCATTGGCTGTCCCATCGGGTCGCGGATTACGTTGCCACTCGCGTCGCGGCTGAGATCGTCGAACAGCAGTCCCAGTCCCACCTGCCCGAGCGTCGCCCCACCGGACGCGGTGAAATAGAACCAGTACCACCGCTGCGCGGCGCCGGTCTCCGCGTCGAGCCGCCACTGGATCCAATCGGCGCGCGCGGTCGTGTCGTCCCGCGCCGACATCGCGGGCACGTACTGGGCCGACGCAGGACCCGCGAGCGCCATTGCGGCGCAGCCGACGATCAGCGCAGCGCCGCGAAGCACCGCGAGGGACAATCTTCCAGACCGCAGTCGCGTCTGCACGACGACGGCCCGGGCAACCACGCATCGCGTCGGCACGTCGCCCGCGGTTATGTCACGGAAGTCACCGCGAGGTCTTTTGCGAAGATGCGCACCGTTCGATACACGCTCAACCCCATCGCCTCCAGGTAGCCGTTGATCTTCGTGTTGGCCTCGCCGGTCATCGAGAGATCCGCCTCGGTGAACCCACGGTCGAGCATCGCCTGCGCGACATCCAAGATCAGCACGGCCTCGAGGCCGCGGTGCCGATATTTCGGGTGCACGACGAGGATCTTGAAACTGGCTCGCGTGAGCCGACGACTGCGCAGCCAGAACTTCAGCATCCCGATCGGCCCGAACTTGCCGCCCGCCGCCTGCAGCGCTTCGTTGATGTCTGGCACGGCGAGCGCGTACGCAACGGCGCGGCCATCGACTTCGACGAAACGAATCATCTCCGGCACGACGAACCGGCGAAACGACCCCGCAAGCGCACGGAAGTCCGCGAGCGCAATTGGCACGAAGTCCTTCACCGTTGCCAGACTCTCGTTGAACAAGCGCCACGCCGTCTCGACTTCGGCGTCCCAACGTGAAAGATCCAGCGGCCGCGACGTGACGCCGGCACCTTCGCGGATCGCGAGAGCGACTTTGGCGAATCGTTCGGGAAGCAGATCGGCGGCGTTGCGAGCGCCCGGCGGGGCCTTCACGAGCCAGGCAAATGCGTCAGAGCGCTTCGTCATGCCGCACGCTTCGAGAAGTCGAGCGTAGTAGCGCGGGGTGTGGGCTTCGACGATCGCGGGCCGCGTGTCGAATCCGCTTACCAGCACACCGAACTCGTCCCCTTCGTTCGGGTTGTACGGTCCGGCCATGGCCGTGGCACCGTGCGCCCGGAGCCACTCGGCTGCCGTGTCGAGAAGGCGCTGTGCGACGGCAACGTCGTCGATGCACTCGAAGAAACCGAACTGACCGTCGGTCGTGCCGTGCGCTTTGTTTCGAGCGGGATCCCAGATCGCGGCGATGGTGCCGACGGGTTGCCCGCTGCGATACGCGACGAACAACGCGCGCTCGGCCGTGCGCCAGAATGGATTGCGCCCGAGGTCCAACTTGTCTTTCCGCGCGGACAAGAGTGGCGGCACCCAATGGGGGTCGTCGCGGTAGATCGTGCGTGGAAATCGAACGAAACGGTCGACCTCTGCTGCGGTGGCCGCCGGCTCAATGCGGACGTCGGATGCGGGGCCGCTCACGGGAACCGCCGGATCGTAGAGCCGATTCGTGAGCGTGGAAAGTGCGAAGGAGTTGGAGATCGGTGCAACCATTGGGGGCCTCCGAGCGCGCGCTTCACGTGTTCCCGGACGACGCGCGAGTCCAACGAGTTCACGTCGCGTGCCAAGGCGTCCCGCGATCGGAACCCCCGTATTTCCGCCGCCGTTCGCGCCCGGCGGGGACCGACGTTTTCGACCGTCCGCCGGGGTGCGCATCGCGGCCGTGCAGCCCGGTGCACAGGGACGCTGGCGCAGATCGTGCGCGTCCGTCATGGTGCTTGGGTGGTGGGCGCTCGGCGATGACGATTTCGTCCACGGATTGGCGCGGCCCGGCCATGCATCCGTCGGAAGCCGCTGTGTCCACCCCGGGAACCATCGACGCGGCGACCCTGTACCGCGCGCACGCGCCGTTCGTCGCGGGATTCGTCGCTCGCTTGGGCCTCGGGCACGCAGACGTCGCCGACGTGGTTCAAGAAGTATTTCTCGTGGCGCACCGGCGCGGCGGGTACGTCCCCGGTCCGGCGAAGCCGACGACCTGGCTCGCCGAGATCGCGCTGCGTACCGTCTCGACGCGGCGGCGCACGCAGCGGCGAAAGCCCGAACACTCGGATCCACTCGCGCTCGACGCGCTCGTTGCGCACACGGTGTCGCCCTCCGATGCTGCGGAGCACCAAGAGGATCTCGTTCGCGTTCAACACGCGCTCGATGCGGTGCCGCTCGAGCGACGGGCCGTGTTCGTGCTCTTCGAGATCGACGGCATCGCGTGCGCGGACATTGCAACCGGGCTCGGCGTGCCCATCAGCACGATCTATTCGAGACTGCACATCGCGCGGCAGGAATTCATGCACTCGTTCGAACGCCTGTCGGCGTCGGGTTCCGACGTTCGGCCCGCCAATGGTGACCGCCCATGATGACCGATCCAACGCCACTGCGTGCATCGCGCGAAGCATCGGCTTCGCTCCGTCGTGCACTCGAGCACTCGGCCGCCACGCCGCCGATCGCGTTCGACGTCGACGCGGGACTCGATGCGTTCCTGCGTGCGACGAACACGGCGCTCCCCTCGGCGAGCGCCGCGGGCATCGGCGCGCACGCGGCGCGGGGTGCGGCCTCGTTCCGCCACCCGACCTGGTGGGGTCTCGCAGCGGTGGGCGTTGCGTCGGCGCTTCTCGCGTCGCGGGCGATCCGCTTGCCCGCGTCGGCCGACGCCGCGTCCGTCCGCACGATTGTTCCTGCGTCGGAACGGGTTCCCGCCCGCGAGTCTGCCGCTCGCGGAGTGTCGATGCCCGTCCCGAACGCACCCGTCGCGATGAGTTATCCGACCATGGCGCGGCGTGCGCCGATTCGGCGCGCGGTGCGCGCGGCGCGTGTCGAGTCTGCGCGTCGGGTGACCATGCGCCAGCCGATCGAAGCGTTGACGGTACGAGCCGATGCCGCACGGAGGACATCCGACGATCAGCCGTTCGCCGACCGGCTCGACCGGGAACGTGCGCGGCTCGAGTACGCGTTTGGCGAGATCGCACGAAATCCAACGCATGCGCTGGCGGTGGCCAACGGACGGCCCGGCGAATTTCCCGACAGCATTCACGTCGACGAATGGGAGTCGCTGGCCATCCGTGCACTCATGCAGCTCGGCCGGCGCAACGAAGCCCGCGCCCGAGCGCGCCAGTATCTCACGCACCTGTGGCGCGGACCGGGGGCCGAGTACGTTCGAGGGCTCGTCGGCGTGCCCGCGCCGATTCCCTGACTAGTCCGTCCGCACCCATAGTGGATTCGTCGCGGCGAACGTCGGCCACGAAAACAGTGGTTCGGCCGGTGCGACGCCGTCGGCGCGTACGACGATGAATCCCGCCGCGGTCACAGGGACGACCACGTCTTCATCGAAACGCACGACCTGATCACGCGGGGTCGTGATCGCGCGTTCGACGACGACCTCGGTTCCGCGGAACACACGCAGGCGAGTGAAGTCCGCCCACGGCGCGCCCTGCACGCGAATGTGCACCGTTGCCGAGCCACCCGACACACGGAGCGTTCCGCCCGGACGCGTTCCGTCACTCGCACGAACATCGAGGAACAGTCCCGCGGAGATCGACACGTCCCCCGCCCGCAGACCGGCGCGCACGTCGTTCCATGCAAAGTGGCCGCGCGCGTCGTCGGGAACGCGCACGAACGATCGCGGCGCGCCCGGCGGAAGATCGGGCTGGTGACTGTCCGAGTTGCCCACCATCACGAACCGCCGTCCGGCTGCGAGCAGCGAGACGAACGTCGTGAATGCCTGTTCGTTTCCGCCGCGCGTGTAGCCGTTCCAGACTTCGATCACCTCGAACGACAAATCGCTGAGGTTGGTCCCGGCCGGAAATCCAAGGGACGCTGGGTCCGCGGTGGCCACGCCGGTCGCGGGATTCAGCATGATGCGCTCGAAGAATCCGCCGCCGCGCAAGTACGGGTGGTTGACTTGGACAACGACGTCGTCGCCGCTGGCACGCAGCGATTGGAACACCTGCGTCGGCGTCATGCCCGGCCAGAGGACCGCACCCGCACCGGATCGGGCGACGTCACGACGCAGCGGGTATCCGCCGAAATGACCGAGTCGGGTCGTCGACACTTCGTCGCCAGGCACCGCCACGATCCAGCCCGAGACATCGCTTCGGGCGGCGATGACCGCGTGGTCGGCGATGAAGTCGTGATCCGTCGACGCGACGACTTCCAACCCCTCCGCCGCCATCTGCCGCACGGCGTTCTCGACCGGATGCGTGCTGTCGCCCGAGAGTTCCGTGTGCAAGTGAAAGTCCGTGCTCACGTAGCCCGCGGTATCCACGACTCGATCGAGCACGGGCTCGTACACGGTGTCGACATCGGGTGCGAGCATGAGGTCGCGCGCATCCGCCGTGTATTCGACGCCACGGGATGCCGAAACTCGGTACATGCCGGGCGGCAGCGACCGTCGTCCCTCGGCCGTGAGCACCCACCGAAACTGTTCGTCGGCACGGTCGAGCGACCGCACCGCGATTCGCACCGGGGCCGCCGGTTCGCCGCGCACACTCGGTCGCGCGACGAGCGTTGCAGTGGCCGGCGGCGCAGCGGGGTCGCCGAAAAGTCCGCCCGCGCGCGCGACGCGCGACGTGTATGTTCCCGCGGGGAGCGCGACGTCGACGCGGCCGGCGGTCTCGCGCGATCGCAACACGATGTGGCCCGCGGGATCGAGAATCTCCGCGCGACCGCCCGCGGGCACGGTGACATTCACGCGCTGCGTGCCGCCGGGGCGCGACAGCGCCGCAAACGCGTGCGCGGCGGTGGGTGCCGCGACGAATCGGTAGCCCGTGCACTCGACCGATCGACCCTGGAACGCAAACGGGTTGGTCGCGACGAACAGATTGATGGAGTCGGTGTGCAACGCGGTCATCGGCGGCGCGTCCATGCGAACGCCGTAGCCGAGCACGGGCGACTCGGCGAGCACGATGGTCGGCGTCGCGGAGATGGCCATGTCGGTCAACACGCCGGTCCCTGATGCAACCACTTCGAACGCACCGCCGAGTCCGAGGTAGATCCCGAGGGGCACTTCGACCGAGCCGGTCCCCGTGTCGGTCACAGCACACACGCGCGCATGCAACGCGTCGTCGTCGCCGCGCAGTTCGTACTCGAGCACACCGCGTACGCGCGGGCGCTGGAACACCCCGGGGATCGTCGCCGCGAGAAGCGCAACGGCGCGGGGCGCGAACGCCGTGCGCACCGTCGCCAACTGTCCGTCCGCACGCACGACGACAAGATCGCCACCCGCAAGCCCGAATGCGTTCAGAAGTCCCAGCGCTTCCTTCAGCCCGTCGCGTCGTTCGGTCTGAAGCGTCGCGTCGATGAGTCCGCCACCGGACGCGCCCAACAGACTCGCGGCCTCGGGCCCGGCGCGAACGATGTACCGCACGCGCGCGTTCTCCAACACCACGTCGCCAATGCGACCCATGGCGAGCGGCCCGCTCGCGAGTTCGGCGTCGCACACGATGTGATGTGCGCGAGCGGCGCCGTCGGTCGGCGGCGTCGTCGAGCACGTGCGAGTCTCCGTCGCATCGGGATCGAGCGAAGGCAGCGGCGCGGTCACGGTCGCGTCGCCATCCATCGCGGCGTCGTTCATCGCGACGTCCGTGGGCGGCCGAGAGTCCGCGCACGTCAACAGGGTCGCGGCCAAGACGAGCGGCGTACCGGATCCCCAACGCATGGCGCCATTGTCTCGCGTTCGTCCGTGAACGGGAAGCGCGGCCTCGGGGCGCTCAGCGGGAGGACGAAAAGGGCGGTCGGGACCGTCAGAACTCGAGCGCGATGCCGGCGTTCCACGCAAGCAAGCTGAGATTCAACTGGGGCGAGCCCGCGAGGCTCGTGGGCAGCATGGACGTGTTGTACAGCTCGAAGAACACGTAGCTGTGATTGACTCCCGCCGTCTCGTCGAACTGGCGCTGCACGTGAGGCTCGAAGATCTCCAGCGACAGCGCGAGACCGATCGCCATGTGAAACCCGAACGACGCGCCGATTGCGTCGGCCGCAGGCGACGTCCGTTGATCGTGCGCGATTCCCGTCCCGTTGGTCACCCACCACGGCGTGTACGCGAGGCCGAGTTTCGCGTACGGCACGATCGGCCACCAACGGATGTTGCGTGCGGCGCCGTCGAATCGCGCAACCGCGACGAGCGTGAACGGCATGACTTGCAGCCCGGTGTTCTCCGCCGAGCGCACCCACGTGGACGGATCACCGGTCATCATGTCCGTGATCGGCGCGCGACTTTGGATCGTTGTGAACCCAATGCTCGCACCGACGCCCAGGGACATCACGGGAGGGATGCGAACGATCTGCCAGTCGAACTCCAACTGCATCAGCACGCGTGCGTCGCTGCCGAAGATGGCGCGAAATGGCGCGGTGGCTCCGCCTCCGAATTCGGCGTCGATGTTCGGATAGTACGGTCCGCCGCGAAGTTCGACCGCGAAGTGCTGTGGACTCTCGCGCCGCGAGCGTGCATCCCGTCCGAACGTCTGAGCGAAACTCGAAACCGTCGCGAGCGTCACGGTCGATGCCGCCATGACACAAGCCAAGCGACGCACGACTCGGTGAACGCGCCGCGAGCGCACCTGCATCTTCACTTCGAGCGCCTCCGCCGAGCGCGACGCACGCCCATCGCCGCGAGCGCGATGCCGAACGCCACGACGCCGCCCGCCAGCGCTCCGCCCCCGAGCGCGCCGGGTCGCACACTGCAGAATCCCGGACGCGCTCGACCACCACTTCCAGTGTAGTGTTCCCAGAAGTCCGTGACGAGCTGCGGCGTCACGCATGGCGAGAGGGTAGACACCGCGCTGCGATTGCCGGCCGAGTCCTGCGTCACGACCATGAAGCGGTACGCGACGCTGTTCTGCAGACCTTGGACGACCGTGAACGTCGATGTCCGATCGATCAACGCGCTGCAGCGATAGCGTTCGAATTGCGCGTCGTCGTTTGGATCGAAGCCCGCGGGCGGACCGGCGACGCCACACGCTGCGCCCGCCTCGTCGACTGCCGAGTCCGTGCCGGATGTGCCCGTGTCCGTCGACGTGACAACATCGTCTGCGTCGGTCGAGACGACATCGTCTGCGTCCACAGCGTCGACAACGTCCGCAGCGTCGGTCCTCGCGACGTCCGACGTCGCACTTGCGTCGCAACCGCGCGGCGCGCCCGCATCGAACGTCACGGGACCTCCGAAGCACAGCACGTAGATTCCGCGGACATTCTCGGGAACCGTCACCGCGCCGCCGTCGCCGCTGATCGTGCCGAGCGACCAACTGATCCGCGCACCGTTCTCCTGCGACTCAGCAACGACGTTCGTCGGCGAGATCGGCAGGTCTTGGTTGTACGGAATCGTGTAGGCACCAATTGGAGACATGTCGTCGGGCGGAACGAGCAACACGCTGAGGTAATTCGAACCCGTCGTCGAGCGTCCCATTGGCGGAACGCACAACCCGTTGATCGGATCGACGAGGTAGCGCGAAGGGATCGACACGTTGAACGAGTTGGTTCCGCCCACGAGCTGCGACGGAATGAGCGACGTTGGCAACTGCCAGCACGTGGTGGTGGACAGTCCCGGCTGCCGGTTCATCAACGTGGCGCACGCCGTCGCGCTGGTTCCGACCCAGAACTGGACGAACCGCGCGCCGGCCGGAGGCACGTAGGTTCCTTGGAACCTCCAACTCTCGCAGTTGCAATCGCGGCGACCGACCGGATCGACGATCGGAACGATTCCGCCTGGGATCTCCGCCGCACGCGGACTGTTCTCCCGCGTGACGAGCGTGAACGTCACCTGGGCATTCGCCGCCGAGGCCGACAGGACGAGTCCCAACGCTGCAGCGACGGCGGTTCGGCGCATCGAAGATTCATCCATCGCAATGACCGTGCCGCATTCGTGCCGGGATTTCCAAGCAATTGCGCGACCCTGCCGCGGGCCGCGATGCCATTCTGTCACACTTCCGCCGGCGCGTGCGCCATCGCCGACTGCGGCGGCCTCGGCCGATGCCAAGGAACCCGCTGTGCTCCCGTCTCGCTCTCACCCACTCCGGGTTCGGGAGAGGGTCGCGCGCGTCAGCGCGCGGGGTGAGGGCCTGCGAGCACGCGTTCCGCGACTTGCACGGCATTGAGCGCCGCACCCTTGCGAATGTTGTCGCCGACGACAAACAGAGCCAGCGCGTTCGGGTCGCTCGCGTCTTCACGCACACGCCCGACCCACACGTCGTCCTGCCCTGAAACCGTCCGCGGCTGCGGATGCTTGCCCGGCCCGATGTCGTCCATCACGCGCAGGCCATCGGCTTTGCGCATGAGTGCGAGTGCGTCCGCGCGCGACGCTCGATTTCGAAATCGCACCCACACGGCCTGGCTGTGCCCGTTGCGCACAGGCACTCGCACCGTCGTCGGCGACACGTGGAGGTTCGGCAGCTCGAAGATCTTGCGCGTCTCCGCGATGATCTTGCTCTCTTCTTCCGAGTATCCGTTCGGCTCATGCGACCAGTCGCTGAGCACGTTGAACGCGAGCACGCCGGGTAGGACGGACTGGGTGATCGGCTCGCCCGCAACGTCCTGTCGAACCTGCAGCTCGAGTTCCGCGAGTGCGCGCGCACCCTTCCCCGAGATGGCCTGGTATGTGCTGACGACGATGTGCTCGACGCCCCACGCGTCGTGCAGTGGCTTGAGCGCGACCACCATCTGGATCGTGCTGCAATTCGGATTGGCCACGATGTTCCGCGGACGGTTCGCCAACGCGTGAGCATTCACCTCAGGCACGACGAGCGGCACGTCGGACTCCATGCGAAACGCGCTGGAATTGTCGACCACGAGCGCGCCGGCCTTGGCCGCCAGCGGCCCCCACTCACGCGCCACCGACGCGCCCGCCGAGAACAGCGCGAGCTGCACGCCGCGGAACGCCTCGGGCGATGCCGCGAGGAGCGTGTGCGCCGCGCCGCCGAACGACAGTGTCTTGCCGGCAGAACCCGGCGACGCGATGAGTTTCAGCGACGCGACGGGGAAGCTCCGGTCTGCAAGGACGCGGAGCATCTCCTGACCGACGGCACCCGTCGCGCCGACCACCGCGACGTGCACGGGATTCATCAGCGCCGAGGACGATCTCGAGGACCGCGGTCTCCTCCGCGGCCGCCTCGATCGCCCCCACGTCCTCCGCGATCGCCACCACTGCTGGGCGGCGATGCGTGCGACCGCTCCATGCGTTCCTTGGCGCGTTCGCCTTCCTCCCCCTCGGGAAGTGGCATCAGCGCGCGACGAGAGAGGCGGATCTTGCCCGTCGAGTCATCGACCGACAGCACCTTCACTTCGAACGACTCGCCGTCCTTGACCGCGTCTCCGGGAGACTCGATGCGCTGGTGCGCCATCTCGCTCACGTGCAGCAATCCCTCGGTTCCGGGGAAGATCTCGACGAACGCGCCGAAATCCGTGACCCGTCGCACGGTGCCGATGTACGTCGCGCCGATCTCGGCCTCGGCCGTGAGCCCCTTGATGATGTCGATCGCTCGCTTGACGGCGACCGAGTCCGAACTCGCGATGTTCACGGTCCCGTCGTCCTCGACGTCGATCGCAACGCCCGTCTGATCGACGATGCCCTTGATGGTCTTGCCGCCGGGGCCGATTACCAAACGAATTTGATCGGGCTTGACCTTGATGGTCGTGATGCGCGGCGCGTATTGCGAGAGTTCGGGTCGCGCCTGCGAGAGCGTCGCGGCCATCTTGTCGAGAATGTGCAGCCGCGCTTCGAGCGCTTGCGACAGCGCCTGATTGAGAATCTCCCGCGACAGCCCGGCAATCTTGATGTCCATCTGGATCGCGGTCACGCCCTTCTTGGTGCCGCACACCTTGAAGTCCATGTCCCCGAGGTGATCTTCGTCGCCGAGAATGTCCGTGAGCACCGCGAAGCGATCGTCTTCCTTGATCAGACCCATCGCGACGCCGGCCACGTGCGACTTGATCGGCACGCCGGCGTCCATTAGCGCGAGCGAACCGCCGCACACGCTGGCCATCGAACTCGATCCGTTCGATTCGAGAATCTCGCTGACCAGACGGATCGTGTACGGAAACTTGTCCTTCGGTGGGATCATCTGCATGAGCGCGCGCTCGGCGAGATTTCCATGACCGATTTCGCGCCGCCCGGGGCCGCGCATGGGCTTGGTCTCGCCGACGGAGAACGGCGGGAAGTTGTAGTGAAGCAAGAACGACTTCCATCGTTCGCCCGCGATCCCGTCGATCTTCTGCTCGTCCTGCCCAGTGCCGAGCGTCGCCGCGACGAGACCTTGGGTCTCGCCACGCGTGAAGAGCGCAGATCCGTGCACACGTGGAAGCAGACCCACTTCGATCGAGATGGGTCGCACGGTCTTGGTGTCGCGACCGTCGATGCGCTCGCCCTCGTGCGTGATCATGCGTCGCATCACGGTCGCCTGCGCATCGTGGAACGCGACCTTCATCAGCGATTCCAACTCGGGCGTCGCCGGCGCGAGCGTTGCGATGGTTTTCTTCTGGATCTCTTTGAACATTGCATACCGCGCGCCCTTGACCCGCGTGCGGCACGCTTGCTTCAAATCCGCGAGGGCAGTCTCCATGACCAATTTGCGCAACGCGGCGTCCGGGAGCGCAGCGGTGAACGCCCGCTTCGGCTTGCCGACCGCCTCGCGAATTCGGTTCTGCAAGTCGATCAGCGGCTGGACGCTCTTGTGCCCGAACATGAGCGCATCGAGGAATTCGTTTTCCGGAACCTCGTTGCAGCTACCCTCGACCATGACGATCGCGTCGCGACTCGCAACGACGATCACGTCCATGTCGCTCTTGGTGAGTTCCTCGAACGTCGGGTTGGCGATGAGCTTCCCCTCGATCCGACCCACGCGCGTGGCCGCGATCGGCCCGCCCCAGGGAATGTCCGACAGCGTGAGCGCGACGGATGCGCCTGTGACCCCGAGAATGTCCGAAGGGTGGATCTTGTCGAACGACAGCACGGTCGCAACGATCTGGACGTCGTTCTTGTAGCCTTCGGGAAACAGCGGGCGACACGGGCGGTCGATCAGTCGTGACGTGAGAATTTCGTCGTCACGCAGCCGGCCCTCGCGCTTGAAGAAGCCTCCCGGGATCTTGCCTGCGGCGTACGTTTTCTCGACGTAGTCACAGCTCAACGGAAAAAAATCGATGCCCGGGCGCGGCGAACCCGAGTCGCACGCCGTGACGAGCACCATCGCTTCGCCACACGTGATCAGCGCAGAACCGTGGGCTTGCTTGGCGAGACGTCCGGTTTCAATAGTGAGGGTCGTCGAACCGAGTTCGACGGATTCGCGGATGATGGTCATGGTCGTAGCTCCTGGGCGAAGCTCCTGCCGCCCGCGGTTTCCGACCGCGACGCGTGAGCCCGCCTCTCATTGGGAATCCGGATGGATCGCGCGACGCCAACCGTGGCGCACGCGGTGCCGGATGAGTGCGGAGCGTCGACTTCCTCCTCGGTTCCTGGCCACGAACCGTCCCCGTGACGGGCAGCTCGTGGGCACGAAGCGAAGACGAAGCAGTCCAACCCCGCGATGCGTTCGATCGGTTCGACCGATCTCTCCGGCGGGCGCGCCGGGTTTTCTGGCGCCCGTCGGTGTTCCCGCTTGGCGCGGGGCCTGCGGGTCCCTTACTTACGAAGATTGAACGCCGTCAATGCACTGCGATACCGATCGATGGCGGTACGCTTCAAATAATCCAACAATCGTCGGCGCTGCCCCACGAGCTTCAGGAGACCCCGGCGAGAATGGTGGTCTTTCTTGTGCGTCTGGAAATGATCCGTCAGATACGTGATTCGCTCGCTCAAGAGCGCGATCTGGACCTCGGGCGAACCCGTGTCCGTCTCATGCTGACGATGCTTCGCGACGAGTTCGGAAATCTTGGCACTGTGGAGGGGCATGCGATGGGTCTCGTGGTTGCTTGAATCGGGCGCGGGAGTATACGGGCGACGGTCCGCGTGTCAACGACCACGAAATTTCCAGCACGTTCCGCGTGGTCGCAGGCCGAGCCGCTCGCGGTTGCCGTGTCGCGGGCTGGCGTGCCGCTCGCAACCTGTTCGCACTCGACAATCTGCACGTCGAACGTCTGGAAACCGCGTATCGCGAACTCGAAGGCGCCATGCGGCCGCACAACTGTCTCAACTGTCACAGCCCGGACAACCAAGCCCGAGCCAATCCGCTGGAGCTGTTCTCGTACCCGAATCAGACGCTGGTTTCGCGACACGCGATTCGCGACCAGATCGAACGCGGATTGATGCCGCCCGCAACCGGAACCGCCACGCCGGGCATTGCGGACGCCGCCGAGCGCGCGCGACTCGCGGAACTCGCCCGCGCGTTCGAACGAGCGGCGGACGATGCACTGGCCGCCGCGGCGGACGAGCGAGACGCGGGCGACCACAGACGCAGGACTGTGATCCGTGCGAGGCCAGCGCCGTCCATTCGTCCGTCGGCGAGTTCGATTTGGATCGCCGCGGCGACGGGGCTATGATTCTTCCCCCGGGGTGCGAGATGCAGATCATCGTCGACGTTCCTGAAGTCCTTGCGTCGCAGCCAGCGGCGGAGTTGGCCTTGCGGGCTCGGCTGCTTCTTGTCGTCGATGGCGTTCGAGCCGGCCGGCTCTCCAGGTCGGGCGCCGCACAGTCGCTCGGCATGTCACTGGACGATTTCCTGATCGCCGCTGGGAAGCATGGGCTCTACGCGATCGACTACGACCTCGACGAGTTCACGCGTGAGTTGGACGACATCGCCGTGCGCGGCATGTGACGACGGGACTCGATCGTGATCGTCGTCGCGGACAGCTCACCGCTCGTCTACTTGTCGCGTGTCGGAGTGCTCGACGTGCTGGCGACGACATTTGGGAAAGTAGTCGGCCCGCGCGTCGTGTGGGACGAGGTCGTGCTCGCGCGGCCTGACGCGCCCGGCGTCGTCTCCGTGCGCTCGGCGTCCTGGCTCAGCGTCGATGACCGTGACCTTCGGCATATCGACCTGGGCCTCGATCCAGGCGAGACGGCCGCGATACTGCTCGCCGAAGTTTTGAAGGCGGACGTCCTCCTGATCGACGAGCGCGGAGGTCGGACGGTCGCGAAGGCTCGCGGAATCGTCGTCCGAGGAACGCTGGGCGTGCTTGTGCACGCGCGTGAGGCGGGACACATCGGGGCGCTCCGTCCGATCCTCGACGCGTTGGTCGACGAGGGCTTCCGAATCGCACCGGAGTTGGTGCACGAGGCGCTCCGACGTGTCGGTGAGACAACACAAGGCCGGTAGGTGCGCGCGCCATCATCCGGCTCCGCTTCGTTTGATACGCACCGAGCGGACGCCCTCCGTGTGCACGAGCAGCGTCGCGGAATTCCATCCACGCCCCCTACCGCCACGCGCGCGTCCGTCCGCAGGATCGATGCCGTACGCAATCGGACGCGGACGCTGGATGCCGAGTCGCACAAGTTGGTTCACCGCACCCGTCACAATCAACGCCTGCCCGATCACGACGGTGTCCTCGACCCACTCAGGAAACGAGCCGCCGGCACGCCACACGTCGACGGCGTCGATCACCGCGGGGAGTCCGAGTAGGAAGGCAGTCGCAACGTTCGACACGGGGCCAAGAGAAAGGCCGGGAACCGCAAGCATCGCGACGACAGTAGACGTCAGTGATACGGTCGCATCATGACTGGTAGCCGAGCGTGGTGGTCTCTGGGTGCGTTGTCGGGAGTGTTGTACGCGTTCTCAGGCTTGGCGGCGTGCGCGACGGCGGAGGTCCCACTCGACGTCGTGCGCCGCACGGACGCGTCGGGACCTGGCTTCGACGTGCTCGATTTGCGCGACGGCGCGATGGGTGAATGCGACCCGGGCGCGACGCGTGGCTGCTACACGGGCCCGGCCGCTACCCAGCGGATCGGCGTCTGCGTCGATGGAATCCAGACGTGCAACAGCGCGGGGTTGTGGAACACGACGTGCCTCGCACAGACGTTGCCGCGCGCGATGGAAGTCTGCGGCAACGCCCTGGACGACGATTGCAACGGGATGACCGACGACGGCTGCGAGTGCATGACCGGCGCGTCACGGGTTTGCTACACAGGACCCGTCAGCACGCAGCGTGTCGGCGCATGCCACGACGGAATGCAATCGTGCGGCGCCGGCGGACGCTGGTCGCCCGACTGTGCCGGCGAGGCTCGACCGGCGGCCGGAGAAGTTTGCGGCAACTCCGTCGACGACGACTGCAACGGAATGACCGACGAGGGCTGCGGTGGTTGCACGCCCGGCGATTCGCGGCCGTGCTTCCTCGGGTCCGCATCCGCGCGAAACGTCGGAACGTGCCGCGACGGTGTTCAACTCTGCACCGCGGCCCGAACATGGAGCGCCGACTGCATGGGGCAAGTTCTGCCGGCCGCCGCCGAAGTGTGCGGCAACTTCATGGACGACGACTGCAACGGTCGCGCCGACGAAGGCTGCCCTCCGGAATCCGATCCGTGCAACGCGAATCACATGTGCAGCGTGTGCACGGCCGCCCGCAATTGCGGTTGGTGCAGCAACGTTTCGCGATGCATTTTCGGGGACTTCTTCGGCCCCCGAGACGGCGCGTGTGGGTTTCTGAACTGGCGCTGGCTCAGCATCTCGAGCTGCGGCGGAACGAGCGATCCGTGCACGACGAACGCGACATGCAGTTCGTGTGCGGCGGCGGCGGGGGGCGGTTGGTGCCGCAATCTCAGCAGTTGTCATGGCGGGAGCAGCACGGGACCCACCAACGGCGCGTGCCCTGCGAGTTCATGGAACTACACCGCGAGCAGCTGCCCCGCGACCGATCCGTGCATGGCGAACACGACATGCACCGCGTGCGGCGGCGCGAGCGGCTGCGGTTGGTGCCGCAGTCGGAGCACGTGCTACTCGGGCACGGCGTCGGGTCCAACCGGAGGCGCGTGCGCAGCGGCCGACTGGGCGTATACCGCCTCGGCGTGCACGCCCCCGGATCCATGCGCGTCGAATTCGTCGTGCACGGCGTGCGTCGCGGCATCGGGCTGCGGCTTCTGCCCAAACGTGCGGCGTTGCATCTCGGGAACGTTCTTCGGTCCGCGCGACAGCGCCTGCAGCTTCTCGGACTGGATCTGGACGGCATCGTCGCGCTGCACGAGCAGCGATCCATGCGCAACGAACACGAACTGCGGAACGTGCTCGGCCGCCGCAGGGTGCGGTTGGTGCATCGACCGCGGCGCGTGCGCGTCGGGCTCCTCCACGGGCCCCACGGACGCAAGTTGCACATCGACAAACTGGGCCTGGACGTCCGATCGCTGCCCGTGACGATCTGCGCATCCGGGAGTTAACTATTTAGCTTTTTAACTTTTGAGATCGTTCCGTCACTGGGGTCCGCCCTCGCGGAACGACGTTCGTGGCGCGCCGCGCATCGCCGCCGCGGCTAGAACACTCGCACCGCCAACGGCCAGATGTGATACTCGCGCGTCGAGTGCGTCGCGTAGCGGTACACCGTCGCTTGCGTGCCGGGCACCGCGGTCGGCGGCACGCGAACCGTCGCGCTCGCCGTATCACCCGAGCTCTTCGTCGCACGGTCGAACGTGACGGTTGGCATGGCCGATCCCGAGACGTAGCTCGCGAGCCGCCAGTCGGCGACCCGCTCTGTCGACCAACGCGTGAGGATGTACACAGCATCTTCGCCGGGTGCGACGCTTCGCACCGTGTCGGGCCGGGCAACAACGTTGTAGCATGGCTCACCGGTCGCCGCCGGAACGCACGGCGCCTGATCCTCGGTGGTCGCCGCGGCGTTGGACCAACTGCGCTGCGCGACGAACCCGCCCTCACGATAGCCGACGGGATCGAGCGCGCACCGGTCGGCGACCTCGGGGCCGATCGCGAGCCACCCGCTCCCGTCGGTTGACGTGAAGTCTTGCCCGGTGAATTCTTACCGGGTCATGCGTATCACGTCGAAGGGCCAGGTCACCATCCCGATCGAGATCCGAACCCGTTCCGGCCTCCTGCCGCACACCGAAGTCGAGTTTCGCTACGAGCGCAGCGCGGTTCGATTGGTGCGCACGAAGCATCCTCGGGCGGCGCGTCGCGCCGACGCCGCACTGCGAGCGCTTCGAGGAAGCGCAACGTCGCGGATGTCGACCGACGAGATCATGGCCCTGACGCGGCGACGATGACCTCGACACTCGTCGACAGCCGCACGCGCGCCGCTAGCGACCGTCGATCTTCCCGTCGAGCGCGTCGATCTCACGCATGCGTGACTCGAACTCGTCCTTGGAAATGGCGTCGTTCTGCAAGAGCAACGACGCAAGCGTGCGTGCGTACAGCGCCAGGCTGAGCAACTTCGTCTCCGTGGCGGCCGCGTGCGACTCGAGCAAGCGCACGCGCGCTTCGATCGTCAACGCTCCCGCATTCGCCTCGCTGGCACCCTCTACTGCGGCCGCCGCGCGCAAGGCGGCGCGACGCGCTTTGATGGCCTGGTCCTCGGCGCGCTGCTCGGGCGCGCGCAGGTAATTCCACAGCGAGTCCTCGTTGAAATCACCCGGTCGGTCGAACATTCCCATGGCCCGGATTCTCTACGTATTCGCCCGCCAAGTCGACCCACTCGTTGCTGAGAACACCGCGACGTGGATCGCGTCGTGCCTCAATACGCCAGGTCGCCCCGCGTCAGCCGCGCGCCGCCACCGGGGGCGCGCAGGGGCGTCACGTCGCAGCCCGTGGTGACGCCCGCGGCGTCGACGCGCACACGAACGTCCCCGACGCGCCAGATGGTATCCAGGTTCGCCGAACACGAGCCGCTCCCCGGCAACGTGACCAATGTTGGCGCTGCACCGATGGTCGCGCGCAGGAATCCGCCGCAGTACACGTTGACCAGCGGATTCGTGGCCGGACCACTGCAGTCGTGCACCATGACGCGGAAACTCTGCCCGTCCCGCGGCGAGTCGGCGTTGATGTTCTCGATGTACCCGTGTCGTGCTTCGGACGCCAGGCCGTGTCCGTCCAAGTCGATGCGTGGATTCGGGCAACTGCCCATCAGCGTCCACGTCGGACCGCCCGGCCCCGCGCTGCATCGCAACAGGGGTCCCGGCGGCTCGCCCCACGACACGCGCGGCAAGCCCGACCGCAGGACAGGGCCGCAGTTGGCCCAGTTGCACGACGTGCCCAGTGTGATGCCTGGCAGCACGACACTGCCCGGCCCACTGAACCACGGCGTCGTCGTGTCTGGCTCGTGCAGATACAAGTCGAGGTCCGACAGGAATGCCGTGCCGGTCGCCGGGCGCCAGCACAGTTCGACGCGGAGTCCCTCGCCACCGATGTGAACGATGAACGTGCACGTCAGCACGGTGCCCGCACTCGTCGTCACGCGCACCGTCACCGTGTAGTCACCTGAGAGCTCAGGCGTGAACTGCAGTCGAGGACCCGTGAGCGAGCCGGTCGTGAACGTCGGCGTCGGGAGCACGGCTTCGCACGGCCCGCCCTGGATCTCCCAACTCCACGCCATCGCCGCACCCGGGTAGAACGTTGCGCCGTCGATGGTCACGGTCTCGAACGGACGCCCGGTCGGCACCCGCGGATCGCCGGGTCCCGGACACGACAAGACGCCGCCGCAGCACAGCCCCTCGTCCGCGCAGCCGTTGCAGTCGTTGTCGAGCATGTCGCACGTCTCCGCCGACGGCGAGATGCCGCCAGTGCACGCGCCCCACGTTCCGAACTCGCCCGTTCCCAAGCACCGCTGCGTGCCGTCCGCACACGCCCCCACGCGTCGTGACCGCGGCGGTCCACCGAAACACGACTGCACCATGCCCGGGAGGCAGGCACACCCTTCGTCGACACTGCGATTGCAGTTGTTGTCGATGCCGTCGTCGCAGATCTCCATCGTTCCGCAGCCGGTCGGTCCGGGCGTGCATGTCGTCATGGACGCATCGCAGCGCGGACCGGTCTCTGGCATCCAGCCGTTCATCCCGTCGCCGGCGTCGTCGTCTGCATCCATGAGAGTAGGGACGTCCGTCGCGCTTCCGGTATCGCGAGTGACAAGCACGTCTGGCGACATGTCGACATCGGCCGGCACGACGATGTCACTCTCGCCAGTCTCCCGTGCGCTGTCGCTGAACGGCGTTGATCCGTCACTGCACGCGACGCCAACGAGAACAGCAACCAGCGTGAGCGTTCGACGCATCGCGACCTCCCGACGAGTTCTCTTCGCCCGTGACACCGAATCGCTGACCATCGCCGCCATGCTATCACCGCTGTGCGCTCCACGGCGACTGCGTCCGCTGCGGATGAACGCCGGGCGCCGGTTCGCTTTCGCCGTCGTACCGACACGGCACCCACGGTATCCTCCGGCCATGCACCTGCCGGCGGTCCGCGTGGGTCCGCTCGAGCCACCGGAGCTGTCCGACGCTGCGTGTTGAACCCCGACGATTGATCTCGAACGTGAGACACTCAACGTCGCGACCGGCGCGCGACGGGACGCCGTGCGCTCGACTCGAACTGCACGACTCGTGGGAACAATAGGTTTCCCTCGAGATGCATGTGGTGAACGAGCGCCTTGTCGAACGCCGCGAGGGCGGCGTACAGCGCCCGTGTCTCTCTGTCGGCCGATGCAGGCGGCGTGTAGCCGAGGGTCAGCGCGCGCAACTGGTCGAGCGAATCGTCCGCAGCCTCGTGCTCGCGCAGCAACTTGGCGAACGGATCGACGACGCTGTGGAAGAGTGCGGGTGGAATCTCGCCAGTTCGTTCGAGCGCGACGACGTACGGAAATACATACCGCTCCTCGAATGCCATGTGGGTTTCGAGTTCGTGGCACAGTCGCTCGATCTCCGCCGCGATGGCTCGATGCGCATCGCTTCGCGAAGCGATGGGCGTGACGAGCGCCTGCAGTGCCACGGCATCGACGCGTGCCGCGGCGTGAACTTCGGCCGCGAGATGTCGGACCAACTCCTCGAACGCGGCGTGTGCGAACGGATCGGTCCATGGGGGCTCGGCACCCGGGCGGGACGACTCTTCGGCGAGCGCCGCGAGCACGTCCGCCACACGGGCACCCACGCGTTCGCAGGCACTTTCGAGCGGGAGCGCGCCGTGACAGCAATAGTCCACTCGATGGCGCTCGAACGCGCGCGGTGCGCCGGCGACGGTCGTCAAGACGTCGCGCACGAGGGTTTCCCGTCCGACAGGGCCGGCCGACATCGCGATCAGAATGCCCGATTTCTCTCGGATCAGTCGAGGATGAACGTCAGTTCCATCGTCACGCGGTACTCGGCGATCTTGCCGTTCTCGACTTTCGCCTTCTGGCTGACGATCTCGAGCCCGGTGATTCCGCGCACGGTTGCGGCGGCGCGCTTGAGGCCCTGGCTGGTTGCGTCGTCGAAGCTCTTCTTCGACGATGCCGTGATTTTCGTGACGCGAGCGACTGCCATGTGAACACTCCTTGACGAGCGGCGACGGTACCGCACGGATCGCGCTCCTGCTACCCGAATGCGCGCACGCGTCGTAGCAGCGGAAAGTCCGGCGCCGATCGCGACGCTGCGTACAAAAGGCTCGTCGCGAGCAATTGCGGTCGCCACGCGGGATCCGTTCGCGCAACCTCGTCGTCGACCGCGAGCGGATACTTGTAGTCGTGTTCTTCGTTGCCCTTCTCGACCATCACCCGACGGCGCTCCGCGAGGAAGGCGTCCGCCGTGCCGCCCGACGCGAAGTACGCGAGCGCATGTCGGAACGCGAGCGTCGGGTCCGACGGAACCGCATCGAACACCTGATCGATCGTCGCGCGATCGCCCGACGGAGCGATCGTGTCGATGGAGAGCGACGTGTCCTCGTGAATTCCGCGCCGCGGAATCTCGTCCGGAAGTGTTCCGATGTGGGCCGCGGCCTGGAGCAACACAAGCAACTTCGACGCCGGCGTCGGCAGCATTTCGTACGCTTGCCGGAATCCATTGTGACCCGTGACACCGTGAAGCCCCGCGAACGGTGCCGCTTCACCGCCGCGGTACCAACGGAGCATGCACTCGCACGATCGCATCAGCAGACCATCCCAGATCGACGACGGCGCGACGCCGCGACCGAGCAGCGAAGCGACCAACGCCGACGCCTCGGCACCGCCGCCCGTTCGAAGCCCGGTGATCAATTCGCGAGTCGCGCCCGCGTCGGGGGTGCCCATGAGCCAGTCCGCGCGGATCGCCGGAATGCGCGCCTCGTTGGCAGCAAAGTGCGCGAGCGCCGGATCGGAACTCGGTGTGTCGAGCAGGCCCGTGGCAATCCCGCGAAACACCGTCTCTGCGTATTGCCACCCCACGAGTTGGAACAGCCGCACCGCTTCGACTGGATAGATGATCTGATGTGCGATGTTTCGCACGTCGCGCGTGCCGAATCGCACGAGGGTATCGATCACGTCCGCCTGCGGGGCCGAGCGATAGAGTGACACCATGGCGGCGTCCGCATCGGCGGCTTGGCCTTGGTCCACGGCGGTCCGAAGTCGCGCGGGCGCCTCGGCGACCGGCGGCAATCGCGTCGCGTCGAGCCGCCCGAGTACGGGCAGTCCGACCGTCACCTGCCGCGCGTGCTTGTACGCATCGAGCAGGAAGTACAACGGCACGCGTCGATCGGCGGTGACCAACTCCGTCGCGTGGTGAATCTGATGGACCGTGAACGCCGGATGCAGCCAGCCGCCGACGGGCATGGGTGGCAACCCGCGGGTCGACGCGATGGCAATCGCGGCGAGAAACCGCTCCTGCGTGAGCCCCTCCCGCAATTTCATCGCAAGCACGTCGGGCGCGTCGCCACGCGACGTGCTCTCGATCCAGCGCACCGTCTCAGCGAGGTCCGCGGGCACGTCCGCCACAGGTGGAATCGCCGGACGACCGCATCCAACGAGCCTCGACGTGCCAAGCGCTGCAGCGCCGACCGCGACCAATCGGAACGCATTTCGACGAGTTACTTGCATCGATCCACCCATAGCACGACCGCCGCCCGCAACCCGTGTTGCCGCTCTGCCGGTATCTCTCCAGGCCGCGAACCGCTACACTTTCCAATCCAATGCTCGCAGGCTTGCGCCCCTGTCTGCTCTCGCTGCCACTCGCGTTTCTCTCCGGGTGCGGCGCACGCACGGGCCTCGACGCTCCCGACGCCACGGCCGCACTCCCCGACGTTGCGCCGTCGACGTCGTGCACACTCGACCCCACCGTGCACCAACTCGGACCGTCCAGTGCACCGGCCTTCGCGTACGCAGTGCAGGCGCGTGATCCCGACGGGGCCGCGGGGTGGCTCGTCTCGAGCGGGCACGGATGGCCACCGACGGAAATTGGTCGAATTGCGACAATCGGTCCATCGCTCGATGTCACGGCGACGACGACCACCGCCTCGTCGCGTGTCTTCGCGGGTTGGACGGCGGACGGCACCGTATCCCTTGCAATGACGGAGACCAACCAACGCGTCGCGCTCGAGCTGCTGCGTCTGTCCGGTCGAACGCTCACGACGCTCTCGACGATTGCGCTGTGCGCGAGTTGTACCGCCGCGCGATCGCCGCCCGTCGCGCTCTCGGAACGATGGATGTTCGCGACCGAGCGTGCGGGGGGAACCGACATTCACGTTCGCGCTCGGATGAATCTCGCCGAGGTCACGCCTCCGCTGCGGCTCGCGGGTGTCGAGCCACACGTCGCCATCTCCGACCGGGGACCGCTGTGGTCCCTTCGTCGCAATGACAACATCGCGCTCGCACTACTCGACTCCAGCGCGCGCGTGCTCGGGGGAATCGACGCTGCATTCTCGGTTCCAATTCGCAGCTCGTTTGCGCACGCGGTGATGTCGACTGGCGACATCGCAGTGTTTGGCATTCGAGTCGAACCCACGGGCAGAACACTTCTCTTCGAGCGCGTCACAGCAGACTTCGTCCCGACACCGCACGTCATACTCGCCCCGATGCGAGGCATCCCGACGTACATGAACGCCGCAGCGCACTCCGGGACCGCTGCGGCGACGTGGGGCGATCAGTCCTCACCGGGGGCAGGCGCGTACGCGACGGTGATCGCGCGCGACGGCACCGTGCTCTGGCCCCCTGCGATTGTCAGTACGGAGATCGCCAATCAGGCGAGCCACACGATTTGGAGTGCCATTGCGCCGCACCCGAATGGCTACCTCGTCGTGTGGGGCGCGTGGGAAGAACGGACGATGTACGCGTTGTATGCGCGCATATTGCGATGTCCCGCGCGGTGAACGCGACCGTACGCGCCGGGCGAACATTCGAGTCACGTGGGCCGATCCCGCGGATAAAACGCGACGACGATCGCGTTCAGTACCACGAGCGCGAGAAGCAACTGGAAGAGCGGCAGCATCGCGACGCGAAGCGCTTCAGCCGCACCCGATGCCAGCGGTGCGGCACCGCGCGCGCGATGCGGCGTGAGCAGCGCTGTCAGCATGTCGGGTGAAATCGACGAGCCGATCCGAGCCGCGAGCAAGACACCCAGTCCGCCCACTCCGATCGCGCCGCCGATGGAGCGAGCGAACATGCCGAGTGCCGTCACCACGCCGCGTTGGCGTTGTTCGACACTCGTTTGCAACGCTACGACGAGTGCCGTGTTCGCGACGCCCATTCCGCAACCGAAGACGAACATCGACGCTTGAATGCCGCGCGCGGTCGCATGCGTACCGAGGACCACGGCGAACAGACCGATGCCGACGAGGCACAGCGCTGCTCCGACGCGAATCGGGGCGCGAAAGCCGATGCGAGTCAGTCGACGCCCCGTGAGCGTCGCGGCGATGGGCCATCCAACGAGCATCGGTGCGATCGCGCCGCCTGCCTGTGCCGGCCCGAGGCGCAACGCGCCTTGCACGAACAATGGAATGTAGATCACACAACCCATCATCACGGCGCCCGTGAGCGCGTTGGACAGTGCAGACGTCGCGACGACTCGCCGGGCGAGCAAGTCGAGTGGCAGAACAGGTTCCGCCGCGCGGCGTTCAGCGAACAGAAACAGTGCGACCGCAACCGCCGCGACGGGCAGTGTGATCGAAGGCCATTGGCGACCTGCACCGAGCAGCAGCGCAAGCGTTGCGACCGTCAGCGTGAATGCTCCGGCCCAGTCGATCCGCACGCGCACGTCGCGTGGTGGGGCTTCGCGATACGCGAACGCGAGGACGGCCATGGACGCGAGCCCGAACGGCACATTGATCCAAAACACCCAGCGCCAAGACCAGACGTGAACGATCAGTCCGCCCAGGAGCGGTCCCGAGATTCCCGCGATGCCCCAGACGGCACCGAAAAAGCCCTGGACTCTGCCTCTCTCTTCGAGCGTGTAAATGTCCCCGACGATGGTGAGACCCACCGGCTGCATGGCTCCGGCTCCGAGCCCCTGCAACGCTCGAGCGGCGATGAGTTGCACGATGGAGGTTGCGGCGCCACTTGCGAGCGATCCGAGCAGGAAGAGTGCGACCCCGCCCAGAAGAATGCGTTTGCGGCCGAACAGGTCCGCGAGCTTGCCGAATACCGGCACTGCGACCGTGGATGCCAGCAGGTACGCCGACCCGACCCAACCGTACAGCGCGAGACCTCCAAGGTCCGAGATGATGGTGGGCATTGCGGTTCCGACGACGGTGGACTCCATCGCGGCCATCGCCATCGATAGGATCACCGCGAGTGTCGTCAGCGGACGACTCGTGGACGTCGCGTGCAGTGTCGCCCCCCCGGGCGGGTCGCTCAACGCCGAGCCCGCGCCCAGGCGACAGCGGCCCGCGGCGCGAGCACTCCTGCGCCCTGGACGTCTCGCGAAACGTGTGGAAGCGGGATCGCCGTCGAGAGCAGGCCGTCGCGCACGTGCTTGGGGGTCAGCTTGGGGTGAACCTCGAGCATCTGTGCCACGACGGACGCCGTGATCGGTGCGGCGAACGACGTGCCGTCGACGTGCTGGTGCTGCGACGACACGAACTTGCCGCGCTCGATCCGCATCGTCACCGCCGCGATCAGCGCTTGGAGAGACCCGTCGGCTTCGGTGTTGGTCTCGGCCGGAGGATGGAACGAGGCTGCGATTGCGGCCTCGTCGAGTACCTCTCGCAGCGCATGAAGTGCCGCCGCCTCGCGCGCCGTTCGCGTCCCGGGAATCATGGGCGCGGGCAGCCAGCACGCCGGGGCGACGAGATCGGGCTTCACGACGCCTCCGGGCCGGTGGCCACCGCTCGATGGCCAGATGCGGTCGTCGCCAGCGTCGCGCGTGTTCTGGTCATCACTGCCGCCCACGGTGATCGCATCCCGCGCGGAGGCCGGCGGTTGCGGTGGCACTCTCGGATCGTTCCCCGCCGCCGCGACGACCACCACGCCCGATGCCACGACGTCGGCCACGGCTTTGTCGACGTCCTCGGCGTACGGATCGTCGGGCTCGACGCCCAGTGATACGCTCAGAACGCGAATGCCCAGCTTCGGGTATCGCAGCGGAAAGCGAATCGCCGACGCGACGAGCGCACCGTCGATGTTCCCGTCCGCTCCCGCGGCTTGAATGAGCACGACGTCCGCTTCGCTCGCGAGGCCACGGTATCTTCCGCCAGACGTGTGACCGCTACCGACGGCCGCGCACGCGGTCATCGTTCCGTGCCAGGCGGCTGGACGAGGATCGAGGAAGTCCGTGAGTACCGGCCGCGGTCGCGTGGCGTCGGCAAACGCGCGGAGGCGACGACGCGGCATGACGAGGTCGGGGTGCGCGAAGAACCCCGAGTCGACGAACGCCACGCAGATCCCGCGGCCGCGCAGATCGAGATCCGCGTCGAGGCGCTCGGGCAGCGAGAGGATTTCGTCCATCGGGGCCGCGGAGGATAGCGCAGGGCGGGGGCGGCGGGGGCGCGTTCGGGACGGGCGAACTTGGCGGATGCGTCTGGAACCGGCGCGATCGCCGCGCTACAACTTGTTCGGTGCGTTGCCATCGAACTCGGACGGCGTGGTTCGCAGCGGTCGTGATGCTCGTCGGATGCGTCACGACCCGCTATGTGCACATCACGGTCGCCGGCGCTTCCCCGCAGGTGGTGGCCGCGCAATCGCTCCTACCGCTGCGCGCGCCCGGGGACTTCGATCACACGCGCCGCGCCGACCTCGACGAGGGCTGTGCACGCAGCAACGCCCCGTCGTTCGGCTACCGCGTGATCGGCGACGAGGCCCATCGTGCGGCGTGGCGCGCCGGGTGCCAGCCGGGCGTCAATCGATTCGGGCGGACGGACCCGGACATCTTCTGCTGCCCGATGCTTCCTCCGTCGAGCGCCGATCCGGGCTTCTCCGCCGTGACGCCGCCGCCGTCGAACGACGACGACGAGACCGAAACTCCGTCCTCGGGTCCACCCGCGACGACGGAGTTCGGACAAAACGGCGTTCGCGTCGGGCGCCGCGGAGACGTCGATCGGTACTGTCGTGAGATCGGTGCGCCACCATTCGCGTGGATCGTCGAGGGCGCCGCGCAACATGCCAACGCACAGCGACTCGGGTGTCGCGAAGGTCTGAACTCGTTTCACAATCGCGATCCGGACATCTACTGCTGCGCGGGTACCATCGCCCAGTCGGCGCTGCGGCTTTCGGCAGGCGCCGCGACCGGGCAACCGGCGGGGGGAACGTCGTCGTTCCAACGGAGCCGCCGTTCGGACCTCGACGCCAACTGTCGCTCGATCGGCGCGCCTCCCCTCGGCTGGATGGTCATCGGCGACGCCAACCACGCCGCCGCGCAGGGTGCTGGCTGTCGCACGGGACTGAACATGTTCCGCCGACCGGATCCCGACATCTACTGCTGCCCCAATTGAACTCGCGCTCTGCGATGGTCGCGTGGTTCGCTGCGGCGGCGCTGTCGGCGCTTCCAGCGTGCCGCCGGCGCAATCGGACGCACGCAACACCGACGGCCCCTGCTCCGCAGTGCGAGGACGTCGCGTTCGGCGCACCAGCGTTCGACGCCCTGGTGCTGGGCCGCGGTAGCTCCGCGGGGCTCCTGTACGAAACGCACATCGATCGTCTGACAGACGTCGCGCGCGCGCAATCGATGCTCGAAGCCGCGACGCGCACCGACCCGACGATCGTTCCGATGAACACGCGACTTGCCCTTCACGGCGACGTCCTCGGACTCGTCCAGCGTCTTCGCGCAGCACGGCGCTCGAGCACAATGCTCGATGCGCTCATTCGCGCGGCAACCGCGCTCGCGACTCGGCTCACGCCGCGGCCGGGCGACGTACAGGACTCACAGGCGGTTCCCATCGCGGCGAGCACTGCGCTCGGGCCCGGATGGATCGAACACGGGTCCGAACTGTCGAGTCTGATGCACGAGCGTCTGTTCGGCATGCGACGGATCTTTCGAATCCTCACGCGCGGCGACGAGCGCGCACTCGTCAGTCAACTCGTGACCGTCGACACGTCGGGACACGCGGTGCGATCACCGATTTCTGGCGAAATCGAGAGGCTTCGCTTCGCCGGAGATCGCGTCGCCGAAGCACGCGTATGGCATCTCGACCATGGCCACCTGCGGTGCCGCGGCGTCGGGCACGAGCTGGTCGAGGTCGGGGCCGTCGCGCATGTGCCGGCGGACGGCGCGAATGGCTTCCTGCTCGAGAGCGACACGCCGATCGCGCTGACGGACCTGCCGTGCACTCGGTGTCACCGCGACCGCGGGACGATGTCGTTGCCCACGGACGTTCCCGAGCCGACGGCGCGCCACGCGGCGCTGCTACGCACGTTCGAGCGCGAGGTCGCGACTTGGCAAATGGTCACGCAGTGATGCCCTCAATCGTCATTGATGAACGCGAGGGCGATGATCACGCCGATGAGAATCGCGAACGCACCGCCCACCATGACGATCTTTCGAACGACGACCATGCTGCGATGTTGTGGGGGCAACTGCGCCATCGCGATCGGGCCGTGCGTCGTGCAGTGGTAGTTCCCGGCAAACGCGCGCCAGAGAAGGTAGCCGAATAGACCGCCCGCCCGCCCCGCCACCGCACCGCCCATGGTCCCCATCGTCCCGCCGTGCGTCGGCGCGCCGCAGTGCGGACAGGGTACTTTGCCAAACAGCCCGATCGGCGCGACGGATTGTTGCCCGGGAGTGGGCTGCCCCGGCCACTGTTGCTGCTGTTGCGGCTGCTGCTGCTGTCCCTGCCACGGCTGTTGTTGCGGCTGCGTCGGCTGCCATCCCGCGGGCGCGCCGTAGCCGGGCTGGCCACCCGGCGGACCTCCGCCCCACGGAGGACCATTGCCACTGGGAGGTTGACCGCCGGATGAGTTCATCAGGCGATGAGACGCTCGATCCCGTGTGCGGTCAAGCGGTGTACGATTGCGTACATGAGTACGCGCAGCGCCCTCATGCGATCGACTCGGACGCACGCGGCTACGCTCGTGCCGCTGGCGTTGTCGTGCTCCCGCTTCCGCGTGTACCCCAGTCCGATCACGCTCCATCCGACGGAGAGCGCGATGCTCGACGGCGGCGGCGGGTAGATCGGTTCTCCCGTGGCGGACTTCTTCCCCGACCCACCCGTTGATCCCGTTCCGGTCATCGCAACGGAATTGCGCCTCCCGCCCGCGGGCGTTGCGTCCGTCGTCCGTCTGCTCGCCGACGGCGCGACCGTTCCGTTCATCGCACGATACCGCAAGGAGGCGACGGGCAACCTCGACGAAGTGCAGATCCGCGCCGTCGAAGAACGCCACGAGTACCTCCTGCAACTCGACGCACGCCGCCGCGTGGTGCTCGCGGAGATTCACTCCCAAGGGAGACTTACCGACGCGCTCGCGGAAACGATCCGCGCGTGTCGCTCGAAAGCGGATCTCGAGGACCTGTACCTCCCTTTCAAGCCGAAGCGCCGCACGCGCGCGATGATCGCCCGCGAGCGCGGACTGGAACCGCTCGCAGATCTGATCTGGAGACAACCGCTGGACGGACTCGCGCCAATGGACGCAGCACGCAAGTTCGTCACGGTCGATGTTCCGGACACCGACGCGGCACTCGCGGGTGCGCGGGACATCTGCGCAGAACGCATCAACGAGAGCCCGTCCATTCGCACGCTCACCCGCGCGACGTACGCCCGCACGGGCGTGCTCCGAGTGGAGAAGCGCAAGGCCTGGGCGGACAAGGCGACGAAGTTCGACATGTACTCGGCGTTCCAAGAGAAGATCTCGCACATCCCGTCGCACCGGATCCTCGCGATGTTTCGCGGGGAAACCGAGGAAGTCTTGCGTGCGTCCATCGAGGTCGACGAGGCCCCGTTGCTCGCGTCGATCGAACGCGCAGTGCACGTGCAACCGCGCTCGCGGTGGTCGCACGAGCTGCAGCTCGCGGCGCGCGACGCGGTGAAGCGATTGCTCGCGCCCAGCATCGAGAACGACTTGCGCGAGGAGCTGAAGATCCGCGCCGACCGAGATGCCGTCGCGGTGTTCGCACAGAATCTACGCGAACTGCTCCTCGCCGCTCCGTTCGGTGCGCGCCCGGTCATCGGCATCGATCCGGGTCAACGAACGGGCTGCAAGTGCGTCGCGCTCGATGCAACCGGCAAGCTACTCGCCGTCGCGCACTTCAACCTCGTCACGGGCGACCGCAGCGTCGCGGAGGCGCGGCGAACCGTCGCGTCGCTGTGCCGCAGCCATCCGCCAGCGGCCATCGCCGTCGGGAACGGCACGCACGGACGCGAGACCGAGTCGTTCGTGCGGGAGATCGTTCGTTCCGAGTCGCTGGACGGCGTGCTTGTCGTGTCCGTGAGCGAGAGCGGCGCGAGCGTGTACTCGGCCAGCGACACTGCGCGGGAAGAATTCCCCGAGCTGGACGTGAGCATTCGCGGAGCCATCAGCATCGCGCGAAGGTTACAGGATCCTCTCGCCGAGCTTGTGAAGATCGATCCCAAGAACATCGGCGTCGGTCAGTACCAGCACGACGTTCACCAACCGCTGCTCGTGCGAACGCTCGACGGCGTGATCGAGAGTTGCGTGACGCTCGTCGGCGTCGAGTTGAACACCGCCAGCGCGTCGCTGCTCGCCCGCGTGCCCGGCATCGGCCCCGGGCTCGCGCGGAAGATCGTCGCGCACCGCAACACACACGGCGCGTTTCGTCGACGCCGGCAATTGCTGGACGTCTCGGGACTGGGTCCGCGGGCATTCGAACAGATCGCGGGATTCTTGCGCGTGCGAGGCGGCGAACATCCGCTGGACGCGAGCGCCGTGCACCCGGAGCGCTACGCCCTGGTCGAACACATGGCGAAGGACCTGGGCGTGCCGATGGCGTCCCTCGTGAACGACGCGGTGACCGTCGCGAAGATCGCGCTGCCGCGGTACGTCGCAGGGGACGTCGGGCTGTACACTCTGCAGGACATCGTCAACGAACTGCAGAAACCGGGCCGCGATCCGCGCAAGACGTTCGAGCCGCCGGCGTTCCGGGACGACGTGCGGACCCTGGAGGATCTCTCCATCGGGATGCTGCTCGAGGGAGTCGTGACGAACGTCGCGGCGTTCGGCGCGTTCGTCGACGTGGGCGTGCACCAGGACGGCCTCGTGCACATCTCCAAACTCGCCGACCGTTTCGTACGCGACCCCAACGAAGTCGTTCACGTGGGTGACAAGGTTCGGGTGACAGTGCTCGAGGTGGACCTCACACGACGGCGGATCAGCCTGTCAGCCCGCGAGGCCGACCGACCGGACCGCAACTGACGGGCCACCTTGAGTCTTGCGTCCGTGTATCCTCTCGACGCCATGTCGATCGAGATTCGTGAGCACGCGCCCGGGAGCGACGTCAAAGACTTCATCGACGCCGGGCACGTAGTCTTCCGCGACGACCCGGCGTTCGTCCCGCCACTCGACTTCGAGATCGGCGAACGACTTTCCCCCAGACACAACCCCTTCTTCACGCGCGGTGAGGCGACGTACTTCACGGCCTGGCGCGACGGCAAGGTCGTCGGGCGCACGACGGCGTCGGTCGACCGCGAGTACCTGCGTCTGTGGAAAGACGACACGGGCTTCTTCGGTCTCTTCGACACGATCGAGGACGAAGCCGTCGCTCGCGGCCTGTTGGACCGGGCCGAACATTGGCTTCGCGGCAAGGGAATGACCCGAGTGCTCGGTCCGGCGGGCCTGTACATGAACGAGGAAGTGGGCCTGTTGATCGAAGGTCACGAGCACCCGCCGCAATTGTCCATGGGTCACTCGCGAGCGTGGCAGTCGCGCCTCGCCGAGGCGTGTGGCTACGAAAAAGAGAAAGACCTGCTCTGCTGGCGCTACGACGAATCGATGGGTTTCAACGAGCGCACGTTGCATGCGTGGGAACAGATCAAGAAGCTGCCCGAAGTGAAACTCCGCAGCATCGACGTGAAGCGCTTGCCGCAGGAACTCGATCTCGTGATGGCGATCTACAACGACGCATGGGCGGGCAAGTGGGGTTTCGTCCCGATCCTGGCCGACGAACTCGCGAAGATCGTCAAAGACATGAAAATGGTCCTGGATCCAGACATCGCGTTCATCGCGGACGTAAACGGTACGCCGGGCGGCATGTGCATCATGGTGCCGAATCTCAACGAAGTGATTCGGGACCTCGGCGGAAAGATATTTCCGTTCGGGTGGGCGAAGTTGCTCTGGCGGCTCAAAGTGAAGCACCCGATCTCGACACGGTTGATCCTGCTCGGCGTGCGCGCCGACGTGCGGGCCAACGTCAAGCGGTACGGCGGTCTTTCGGCAGCGATGTACGTCGAAGTCGCGAAGCGCGGCCTCGCGAAGGGCTACAAATGGAGTGAATTGAGCTGGACACGCGAAGACGACGCGCCGATCAACCTCGGAATCCGGTCGATGGGCGCGAAGGTCTACAAGAAGTATCGCGTGTATCGAAAGGCGCTGTAGGCCGACGGAAACCGTTCCACCCTGCCGACTGAGTGGGGGGTAAGACACTGAGTCGGCGCACGCTACGGCGTGAAACGGATCGCGTTTGCAGCACTCACTGACATTGCCGTGTCGAACGAGTGCTGGCGTCCCGAGGTTCCCGCCACGTTCTCGATCCCGATCGTCGCCGACGAACCCGTCACGAGCGGTGCCATCGCGCCCGCCGTCAGCGTGCAGTAGTGGAACTCGATGACGTTCGTGGTCTCGAAGACTTTCGCCTGGAACGTGAGCCGCGCGGTCATGTCGGCGTAGTGCGCGAAACTCGTCCATTGAACGACGTGCCGACGGTTGGGCGCAGTCCCGAGCGTACGAATGAGAACGCTCGAACCCATCACGGGAAACAGGTCGTCCCAGAACGGCGCGAGGAAACGATCCGGCGCTCCCGCCGTCGGGATCGCGACGTTCGTGTACGAGTTGCTCGGTGTCCCGGTCAGCGTCGGGTACAGCTGAAATAGCCCGTTCGACGACACGGAGTACTCGAGTTCGTTCTCGCCGAAGAACGTGATGGCAAACGGCAGGTCCAAGATTCCCGAGACCGTGTCGTCGCCGCCGACACCCATCACCGCCGTGCCGCCGGTCATGTCGTCGCACGCGACTGGGATGGTCGTCTCCACGTAGTTGCGCGCGATCGTCACGGCGAGATCGAAGATGCCGTTCGTCGCGTTCGTCGCGCCACCGATCGCAAGAATCACGGTCTGCGTCGCAGCGCTCGAGTTCGTGTATGTGAGCGTCTCGGCCGCACCGACCGCACCGCCGTTGGCCGTGCCGAGGCATGACGTGACCCCGCACGCGCTCTCGAGACGGATCACGGCATCCATCGTGGGAGCGGGTGTCACGCGCGCCTGAAGCGTCTGACCCGCGGGAATCATCGCCCGGTAATAGAGCACCGCGCCCGTCGCAGTCGCGAGGCACGCCGCCGTCGCGTTTTCCGTACCGGCCGCTGAGTTCTGCGAGCGCAGGGTCGTCCCGTCGATGACATCGGTGGCCGTCGGGCACGTCGTGTTCGTCGGCGGCGGCAGGATCTGGACCTGAAGATCGAACAGTCCCGACACGATCGGGTCGACACCGCCCACGGCGATGATCACGGTCTGCGTCGCGCCGCTCGTGTTGCCGTACACAAGTCGCTCCGGTCGGAACGAGCCACTCGCATTGGAACTCGCGACGCACGTCGCAGCGCCGCACGCCGCGAGGAGACGAACGGCCGGATCCCAATCAGTCTGCGGCGTCGCCGTCGCGACCAGTGTCGATCGCGCCGGGACGTCCACCCGGTAGTACAACACGGTGCCCTGCGCACCACCGAGGCACGTGGCGTTCAAACGATTCGTTCCCGCTGCGGCGTTCTCGCCGGTGATCATCGCCGGCGGGGTCACGACGCGGGCCATCGTGCAGTCGGCGTTGGCGACCAGCGGCGGTACTGCGGACAACGAAGCGCTGAGCGTCACGGGCCCGCCCGACGCCGGTGTCGTACTGCTGACCGAAACGAACACCATGAGCGGTGCCGCGCCGCGGTTGTCGACGGTCGCGCCCGCCGCCGTCCCCGCCCCCGGCGACTGCGTGCCGGAAATGCAACTCGTTGCACCGCACGCACCGACGACCCGAAGCGCCGGCGTCCAGGCCATGGCGCCCATCGGTACCGCCGTGAGTGTCGCCCGTTGCCCCGCCGGGATCGTCAGCGAGTACCAGAGTTGCGGACCGTTCGCGCCCATGAGGCACGCCATGCTCGGCGCTCCGCCCGTGAGTACATCGCCCATCGCGGCCGTGCCCGGCGTGAGCGTCGCCGCCGTGGCGCAGGTGCTGTTGGCGGCGGGCGAGAAGCTGGTCAGCGTCAGCGTGTACATTCCGCCAGTGCCCATCGCGAACGTATCGACGACCACGAAGTAGTCCCCTGGATCGAGCGTCGTCCTGATGCGCGAATTCAAGTTGCCGCCCATGATGTCGTCGTTGCAGGCGATCTCGCCGGTCATGCTGTCGCACGCGCGGCGAATGGACAGCACGGTATCGAACATCGCGTTCGTCGTGAGGATGACTCCCGTCCGCGTCATCACGTGAAGAGTGTAGATTTGTTCTGGACCGCCCGTCGCGGCGCAACTCGCCGTGGGGATTCGGCTCATGCCCATGGTCGTGCCCATCGCAGTGTCGCTCGGCAGCGTGAGCGCGCGCACGATCGGCAGGGAGCACGCAGGCGCGTCAAAGAACGTCGGACCGTCGAGGGGAGCGGGCACATCGGGCACGACCGGAATGTCCATCCCGACTGGAACGTCGATCGTCGGGACGTCGTCGGCATCCGTGACGATCGGCACGTCGTCCGCGTCCGCCACGACAACGTCGTCCGCGTCGGGCGGCGGCGCGTCTGGCTTGATGACCGCGTCGGTCGGCACGTCGGCCCCGGCGCCGTCGGTCACGATCCCGTTGTCGACGGCGACACCGTCCGCGCCCCCATCGGCACCACCATCCGGTCGGACCGCCGAGCCGCACGCCATGCCAAACGCCACGACCAAGACCAAACCGAACCGAATCGCTGTCGAGTGCATCGTCATCCCTCGAAGTCATCGAACCAAGGTACGCCGCGACGGACCGCCGGCCGCGGGATCAATTCCGCGAGTATTGCCGAATCGCGCCTCGGCGTCGATGCCGCCATGCGCCGGCCGCCGACCGGCCTTGCACCGCAGCGCCCGCGCGTCTAGCATCCGCGGCCCCAAAAAAGGATTCCGAGCCGATCCATGTTCGAAGGCCTTCGCAAACACTCCCAGTCGTTTTTCATCGTCGTGCTCGTCGCGTCACTCGCGACGATCTTCGGCGTCAATTTCGGGCCAGGCAGCCGTGGCTGCAGTGCCGGATCCCTGCGGGTCAACGACATCGCGCGCGTCTACAACAGCACGATCACCGAAGAAGACTTCCGCTCGCTCGCGCGCCTCACCAATCTCTCGGAGTCTCGCAACCAGCGACTCCTGCGGAGCGCCATCGTCGACGGACTGATTGAGCGCGAGCTGCTCGCACACGAATCCGAGCGACTCGGATTCCGAGTGAACGAAGACGAGATCAACCGCGAGATCCGGGACGGCTACTACTACCGCTCGCTCGGCATCCAGCAGCTCATGTCCGCCGCCGCAGATTTCAGCGAGGACCCGACGGACGCGCGCCGCCGGGCGATCTATGCGCGAGTCGAGAATCGTCGACCGAACGACGCGCCGCCGCCGTTCACGTACGACGACTTCGAACAGTGGGTTCGCGGAGTCTTCGGCCGTACAATCCAAGACTACAAGGCCCTGATGGGCCGCGAGATTCTCGCGCAGCGTATGCGGGACACCGTGATGGCCAACGTGCAGGTCTCGGAGGACGAAGTCTGGCGGGACTACGAACACCAGCGCCACCAAGTCTCGATCCGCTATCTACAATTTTCGCCAGAGTTCTATCGGACCACGGTGGCCGATCCCGACGCGCCCACCCTCGAGACATTTTCCCGCGCGCACGAGCGGGAGATCACCGAGCAGCTCGGGCAGCGCCGCGAGTCGCTTCGAAATCTCCCTGCGCAGGTCCGTGTACGAAGCATCTACGTCCGCTTTCCCGACAACGCGGAAGAGCCATCTCGCATCGCAACGCAGCTCCGTGCGCAGGCACTCCGGGATCGAATCGTGGCCGGTCAAGACTTCGTCCGAATCGCGCGGCTGTTCACCCAGGAAGACACCGACTGGCGCACCGCGGGGCTGACGGGTTGGACCGCCGCCGATCGCGTGGGTCTGCCCGACGACGTTCGCCGCGTTCTGGGCAATCTCCAGCCGGGACAGACGTCGGAAGTCATCCGCGGCAGTGCTGGCGTGTACATCGTTCAGTTGGTCGGACGCCGACAGGGAAACGTCTCCGACAACGACGCGCGCGCGGAGATCGCGCGAGACTTGTACCGCCTGACGCGGGGCAACGACTTGGCGATCGAGGCAGCGCGTCGTGCGCAGGAACAACTCGCACAACCCGGCGCGGCGATCGACGCCATCGCCGCCACGGTGCATACCGACGCGCTGCACGCGTTCTACGGCGGGGAGGTGCCCGAGGCCGAAACGCTGCCGGGAAACAATCGCCTGGAGCCCGTGAGTCACTCGGATCTGGGTGCTCCCGAACTGCGAGAAACGCAATCGTTCACCCGGACGGCAACGATCCCGGGCATTCACGACAGCGAGCCGATGGTGCGCGCGGCATTTGCTCTGACCGATCAGCATCCCACGCCGAGTGCGCCGGTGAGCATCGGCGACGATCGATACGTCATCCGATTGCGCGAGCGACAGGTCGCGTCGCGCGAAGACTTCAATCGCGAGCGAGACCAGCGCATGTCCGACGCCGTCCTTGCGCGGCGACGCGAAGTTCTCCAACAGTACGTCCTGCGCCTGCGCGCCGAAGCGGAACGGCACGGCGACGTTCGAATCGGATCTTCCCCGTTGATGCGACAGGCGACGGAACGAACGCGTGCCGGCGGCGGCAGCGAGGCACCGCAAGGGTCGTAGCGTCGGGCGACCGGTCTTCGGGCCCGCGGTTCCGGTCGGCCTCGGCGGGGCGGCCCATGCGTTCCGGTGAGCGTCGTTTGAAACATGGAAAATACGAATATCGCTGTGTGATCTTGGTGCTGCTTCCTGGGCTTTCCAGGATGCGGTTGCGCCAGCCGAACGGTCGGCGCAAGTGCTCTGTATGCATACCGTCGTCCGCGGCCTCCTACCGAACGGCCTCCGCATCGTCCATGCGGTTCGCCCGCACATTCATCGTGCCGTTCTGGCGGTCTACGTCGACGTCGGATCGCGCCACGAGACTCCGCGGACCAACGGAATCTCGCACTTCCTCGAGCACATGCTCTTTCGCGGAACGCGGCGATTGCCGACGGCCTCGCAGCTGAATGAAGCCATCGAGACGCTCGGCGCAACGCTGACCGCGGCGACGCACGGCGACTACACCCGGTTCGAGATCACCGTGCCCCCGTCGGCGCTCACGGAGGCGGCGAAGCTCCTCGGCGAGATCCTCCGGGCACCGACGTTTTCCAACATCGACGTCGAGCGCGGCATCGTCCGCGAAGAGATCCTCGAGGACCTCGACGACGATCATCAAGACTGCAACCTCGACAACTTGTCCCGCCGTCAACTCTTCGGACGGCACCCACTCGGTTGGCGCATCACGGGCGAACTCGAGAACGTCGATCGCTTCGACGTCGCAGCACTCCGCTCGCACATGCGCAAATTCTATCGTGCCGGGAACATGGTCGTGAGTGTCAGCTCGCCGTTGCATCCCATCGTCGTCGCCAATGCAATCGCGCGCGGATTTCGAGGCCTTCCCCCCGGAATCACGCGGCCGCTGCCCCGATACGAAGTGACGCAACACCGGGCGCGAATCGACTGCCGGTCGACCGTGGGTGCGCAGACCAGCGTTCGACTCGCGTTTCCGACTCCCGGCGCGGAGAGTCCGCTTGGTTTGGCGTCCGACATGCTCATGCGTGTGCTCGACGACGGCATGTCCACCCGGCTGCACCGACGCGTCTGCGATGAACTCGGACTCGTGTATTCGATCCACGCCAACGTCGAGTTGTTCCGGGACGTCGGCGCGCTCGAGATCGCATCGAACGTCGCGCACGCCAATGTACCGGTGCTGATCGCCGAAGTCCTGGGCGTTCTCGCATCGCTCGCACGCGACGGCGTCACCGCAAGCGAACTCGAACGGATCAAGACCCGCGCGCTCTTCGATCTCGACGCAATCGACGACGATGCGACGGCACTCGCCGACTACTATGGCGCCGCGGCGGTCACGAACCGATCGGGCGACCTAGCGCAGCGGCGTCGGCGCGTGGCGGGACTCACGCGCGACGATCTGCGTCGGGCGGCGGCGGCGGTGTTCACGCCGTCGCGGTTGAACTTGGTGTCCCTCGGCGACGCCTCGTCGAGCACGCGGCGCGGCATCCGCCAGGCGCTCCGTCGGTTCCGCGACGCGCTCCCCCGCGCGACCGTGCGTTCGTTCCCGCTTCACCTACCGAGTGAGCAGCGCATCCGACCGTGGACGTACGCCATCAATCGCGTGCCGGCCGCAGCGCTTGACTCCCGCGGTACGCCCCCATAGCCTGCGGGGGATCCGTCGTGCCATGACGCAGCTGTCCCTGCTCGACGCAGTCGAACCCCCAGTGCCCGGACGGCACGGGACGCCTCTGCGCGACTCGCGCGGAACGGACGCCGAACTGCCCCATCGCGTTGCCGGCCTCGAGAAGCGTTTGCAGTTGGCGACGGGTGGTCCTGTCGCGCTGACGATCACCGACAACCGGCGAACGATGGTGTCGGTCCGTCGAGAGGCGCGCGTTCGGCACGTGCGATTGCATCACATGTTTCTCGACGCGACGCCCGAGGTCATTCACGCCGTGGGGCGCTACGTCGCACGCGCAGACCGGTTCGCGTCGGCGGTACTCGATCAATTCATCGAGGAACACCAGATCCGCATCCGTGCGGACGCTGTCGCTCGACCGGCTCGAATTCGCACGCGAGGCGTCGCGCATGACCTCGAGGAGATCTTGCAGTCACTGCGAGCGCGATACTTCGACGCGACCTTCGACGTTGCAATCAGCTGGGGCCGCGGCGGAATCTCCCGCGGTCGACGCCGGGCGCGGCGAACGATTCGCATGGGCGCGTATGCCATCACCGATCGAGCGATTCGAATCCATCCGGTCCTCGACCAGACGTTCGTGCCGCGGTACTTCGTCGAGTGGGTCGTGTACCACGAGATGCTTCATCACATCGTTCCGATGCCCACGATCAACGGACGGCGCGTGTACCACAGCACGGAGTTCCGTCGCCGAGAGCGCATGTTCGACGAATATCTCCGCGCGAGGGCGTGGGAGAGTGCGCATCTTCCCCGATTGATTCGCTCTCGCAACTCGCTCGCAATCGCTGCCTCGCCCCCGGACGGCATCGTTCCGACGGAGGACGCGAACGCGCATTCGTAAGCGCGCGCCCGCGAGCACCGCACCCGTGCCTCCAACGTCATGGCCCCAGCGACTCGTCGCGCGCGCGCCGAGGATCGTGTTCGAAGCGTTCTTCGCGAGCATCACGCTGTATTCCGCTCGCCCGGCCTTCGCGTCGCTTCACCTCCCGCTCCAAGACATCCCGCAGCACATGGCCGCGATCTCCGTGTTGCGACGCTACCCGACCGACGCGGGTCTGCGGCATGTCGTCGAGCTGACCCTCTCGCGCACGCAGTATCTATTCGTCTATCTGCTCGGTGTTCCACTGTCGATTCCGTTCGGCGTTGCCTACGCGACGCGCCTGCTCGTTGCGATGACCGTGGTTTCGATTCCGTACGCACTGCGATTTGCACTCCGACGTTCGGGCGGCGACGAGCGCCTGGCCGCGCTCGCGTGGCCGTTCGCCTGGAACCCGCAGATGATGTTCGGTTTCCTGAACTTCCTGCTGGGAATTCCCCTGGCGCTGGTCGCGATCGGCCTGTTCAACGATCGGGAACGCCGCACGAACCGTCGGCGACGAGTCGTGTTGGCGTTGCTTGCGCTGGCAGCGTTCTACTCGCACCTGATTCCGTACGGAATTCTTGGCCTCGGGGTGCTGCTCTCGCTCCATGTCGAAGGACCGGTGGAGCGCCTCGCGGAGTCCTGGCGCGACGCCTCACGACCGCTGGCCGCGCGTGCGTTGTCCTCGATCCCCGTGATCGCTTCGCTTGCTTGGTCGAACGCGAAGCGTTGGACGCGCGAACTCTTGTTTCTCCTTCCATCGTTCGCCGCAGCCATCCTGTGGGTCGCGCGCAGCCCCGCGCGAGACGCGTCCGTCCGTGCCGGTGGCATCGGGCAAGAAGTGCGTCTGACGTGGCCGGACCGGATGCAACTCCCCGCGCAGTTCCGCGAGACGATTCTCGCGGTCCAAGGCGACAGCGACGAAAAGGCGCTGATCGCGTGGGGGCTCGCGTTGTTCGTGGCATTCGCGGCGACGCGGACACCGCCACGCATCGCAGTGGAAGCCACGGCCCCCGCGACAAGGGTTGCATCGCATCGGCTCGCGTGGCTGCCGTTCGTCTGCGCCCTGCTGTACGTGTTCACGCCCGACGGGTACGGCTGGATCTGGCCGATCCACACGCGCTTCGCGGTCGCCGCGGTGCTGCTCCTTCCGCTCGCGTTGGGTCGCATTCGCCACGGCGTGTTCGCGTGGGCGATCTTGCTGGCCATGGCGTGGGCCGCGATCGGAGTCTCGCGCGAGCAAACCGTGAACTTCCAGCGCTGGGACCGCGACGAATTCGGCGACCTCGATGCAGCGCTCGTCCACGCGCGTCCCGGCCGGCGTCTGATCGCGCTCGTGCCCGCGATGCGCAGTCAGCACATCCCCAGCAACGTGCCGCTTCTGCACGCAGCGGCGTACTATCAAGTGCGGGGCGGAGTCGTCGCGACGTTCTCGTTCGCGGATTTCCCACAGTCTCCGTTTCGATACCGCGAGGCCGGTCCACGGCCGCCGCGACTACGACCGAGGTGGGAATGGGAGACCTCGCTGCGCGACGCCGACGCTACACACACCTACTACGACTATGTACTGACTCGTGGGGGCTGGGGCGACGAGCCGTCGAGCTTTCCCGACATCTATGACAGGATCTACCAAGGCCCGCACTGGAATCTCTATGAACGAAGGCGATAAGCTTCCGCCTGCCGCACCCGAGGCGGCCCGACGCGACGTGGCGACTCCCCAACGACGAACGGATCCGGACGCATCGCAACGCACGCGACGCGCCTCGGGGCCTGCAACGCGGATCAAGCTCGAGGTCGAGCGCGGCAAGGTCGTGACGCTCGACCAGCTGCCCCGGCGATCGATCGCGCTCGACGGCTATGTTCAGGGGCCCGCGATCGACGCCGAGAACGAGCGCTACAGTTTCGACCACCACGCGGGTTGCGTGCGGCACTCGACGCGCTCGACCGCCGAGCAAGTGCGCGATGCCATCGTGCTTGGACTCGATCCGTCCGGGTTCCGTGTGTTCGTCAACGATGTCGATCTCGATACGGGACTGTCCGTATGGCTTCTTGCCAACCCGCATCGCGTGCTCGAGGAAATCGTCGTCGATCTCGTCAACGCCGCGGGCCTCCTGGACGCCCACAGCGGCGCGTATCCGATGCCGCCGGGATTTCGGCGGACGATCGAGTGGATGAGCGAGCCTGAAACCGTGGCGCGGGCCGACGGTTCCTACTGGATGCTCGACCGTCACGGACTCGAAATGTTGTTGGCCGACCTCTCGCGGCGGATCGATGTGTACACGCATGGCGAAGCGGCGCCGTCGGTTGCCGCGTACCAGGTCGACGAGCGGTACCAGATCGAGCGCGAAGGCACCGACTGGGTGATGGTCCGCACCGTCGGGACGCGCGCACACGCCGCGCTCTTTCGCGACGGCTTCAAGCGGGTTGTGATCTACCGGCAGCTCCCGGACGGAACGTGGGGCTACACGATCGCAAAGCAGTCGGAGTTCGTAAAACGGTTTCCCGTCGAGAAAATCCTCGCGGCACTCGCCGAACGCGAGATCGGGTGGGGCGGCGGGCCCGCGGCCGGGGGCGCGCCGCGCCGAGGGGATGGATCCCGGTCGCGGCTGCCGCCCGAAGAAGTCTTCACGATCGTCGAGGGAGTCGTGCTCGCCGTGCGGGACGACGTTCCGCCGACGGCCGGCAGCGGTTGACATAGGCACGTCCAGTCTCCACATTCACCAACCCGCTACGAGAAAGGCTGGCACGCTCCCATGGCTGAGAATGTTTCGCACGTCACCGACGGCTCGTTCGATCAGGAAGTGCTTCAATCGACCACGCCCGTCCTGGTGGACTTCACGGCGACATGGTGCGGCCCGTGCAAAGCGCTTGCCCCGATCGTCGAAGACGTCGCGCGCGAGTACGTCGGAAAGCTCAAGGTCACGAAGCTCGACATCGACAATTCCCCGTCGACGGCCAGCAAGTTCGGCATTCGCGGCGTACCGACGGTCGTGGTCTTCAAGGGCGGCAAGGAAGTCGCGCGACAGGTGGGTCTCGTGCCGAAGCCCAAGATCGTCGCTCTGTTCAAAGAGCACCTGTAGATTTCCTAGTCGTCCAGCACCTCGAGATCGTCGACGTTGATCTCCTCGCCGTCGCGTGAGCGTTGACGCTCGAGTTTGCGCGCGGCACGCAGAAGCTTCGGGTCGATGTCCCCGCCCTCGCGAGGAGCCTCCCGGTCGACGCGCGAAGACGGTGCCGTGACGCTCGGGCGCGCGGCGAGACCCGGCAGCTTCGGCAGCGAGAGGGGCGCCCGCGCGGCGGGCAGGCCACGACCCACGCCCGGGAGAGACGGAATCCGTGGCGCTGCGGCGCGCGCGACGGGGGCAACGGACGACACGGGTGCGGGAGGCGCGATCGCGGGAAGCGGCGTTCCGCGGGCCCGACCCGGTCGGCCGACGTCGGCCGTCGGGGGATCCTCGCGTCCGCCGGGTGGGTCCGTCTCGCGTCGCGGGAGCGGCCGCTGCGAGGAAATGCGTGACGTCGAAACGCCGGGCGCCGAGCCGAGGCTCGAACGGCCTAGATCGCGTTCGTGCGTCCTTTGCGAGACGGGCGTGCGCGACGAGACCGTTCGCGCGTCCGGGGCCGACGACGCGAATGGCGGCGACGATGCGCTCGCCGAGGACGCTCCGCGCGGCGGCTCGACCGACGCGCGCGTGGGCCGAGCGGGACGCGACGGCACTTCCGGCAGCGGCAGCGGCGCATCCACGGGACGGCGATCGAATCCACACAATTTCGAAAGTTCATCCAAGAGCGCCGCAAGCGCGCCCGGGCGCTTCGTCGGGTCGCGCTCGAGCATCGTGCGGAGCGCGTTCGCGATGGGTGCGGGCAGGTCGGCGTAGTCCAACGCGCGCAGCGTGGGCGCACTCGCGAGCAGTTCGGTCGCAATCGCACCGAGCGCGTAGAGGTCCGACGTCGCAGTGACCCGCTTGCCGGCCGCTGCCTCCGGAGAGACGAACGGCATCGCCCGAGCGTACGCGCGAAGTCGCGGCTGCAACTTGTCCGCGGCGACCATCACCGCGATCGCGCAATCCGTCAGGATCAATCCGCGCGGTGTGACCATGACGTTCTCGGGCCGCAGCGCACCGTGCGGCGTCGCGGAATGCAGCGCGGACGCCGTGGACGACAACGCCAGCATGACGCGCAGCGCTTCTTCCTGCGTCAAGCGTTGTCGCTTGGCCGAGCGGGCCCCGAGGACCGACCGCAGCGTTGCGCCTTCGATGATCGGGGAGATCACGTACGCGGAGTACCCGTCGTCGCCGACCTCCATCGGCATCGTACAGCCGGCGATCATCCGCCCGGAGAACATTTCGATCTTCGAGACGAAGTCTGCGCGGGACTCTGCCGTCGGGCACAACTCGTCGGCGAGCGACTTGTACGCGACTTCGTAGCCGTTCATCAGGTCGCGCACGCGGTACGTGACACCAAGCGGGCCCACACCGAGCACTGACACGACTTCGAACCGGTCGGCGACCCGCTCCCCCGGCAATCGGAGCGGCGGCACGACGCCACCGCACGAGGCACACGCCGTCGCGTGAACCTCGAGGGGGGCATTGCAAAACTGGCAGGGAAAACTCACGCGGATTCGCGCTCCGTCGCGCGCAGGATATCACGCCGGGGGCGCCGCCGACGCACTCCTTCGGGTCTCAGCGCCCCGTGGATCCGAAACCGCCGTGCCCTCGCGCGGTCGTCTCGAGGGCATCGCGCTCTTCGATCGCCACGCGCACATACGGCGAGATCACCAACTGGGCAATCCGCTCCCCTCGACGAATGACAATCGGTGCATCGCCGAGATTCACCACGAGCACTTTGACCTCGCCGCGATAGTCCGAATCGATCGTTCCGGGTGCGTTCACGACTGCGAGACCTTCGCGGATGGCACGGCCGGAGCGCGCACGCACTTGCCCCTCGAACCCCTCGGGAATTTCCAACTCAAGGCCCGTCGGCCCCGCGGCGCGAGCGCCGGGCGCCACCGTCAGCTCGACATCGACCGCCGCGATGAGATCCAGCCCCGCGGCGCCGTCGGACGCGTACGCCGGCAGCGCCAGATCGTGTGCGTGCACCAGTCGCCGGACGCCCAGGGTGGGCAAGAACATCGGCCGCATCCGTACCTCCTCCTCGAGATCCACTCCATCGCCCGGTGCGTTCGCCCCGGAGTCCGTCAGCGACATCGTCGGCACGCCCAATTGCTCGAGCGCTGCATGTGCCGCGGCTTGTGTCGCCTCTTTCTTGCTGCGGCCGTGCCCGCGCGCCGTCACGATGTCTCCCGCGCGCACTTCGACCTCGTACACTCGTTCGTGGTCGGGACCCTGCGAATGGACGATCTCGTAGCGCGGCGTCACTTTGCTTCGCGCTTGAATCTCTTCTTGCAGCACGCTCTTCGCATCACGCGTGCCGCCCGTGAGTACCGCGTCGACTCGAGCGCCCAGCACGCGGAGAATCGCCCCGCGCGCGGCGGCAAGACCGCCATCCGCGTGGACGGCCCCGAATATCGCTTCCAGCGCATCCGCGAGCATCGACGGACGTTCGCGTCCGCCCCCACGTTCTTCGCCGCGGCCGACGCTGAGCGCGTCGCCGACACCCACCGCGGACGCCGCCTCGGCAAGCGCGGCCTCGTTGACGATCCCGGCGCGAATGCGGGACATCTCGCCCTCGCGCGCCGTCGGAGCGCGGGTCCAGATCAACTCGGCGATCACGAGCGAGAGCACGGCGTCGCCCAAGTATTCCAGACGCTGATTGTCCTTCGGCGGGACTGTCGCGGGCCCGCCGGCCGCGCGCTCGTTCGCGAACGATCGGTGCGTGAGTGCCGCTTCGAGCCACGTGGCGTCGCGGAAGACGTACCCGAGGCCTTCGCACAGGCCTCGCATGGCTTCTTCTTGGGTTGGAGGCACGCGCGATTCGTCGGTCATGCGAGGGGATCTTCGATCTCGGCGCCGAGCCCCGCTGCGCGTTGTGCGCGGCGTGCCGCGAGTCGTTCACGCACATGTGCGACGAGCGTCTCGGCGTACTGCTCGAACGGGGGGCACTCGATTCCCAGCGGCCCGAGGATCTCGCGAGTCCCCGACGCGTCGTAGGCAACGTCGGTCGCGAGGTGGTCGAGGAATGCGCGGGGACTCTTCGCGATGCGATCGACGCCGGGCGCGCGCAGCACCGCGCGGGTGAGATTGATCGGAATGAACCCCCTCGGGATCCTGCGCCCCGCGATCCGCGCCACGAGCTCGTAGACATGTCGTGCGGACATCGGCGCCGGATCGACGAGATGAAACGCGCGTCCCACCGCGCGTGGATCGTCCATCAGGGCCACCGATGCGCGCGCGACATAGTCCACCGGCACCATGTGCAGCGGGGCGTCACCCCGCGTGGGCATCGGCAACGTGATCTCGACCGGCGACGTAAGCAACAACATGATCAGCAGATATGGCCCGTCGAGACGGTCGATCTCGCCCGTCTTCGAATGACCGACGATGAGCGACGGCCGAACGACGGTGACCGGCAGAGCGTTCGCGGCACGCAGCATCAAGCGCTCGGCGCGGTACTTCGACTCTTCGACCGGGGTGCGAAACGACTGACCGCGATCGAGTTCATCTTCCCGAACGACGCCGGTGCGGTCCCCGGAGACCATCGCCGCGGATTGGTGAACCAATCGGCGAAGCTTCGGTGCGTTTCGCGCGAGTTCGAGCATCTCACGCGCGCCCTGTTCGTTCAGGGCGCGGATCGTCTTCGCATCGATTCCCTCGTACGAGATGTTCGCGTGGTGCTGAATGTGCGTAGTCTCCGCGGCCAGCCGCCGGAATTCGCGACCTGACAAGCCGAGGTCGATCGACGCGGCGTCGCCCTCGATCAACTCCACGCGCGACGAATCCACGCTGCGACGCACGAACGTCTCGGCGTCCGCCATGAACTTCTCTCGCGCGAGCAACCTCACCCGGCGCGTCGGTGACCGCGTGAGCAACTCGTCGACCACCAGTCGCGCGACCAGCCGCGGAAACCCTGTGACCAGCACGACCTCTCGCGACGCGGCTTCCTTACTCACTTGGCGTCTCCGGCGGCGTCCGGTCGGCGATCCCCGCGCCACGGCGGACCGTACGACACGACGAGTTCCGCGTACAAGCCGTCCACGCGCCGCCGCAGACGCTCGAGCGTTCCCGAGTTGTCGACGACATGCGAGGCCACGGCAATCTTGCGCGCGAGCGGAAGTTGGCTCGCGATCCGCGCGTCGGCCTCCGGAGCCGCGAGTCCGTCCCGCGCGACGAGCCGCTCGCGCTGCGCCCGCGGCGACGAAGTCACGACGATCAAACCGGCAAACGTGCGATGCGATTCGTTCTCGACGAGAAGCGCCGCGTCGTAGACCACCCAACGGTGCGTCGTCGACCACGAAGCGATTTTTCGGGCACTCTCGGCGGCGATCCGCGGATGCAGAATGGAATTGAGCCGGCGCCGCCGGATCTCGTCGCCGAACACGGCATGGCCGAGACGACCTCGATCCAGCGACCCGTCCGGTGCGAGCACGCCCGTTCCGAACTCCGCGACGACCTCCGCGAGGCCGTCGGTTCCCGGGGCGACGACCTCCCGTGCGACACGGTCCGCGTCGACGATCGGCACGCCGCGCTGGGCCAACGCACGCGAGACCGTCGATTTTCCGCACGCGATCCCGCCGGTCAGCCCCAGCACACGCATCGACGCCAGCAAACCATGGTGCCCTCCCTCTGTCGCGAACTTTCCGCGCGCCGGGCGCCGTTGCTACGCTTCGGTCCGTGCCTGTTCGCCCGCGCAAGCCCGCCGACGCCACGGTTCTCGCGTTCGATCCCCGGCGACGTCGCACCGCAAAGCGCAGCGGCGGAGCGACGAATCCCACTCTCGACCCTGGGACTGACTTGCGCCATGCCAGCGCAGCCCCCTCCTCCACCGTCGTGCACGATCCGGCGCTGTCGTTCTACCGCCGCGAAGACGTCGCGCGGCTGTTCGGTCTATCGCTCGCGCGCGTCGCCGCGTGGGAACGCGCCGGCCTCGCACGTCCGAGCGCCGAGGATCGCGGCGATCGCCGATATACATTTCAAGACCTCGTCGTGGTTCGCGCCGCGCGAGACCTCGTCGCGCGGGGAGTTCCCGTGGCACGCATCCGCCGCGCACTCGACGCCGTGCGCCGATCGCTGCCGCCGACGGCGCCGCTGTCCGATCTGCGGATACTCTCCGACGGCACCCGCGTCGTCGTCCGCGATGCGTTCGGCACGTTCGATCCCTCGACGGGACAGCTGCTCCTGGACTTCGACGTTGGCACCCTGCGAGATGACGTCGTTCGCGCTCTGCCCGCTCGGAGCGCGTCCCGCCATGCACGAACCGCGTACGATCACTATCTCGACGGCTGTCGCCTCGATCACGAGGACGCGACGAGGGAGCGCGCCGAGGCTGCATACCGTCGCGCCCTGCGGCTCGATCCAACCCTCGCTTGCGCGATGACCAATCTCGGAATGCTGCGTCTCGAGCTCGACGATCGTACGGAAGCCGAAGCGCTGTTCGTCCGTGCGATGCAACTCGATGCGTCCCAGCCCGAGGCACCGTACAACCTCGGGTGCATCCACCTCGACCGGTGCGAATACGCCCGCGCGGTGCCTCTGCTCGCGCGCGCGACGGAACTCGACGCAGACTTTGCCGACGCCCACGTCAATCTCGCCATCGCGCTCGAGGCGCTGGATCGACGCCCCGACGCACTGCCCCACTGGAATGCGTACCTCGCGCTCGCGCCCGATGGACCGTACGCAGCGCAAGCTCAGCAGCGCGTCGGAAGCGCCTAGCGCACGCGAAGACTCACCGGCACGAGGCTTGTGTGCCGTTGACCATGCACGACGTCGCGCCGAGCACCGAGCATGGCACGAGCGTTCGCCTGCCGCGGATGCAGACCTGAATCGAACTTCCGACGCACATGTCGTTCTCGGGCTCCGTGCAGTCGGTGATCGCCGGCGCGCACGTCGCGCGACCGCCCGCGACGCTGCAGGTCTCCTCCGCGCGGCACGGAACCGTCGTCTCGCGGCGAGTCGTCTCGGGACAGATCACGCTGCCTCCGGCGGCGCATCGCTGAACGAACGACGCCGGATCGCACGCCATGCCCTCGGTGACACAGCGCGCAACCATGACGCCGCTTTCGACCACCATCGCGCAGCGTGAGCCACGTTGCACTCGGTCGCAATCGGCCGAGAATTCCCACGCGCCCATGCCGTCGCAGGTCGTGATGACGTTCCCGTTGCACGCGGTGCGCGCCATGAGACACATGCGATTGTTCGTGCACGTCGCAAGCCCCGGACCCGACGGACGGCACTCCAGACCGAGCAGCGCGCAGTCTTCGGTCACGCCCGCCTGATCGGGCGCGCACGTCACTCGAACCGTTCCGTCGCAGGTGATGCCCTGGTGTGAGTTGCAATAGCTCGGCCCGCGCATGCGTGAAATGCACTCGGTGGCCGCGACGCACGACGGCGCGCTCGTGTAGCAGTCGATCGCTCGGCGACGTTCGTTCGAGATCCCGATCGCGACTTCGAGTGTCTCCGCGATCAGGCAGTTGGCGACGCCGGTCGACGTCATTCCGTTCTGGCAACTGACGAACGCGGCGCAGTACCGGGGGATGTCGACGCCCGCGCTCGGCGCGCCGGGACCACAGCCGGTCACACTGAGCGCAGATGCGAGGAAGAACCAGCAAATCGGTCTGCGATTCATGCCGTGGACGGTACACCCGGTCCGCGGATTTGTGCAGATTCCCGGCGCGAAGTTTGCGCTCGGCGTTGCGCACAGGCCATGCTGTCGTCGCGGACGGAGGTCGAACGCCATGACGCAGACGCTGACGCATCGCATCGGATCGCGGCGCACGGCCGGCGCCTCGGGAAAGCTTTTCGAAGTTCGCTCGCCTACGGATGGCTCCCTCGTGGCCGTCGTCCCGCTCGGGTCCGCGGACGATGTCGCCGACGCCGTCCGTGCGGCGCGCGACGCGTTCACGAAGTGGTCCCGCACGCCGCCTCCCGCGCGTGGAGAGATCTTGATGCAGGCCGGGCGCGTGCTGCAGTCCCGCAAAGACGACGTCGCGCGGATCATGGCGTCCGAGATGGGCAAGCGGCTCGAGGAAGCTCGCGGCGACGTGCAGGAAGCGATCGACACGGCATTCTATGCCGCGACCGAGGGTCGCCGACTGTTCGGTCGGACAGCACCGAGCGAGCTGCCGAACAAATTCGGTATGACCGTGCGCCGACCGATCGGCGTCGCCGGAATCGTGACGGCGTGGAACTTCCCGGTGGCCGTACCGAGTTGGAAGATCTTTCCGGCGCTCGTCTGCGGGAACACCGTCGTGTGGAAGCCCGCCGAAGAGGCTCCCGCCTCCGGCGATGCGTTCGCGGACACGCTCCGGGAGGCCGGTCTGCCCGACGGCGTTCTGAATGTCGTTCACGGCGACGGCGAACACACCGGCGCTGCACTCGTGAGTCACCCGGACGTCGCCGTGATTTCGTTCACGGGCAGCACGGACGTCGGTCGACAAATCGCGGCAGAGTGCGGTCGCATGCTCAAGCGTGTGTCCCTGGAGATGGGCGGAAAGAACCCCGTCATCGTGATGCCGGACGCCGACGTGGATCTGGCGGTCGAAGGCATTGCATGGGGCGCGTTCGGCACCGCGGGACAGCGCTGTACGGCGACCTCGCGTGTGATCGCAGTCGGGGATGTCGCCGAGCGGCTCGTCGCGCAGCTCGTCGAGCGCGCGCGGAGATTGAAGATCGGCGACCCGGCCGACGCAACGGTCGACATTGGTCCGCTCGTGAGCGAGCGCCAGCGCACGCGCGTGCACGGCTTCGTCGAGACGGCGCGGCGCGAGGGCGGTCGCGTCCTGTGCGGCGGCGAGATTCCGGCAGACGCGGCGCTCGCGAAAGGTTGGTTCTATCCACCGACGATCGTCGACGACGTGCGACGCGATTCGACGATCGCACTGCAGGAAGTGTTCGGCCCCGTTCTCGCCGTGCTTCGAGCACGAGATCTGGACGAAGCGCTGACGATCGCGAACGAGGTCGAGTACGGACTGTCGTCGTCGATCTACACGCGGGACGTCAACGCGGCGTTCCGCGCGATCGAGCGCATCGATGCCGGCATCACCTATGTCAACGCCCCGACCATCGGCGCCGAGGCACACTTCCCATTCGGCGGAGTGAAAGCCACGGGCAACGGTCATCGCGAGGGCGGCTGGGCGCCCTACGAATTCTTCAGCGAACTGAAGACCGTCTACATCGACTATTCCGGCGGACTGCAGCGCGCGCAGATCGACAATCGTCCCGAGGACTGACACCCTCACGGCATGTCGTTTCGAGTGGAAGATCGGCTCCCGACGTGGCGCAAGATCGCAATGTCGACGTGGGGCGGCGGCAACGATCCCACGATCTACGGATTCATCGACATCGACGTGACCCGCGCGCAGGCGTACCTCACGGACTTGCGCGCATCGTCCGGACGCAAGATCACGATCACGCATCTGGTCGGCGCGGCCATCGCCCGCGCGTTCGGCGAGAATCCCGAGTGCAACGGGCTCGTTTCGCTCGGTCGAATGAAGCGTCGCTCGAGTGTTGATGTGTTCTTCCAAGTGGCGTTCGAGGGCGGACAGAATCTCTCGGGCGCGAAAGTCGTTGCGGCGGACACGCTGAGCGTCCCGGAGATCGCGGACCAACTCGAGCAGTTCGCCGCGCGGATCCGTGAACGCAAAGACACCGACCTTCAGAAGTCATCGAGCTTGATGAAGTCGATCCCGGGCGCGTTGCTGGCCCCGGTGCTTCGCCTGAGCGAATTCGCGATGTTCGATCTCGGAATGAATCTCTCGAAGTACGGAATTCCGTTCGACCCATTCGGCACGGTGATGGTCACCAACGTCGGTGTCTTCGACATCGAACAGGGATTCGCGCCGCTCTTGCCGCTGGCGCGATCGCCGGCTTTGATGACCATCGGAAAGATCCGCGACAAAGTGATCGCAGTCGACGGCGCGCCTGTCGTTCGTCCCGTCGTGACCATCGGCGGGACGTTTGATCACCGTGTGATCGATGGGTATCACCTCGGGCAGATCGGCAAAGCGTTTCGTCGGGTGATGGAAGACCCCGCGAAGGAATTTCTTCGAGCGCCCGCGTGAGACTCCTTCCCCGAGTTGTCATGGCCGCAACGATGGTGTGCGCCGGCGCCGCTGCGGCCGGCGTCACGTGGGTTTCGTGTGGGCCGGTACGAAGGCCCGACGGCGGCGAGGGACTTCTCGCGGTTCGCGCGCGCGCACCCGAGTTCAGCGCGCCCGATCAGGACGGGCACACCCGCTCGCTGCTCGAGTTTCGCGGGCGACCCGTCGTGCTCTATTTCTATCCCCGCGATGGCACGCCGGGCGGCACGCGCGAAGCCTGCGCGTTTCGCGACGCGTGGGATCGCATCGCGGCAGCGGGGGGGCAGGTGGTCGGCGTGTCCATGGACGACGTCGCGTCGCATGCGCGATTCGCACGAGAGCATCGGCTCCAATTCCCGCTGCTCAGCGACACGAGCGGCGACATCCTGCGGCGCTATGGCGTGCGCAGTTTTCTCGGCATGGCATCGCGTGTGACGTTCATCGTCGATTCGCGTGGCGTGATCGCGCGCGTGTATCCCAATGTGGACCCCGCAGTGCACGTCGATGAAGTGATCGCGGCACTCGGGGAGGCAACGCGGTGACGGGCGTTCGCGGCTATCTCCCACCCTGTCGACTGCCCCACGGGCCTTGATCGAACCGCTCGATCGATCCGCCCGCGGCGCGGTACCAGATGCCCTCTTCGAGTTGAATCCACACCGCGTTCTGGTGAAGCCCGATCGTGGGAATCACAGGCCCCCTCTCGCGCAGCACGCGCACACTCGTGCCTCCGTCAAACGTCACGAACACGCTGCCCTGCTGGCCCGCCGCAACGATCGTGTGATCGGGACCGACGGCGAGATACAACAGGTTGTCCGCGCCGCCGTCGCGCCGCAATCGCCACGTCGCGCCGCGGTCTTCGGTCGTCCACAGCGCGCCCGACGTGCCGACCGCTGCACCGAAGTCCGTGGGACCATCGAAGACGAGCGCCAGTGCACTTTGTTGGCTCTCGAACCGTGCGCGGTGCCACGTGGCGCCCAAATCGTCCGTGTAATACATCGCTCGCAGCATCGCCGCGACGATTCGCCCCCCGCGCGCCGACGCGAACGAGTACGCCCGTGACAGGTCGATCCATCCAGCACGAGATCCGTCCCCCCGGTACGCGTAGGGGTCCGACGCCGCGAGTGAAGCGTCCGTGCGCCCGACGAGCGAGAATCCCTGCGCAGTCCACGCCGAGCAATTGACCAGTTGCATGCAGTAGTACCCGAAGCGCGACACCGTGATTCCCGGCCCGAGCGTCAGCGTCACGCCCGGGGTGTACGCAGTCGCTTGCGCGTGCGCCGACGTCCGCGGCCCCGCGAACGGCACGAGCCCGAACGCGAGCGCGACGAGGGCCCGAACGAAGCAAGTGCGGCCATGCCTGCGGTGCGCGGGGACCATCACGACCGTCATTGTGCGCGGGACGCTCGCAACTGCCAAGTTCGGTTCCGCTCGCGAGATCAGTCCGTCAGTCGAATCTGGCGCCGCGCCCACGTGAATCCACCGCGACCGTCGAACACCGTGACGTAGAGATTCACGACGTCGCCGGTGGCCGGCGCGATGAACTCGTTGCGCATGCGACTCCATGGAAACGAAGAGTTGTCCCCGCGCTCGGCGCCGGCGAGCCATCCGCCGTGGTCGACGAAATAGATCACTTCCATCTCCTCGGTGTCGCGACGAATCTGCTGACCGGCCGGACGCGACGGGTCGAACCGCCAATAGTGCTCGCGCGACTGCGGTCCGAACGTCAATTCGATCGCGTATCGCGGACAGTTGGGACGCACGACGCCTTCGCGGTTGTTCGCGCAACGCGGAACACTCGGCGGCAGCGCCTCGCTGATCTCCTGACTGTTGAAGCGCAACGCCACGAGCACGGGATTCTGATTGGGTTCGTTCGGTGGATGCGGCGGACGGTCGGGCACGATCTGAATCGACCGGGTGAAATAGAAACCGACGGCCGTGTCCTCCGGCGCGCAAGACGGCATCGGATTGCTGCTGTTCGGCAGGCGGATCTCGCCGCCGGCACAAACGACACCGAAGATCGAAATGATTGGACGGCCGTCGTCGTCGAGGGTCGTGATGTTCTCGGGAATTCGAAAGCTGATCCGCTCGCCGCCCATCGGTGGAATCACCGACCCCAAACACGGATTGGTCGCCGAACGACTCGTGCACACCTGCCACAGAATGCTGACGGACTGTGATTGCGGGTTCGCGTAGACGAGCCGTGCGGTGACCATGTCGCCCGGGCGTCCCGTGGCCGAATCCGCGCGGTGGGCCTCGGGATGGTCCAACTCGACACCGAGAATCCGGAAGCGAGTCAACTGCCACTCGGCTTCGAGCTGGTTCGCACAGCCAACCATGGCGAGGACTGCAGCGGCGAATCGCAGGGCGGGGGAGCGGATCGTTCGCGCGCGCATCAGAACTCCCCCCGCACGCCGAGATTCGGCACGATGGGCAGGCCGTTGAGGAATTGGAACTGCGTGGAGTTGTAGTTGTCCTGCGTGCCCTCGGGGTTGCCGCGGTTGTAGACGTTGAGAACTTCCAAGAAGATTCCGAATCGCCATGTCGGGAACGTCCACGTCTTGTCGATCCGGATGTCCAACTGATGAAACGCCGAAAGCCGTTGACCGTACGTCGGCCCGGGGATCCCGGAATAGCCACCATTGTCCGCGTTGTAGAGCGAACCGATGCCGCGCGGACACAACCGACTCGTCGACGACTCGCCGATGAGATTGGCACCCACGACGCACGTAAACGGGTTGCCCGAGACCAAACGGAAGCGCGCGCCGATTTCCCAACCCGCAGGCAACGTGAACGTCCCGAGCACGGTGAGAATGTGGGTTTGATCGTTCTCGAACAGCCGCCAATCGGCGTTGGGTCCGTCGCGACGCTCGGAGCGCATGAGGGTGTACGCAATCCAGCCGTAGAAATACCGACTGGGCCGGTGACGCAAGAGCAATTCCATGCCCCACACGCGCCCGTCGCGATCGTTCGTGTACGGCGGGACGCCCGTCGCGTTGCGAGCGTCGAGCACGGGAGTTTGCATCACCAGGTCGTCCATGGTCTTGAAGAAGCCATCGATCGTGAGCGTGATGTAGGGTGAGAACTCGTGCTCGATCCCGAGACCATAGTGCATCGCACGCTGGGGCAAGAGATACGGATTGCCGAGGCTCTGCCCGGGAAAGAACGCGTTGGGGGCGTTGAGACTCTCCTGCGGCGCGGGTCCCTGGGTGAACAAACCGACCCCGCCGCGGATCGCCCACGACCGAACGAATTCGTACCGGAACGAAACTCTCGGCACGATCGTCGCGGCGTTGATGTCCCGGAAATAATCGAAGCGAACGCCGGGCACGATTCGAAGATTTCGCACGGGCGTGAGTTCTGCTTCGATGTACGCCGCCGGGCGAAGAAAATACGTGGACGCCGTCGTGGCGATTCGCCGCGTGGTGTCGGTATCAATCACGCCGCCACGGGTTTCCGGAATCGCGAGGGACAGATCGAGGTTGAACGCGCCGAACTGCATGTCGAGCCCGGTGTTCAATCGAACGGCGGGCGAAAACGTGTGGGTGAGTTCGTAGCGCACGTTCGTCGGCAAAGTGTTCACGTCCACGCGGAACGGGCCGCCGTTGAATCCCAAGTTCGTCCAGCCAAACGACGCCATCGCGCGACCGCTGGTGCCCGTCGCGATCTGGTGGTGCCAGGATAGCTGCGCGACGTGGAACCTCGTGCCGAACGTGAACCCCGCTGCAAACTGGGGCTCGCTACTTTCGGTCTGGCGGAACAAGACACTCAGCGCATCGTCGCTGCCGAACAGCAACAGTCGCACTCGATTGCGCGCGTTCGGGCGCCAGTCGAGAACGCCCTGATAATCGTAATACACGGGGGAAGCGATCACGGGCACGCTGTCGAACCCCGAGAGAAGGGCATTGAGGAATAGGTCGATGTAACTTCGTCGTCCCGCGATCGCGAACGACACGTTCGGACCGAGGGCGGCTTCCACGTACGCGCGCGCATCGACAATTCCAATGCTCGCGGCGCCGTGCGCCCCACGACGCGTTGGCTCGCGAATTCCGACGTCGACGATGCCGCCCATCGCGCGGCCAAATCGCGCGGAGAAGTTCCCCGGATAGAAATCGATGCGATCCAACATCTCGGTCGGGATCACACTCGACAGTCCGCCGAAGTGGAAAATGATCGGCGTGGCCGTTCCGTCGACGAACGTCTGCGTGTCGAACGGCGCCGCGCCGCGCACGATGAGTTGCCCGCCGATGAACGCCGGCCGAGCGACCCCGGGCAGATTCTGAATCGCTCGGATGGCGTCCCCACCTGTGCCCGGAATTCGCGCGATTTCGCGTCGGTCCAGCGTCGTGCGAACGACCTCGCGTTGTGGGCGGGCGGCCCGCACCGTGATCCCGTTCTCGTCGGCTTCCTCGTCGATCCGTCGCGCGCCGCCGCGTCCCGATGGTACGGCTTGACCCGTCGCGCCCGCGCTGGACGTGCGCGTCGCGCCCGTAGGCACCGGATTTCCGCCGCCCGTCGACGCCGTCCGCTGTCCGGGTCGAGGCAAACGATAGGTCACCTGCAGATCATCGCCGTCGGACAACGTCTCGTGTCCGCCGTACTCGCCGTATCCCGAAGCGGTCGCCGTGACGTGAACGCGGCCGATCTCGTTCATCTCGACACGAAACGCGCCGTCCGCGCTCGTCTCCACGGTGCGCGGGTCGTGACCCTCGCGTTGCAACGTGATGACCGCGCCCGCGATGCCGGCGTCTTCTCGCCCGCGAATGATTCCTCGCAACACCGCCGCAACACGCGGTCGCGCGGGCGGCGTGGTCCCCGAACTGGAGCCGGTCGTGCCGCCGGTCCCACTCGGCGGAGTCACCGCCGCGGTCGGCAATCGAAAACGATAGCGATACCGAATGCGTGCTTCGATCGGCGCGCCGGCTCGCGTCGCGGCACGGTACTCGAACTGCCGAGCGGCCTCGAGCGCCGCTTCGTCGAATCCGTGCCCGATCCCTTCGACCACGCGCGCATCGCGCACTCGGCCATCCGTGCCGACCGTGAACTCGAGAACGACATCGCCCTGCAGCCCCGCGGCGCGCGCTTCGCTGGGAAACGGTGCGTCCACCCGGCGCGAAATCACGGGCGGAACATCGTCCGTCTGTGCATCCGCGCCGCGAGCGCCGAGAACGCACGCAACCGCCAGCAGCACGGCGGCAATCGCTCGATCGGCTGTCCACGCCATCGTGTCCTTCGATCGTCTCGGCATCACCGGGCGGTTAGATGCTCACGAACCTTCACCGAGCGCAAGCGGATCGAAGTCTGCTACGCTGGGATCGAACGTCGCGCTCGGAGGTCGAAAGTGGTGGCGCTTGGGTAACGAGATCCCGAAGGGGCGACTGGCTCGCGGCCTTGCGCTCGTGAAACTCGCTGCCCGGGAGCTTCCGATGGTCGGCGAGCGTCTCGCTCGGTCCGGCCGTCTGCGCGAGGAAGACATCGCGCGGCTCAAGGGCACCGCAGAGAACGCCGCGCGGGTCTTGGGCGAGCTGCGGGGGCTGGCGCTCAAAGTCGGCCAGACCATCTCGTACGTCGACGGGATTCTTCCGCCGGACGCGACCGAGGTCTACCAGAAGGCGCTCGCGAAACTGCAGTCTGCGGCACCGACCGTGTCGTTCGAAGAGATCCGCGCCGAAATCGAGCGGGGCCTCGCCAAGCCGCTTGCCGAGGCATTTCTCACGTTCGACGAAGCGCCCGTCGCGGCGGCGTCCATCGGGCAAGTGCACCGCGCGACCGTGAAATCCGAGGCCGGCGAAACCGTCGACGTCGCGGTGAAAGTCCAATACCCGGGAATCGCCCGCGCGGTTTCGAGCGACCTGAAGAACCTCGAGATCCTCCGCCCGGTCATCGCGATGCTCGCCCCGGGAGCCGACACGAAAGCCGGCATGGACGAGGTCGTCGCGCGTCTGTCGGAAGAACTCGACTACCTCCGTGAGTCGCGCAACCAAGATCGATTCAGCGAACTCATGCGGGGCTATCCCGACGTCCGCATTCCGAGGGTCTTCCACGCGCAGACGGCCGTAAACGTGCTGACCACGGAGTACATTCACGGTCGCTCGATTCGCGATATCGCACAGGATCCCGACGACGAACTTCGCAATCGCGTCGGCATCGCGATCTTTCGATTCACGCTCGGCACGGCGTTCTCCCGAGGGGTGTTCAACACCGATCCGCATCCCGGGAACTACATCGTCCGCGACGACGGCGAAGTCGCCTTCCTCGATTTCGGCAGCGTGAAGTTCCTGCCCGATGCGCTGCGTGCCGAGTGGCGCCAGCTCGCGCGATGCCTGGTGAGCGGGAACGTGACCGAGTGGCGCACGCGCGCTGCGAAACTGCTCGGCATGGAGCACATGGATCCGCGCGCGCGGCAGATCCATCAGGACTACATGCTGCAGACGGCCGCGGTCGTCGCGCACAACCAGGAAGTGCTCGTCGACCGACACCTCATTCGCCAAGCCGCCGACGACGGTATCGCGTCTGCGAAGAAGCTCATCCGCGAAGTCGGGATCCTGCCGACCCGTGGGAAGACGATGCGAATGCCCGCCGACTTCCTCATGATCGGTCGGATGCAAATCGGCCTGTTCGCCGTCCTCGCCCAGCTCCGCGCCCGCGCGAACTGGAATCGCATACTCGACGAGATGCTCGAAAAGACCGCCAACGCCGACTGAACCCGGTGCTCACGCCGCCGGTGCCGTCACGCCACGCGCCGATCGCGCGATGCAGACATCGCAGCGGCCGCACCCGCCGGTCTGCGCCCCGTGGTCACCGAAATACCGCATGAGCGAATCGTGCCGGCACGTGCGCTCGTCGAGGAAGTTCAGCACTTCGCAGAACATCCACCACGCGCGGTCCACCGACGCCGCCGAGGGGGGTTGGCCATTCGACGGCATCTCGCAAAATCTTCGTCGAAGCGCGACGTCGGCACGGCTGCAAAGCAGCAACCCGTGGGCCGCAAGTCCATCCCGTCCCGCGCGGCCGACTTCTTGGTAGTACGCATCCAGGCTCGGTGGCGGCTGACCGTGGACCACCAGCCGCACGTCCGCGCGATCGATTCCCATTCCGAACGCATTCGTCGCGACCACCACGTCCAGCGTCCCGGCCGCAAACCTCGCATTCGTCTCCGCTCGCACGTCGGGTTCCAGTCCGGCGTGATAGGGCGCAACGTTCCAGCGTCGCCGTCGCAGCCCGAGCGCCATCTGCTCGGTCGCACGCCGCGTGGCCATGTACACGATCGCGCCGCCCGCAGGCCGCGCGGGCTCGCCGAGCGCCGAACGCAACGCACACTCCGTTTCCGTAGCCGCCGCACGCGCGCCCGAGATCCACCGCGCCGCGAGATGCAGATTGGGCCGCGCAAAGCCGCACAGAATCTCCCGCATCCGCGTACGATCGAACCGCAGTCCCGCGACGATCTCGTGACGCACCGCGGGCGTCGCCGTTGCCGTGCATGCCATCACCCGAGGGACATCGAGACGCTCGAGCGCACCGCCGAGCCGAGCGTACTCGGGCCGAAACTCTCGGCCCCAATGCACGATGCAGTGCGCTTCATCCACGGCGACGAGCGGAATGGGAACGCGCGCGAGCGTCCGCAAAAAGGGCTCGTACGTCAGCCGCTCGGGCGCGACGTACACAATCTTGTACCGCCCGCGACGCATCCACGCCTCGCGCTCCCGACGCACGTCGGGCGGAATCGTCGACGCAAGCCACGTTCCGGGAATTCCCCGTCGATCCAGCGAGGCCACTTGATCTTCCATCAACGCGACGAGCGGCGAGATCACCAGCGTCGTGCCCGCGAGCAACGTCGCGGGCAGTTGATACGTCAGCGACTTCCCGCCTCCCGTGGGCGCAACCAGCAGGACCCGCGAGCCCTTGGGCCATGCCGCCGCGATCACCTCGCGCTGCCACGCGAACAGCGTCCCGTGGCCGAACCGCTCCAACAACGCCTGCTCGAACAGCTCCCACATCATGACCGGGCACCGTAGCGACCGAGGCGCCCGCACGCCATCCGTGCAAGCAGCTCGTGTGACATACTCTGTCACGGTTTTCCTTCGCGGACTCCGCGTGGGCCGAAGCTGGTATCGTCCAGCGCCATGTCTGGCACGCACGTCCCGCTCGCCGTGACCGTCCGCGCAGGTCACGTCGAAGGCCTGCACACAGGCTCCGTGGCGGTGTGTGACGCCGACGGGATCTTGCTCTCTTCGCGTGGCGATTCATCGCACCCGACGTTTTTCCGCTCGTCGTCGAAGATGCTCCAGGCGCTGTCCGTCGTGTCCAGCGGCGCGGCCGAGCGATTCTCACTGACACTTCCGGAACTCGCGCTCACGTGCGCGAGCCACAACGGCGCCGACGATCACCTACGGGCCGCCGAGAGCATTCTCGCCAAGTGTGGGTGTTCGGTCACCGATCTCGGCTGCGGCGCCCACGAACCGTACGACCGCGTCGAGATGGAACGGCTGCTCCGCGCGGGCGAGGCGCCCACGGCGATCCACAACAACTGCTCGGGAAAGCACTCCGGCATGCTCGCGGTTTGCAAAGCCGAAGGCTGGCCGACGCAGGGGTACACGAGCCTCGAGCATCCGCTTCAGCAGCGCATTCATGAACAGATCGCGACGTACAGCGGAACCCCACGCGCGGACATTCCCACGGGCATCGACGGCTGTTCGCTCCCGACGTTCCTTCTCACGATTCGCGCGATGAGCACGGCGGTTGCACGTTTCATGCGCGCGTCGTGTCGCGAAGGAACTCCGGACGCCACGATCCGTGCGGCCATCGCAGCCCATCCCGAGATGATCAACGGCGTCGGCGGATTCGATACCGAGATCGTGCGCGTCACGCGTGGCCGGCTGATCGCGAAACGCGGCGCGATGGCGGTGTTCGTCGTCGGCGCAGACGACCCGGTGCGCGGGCCCGTGGGCGTGACCGTGAAACTCGCAAGCGGCGATCCCACAGCGATGCCGGTGGCTGTGATGCACGCGCTCGAAGCCAACGCGCTATTGAGTCCCGGGGAGATCGCGCAACTCGAGTCGTTCCGCCGCACGGTGATTCGCAATTGGAATGAGATCGAGACGGGTGCGGTGGAGGCGGTCGGGTGAGGCCGCCGCCCAATCTTTGCCGCGACAACGCCGACGGGTATCGCGTTACGACGAACTGAGATTCCCACGGCGATCGTGAGGCTCGTGCTGACACAGTGCCTCGCGAAACGCGACGGCCTTGGCGCGCGCCGTGACACCGTCTGCGCCGTACGTCACCGCGTGCCCCATCTTGCGACGCATCGCCGCACCGCGCTTGCCGTACAACACCACGTCGACGACGTCGGGATGATCGCGCCACGGTGCGAGATCGAGGTCTTCCGTGCGGCCCTGCGCAAGCCACACGTCGCCGAGCAGATTCGCCATCGCGAACGCACCGGGCGCCACCATCCGCGGCTCGGTCAACGGCACACCGAGCAACACACGGGCGAGCAGATCGTACTGGCTTGCCGTGCAGGCCGAGCGCGTCACATGACCCGAGTTGTGTGGCCGCGGCGCGAATTCGTTCACAAAGATTCGCATGTCCTCGACGTCGACACCGCTGGTCACGCCGACGCCGGGACGACCCACGAAGAACTCCGTGGTGAGCAACCCAACGAGATCGAGTTCGCGCGCGGATCGTACCGCGATCTCCCGCATCGCCGTCGCGACCGCGGCCGAGACACTGGCGGGCACGACGGTGGTGTCGAGAATGTGATCCTGGTGAACATTCTCGAACACGGGGAAGCTCACTTCGACGCCGGACGCGTCCCGCGCGACGATGCAACTGGCCTCCAGGACCATGTCCACGACCTCTTCAAGCACCACCGGCACGAACGCGACGCCATCGCGCGACGCGGACTGCACGAACGCTTCCATCGACGATGGCCCGTCGACTCGCCACTGTCCCTTGCCGTCGTACCCGCCCCGGGCCGTCTTCACGATGAATGGGAATCCGAACGCGGTCGCGGCCGCGCGAAATGTCTCCACGGTGTCTGCAACCGCGAATCGAACGTGCGGCAGTGCGTGGTCGCGAAGAAACTGCTTTTCCCGAACGCGATTCTGCGCGACGGCGAGCACGTCGACCGACGGATGAATCGGCACGCGCCCAACGAACGGACGCAGCGGCTCGCTGTCCACGTTTTCGAATTCGTACGTGACCACGTCGCACATCGCCACGAACTCCGCGAGACGCGCGTCGTCGTTCCACGCGCCTTGCACTTGCAACCGCGCGGCGCGGCACGCGGGGGCTTCGGGGTCCGGGTCGTACACCACGGGCGCGCCGCCGAGACGCACGACGGATTCCGCCAGCATCATCCCAAGTTGTCCACCGCCGAGGATTCCGACGCGTTTCATCTCAGCCACCGGCGGGTGGTGCCTTGCCGCGCAAGCGCGCTTGAACGGTTTCGTTTCCCGCGAGGGCCTTGGCCGCGCGTTCGTTTCGGTACGTCTCCAGCTTCGCAGCGAGACCGGTGTCCCGCCCCGCGAGAATCTGCACTGCGAACAGACCCGCGTTGGTCGCACCCGCCCGCCCGATCGCGAACGTCGCCGTGGGAACGCCCGCGGGCATCTGCACGATGGAGAGCAGACTGTCGAGTCCTGACAGTGCCTTCGATTTCACCGGCACGCCGAGAACGGGCAACGTAGTGAGGGCGCTGACCATGCCGGGCAAATGCGCTGCGCCTCCCGCGCCTGCGACGATCACACTCAGTCCGCGTTCTCGCGCAGACTTTGCGTACGCGACCATGCGATCGGGCGTGCGATGCGCGCTCACCACTTCGATCTCGTACGCAACGCCGAATTCGCGCATCACGTCTTCGGTTGCCTCGAGCGTCTCGTAGTCGCTCTCGGAGCCCATGATGATCCCGACGCGCGGCGTGTTCACGCGCCCATGAATACCACTTCTCTTGCGCCCCGTCCGTTGGCACACTCGCGGCGTCATGAATCTCGCCACCGGTCGTCGCTGTCGCGCAGTCGGACTCGGGGTCGTGGGACTCGTCTCGGCCCTCGCGCTCAGCGTGCGCCCGGCGCTCGCACAGGTCCTCCCGCACGAGCCGACCATCGACCGCTTGCCGAATGGACTGACCGTCGTCGTCCTGCCGTTCGATTCGCCGGGGATTGCAGCGTATTTTACCCTCGTTCGCACGGGTTCTCGGGACGAGGTCGAGCCGGGTCACTCCGGCTTCGCGCACTTGTTCGAGCACATGATGTTCCGCGGCACGCGAACACTGAACGCCGCGCAGTACGAATTTCGCATGCAAGCGCTCGGCGCGGACAACAACGCCTACACTACGGACGACTTCACGCTGTACACGATCACGCTTCCGTCCACGTCCGTCCCGGGGCTGATTCCCGTCGAAGCCGATCGATTTCAGCACTTGTTCTACAGCGAGCAGATGTTCCAGACGGAAACCCACGCCGTCCTCGGCGAGTACAACAAGAACTCGGCGTCTCCATCCCAAGGCATGTGGGAACAGCTCAGCGAACTCGCCTTCTCGCAACACACGTACGGCCACACGACCATGGGCTACCTCCGGGACATCCAGGCGATGCCTCGGTACTACCGGTACGCTCAGCAGTTCTTCCGTCGTTTCTACACTCCCGACAACTGCACGATCATCGTCGCCGGCGACGTCCATAGGGACCAGATCCTCCCGCTGATCCAGCAGCACTACGGTCCGTGGGCCGGACACCGGGCGACACCGACGATCCCCGTCGAGCCCGACCAGACCGCTGCGCGATCGCGCGCGCTCGCGTGGGAAGGGACAACGCCGAATCGGATGATCGTGGGCTACCGCATTCCGGCGTACGTGTCCGAAACGGTCGATGCCGTCGCGCTGCAAGTCGTGCACTCGCTCGCGTTCACGGAAGCGTCGGACCTGTACCAGCGGCTGGTGGTACACGATCAGCACTTGCTCACGCTGGAGAGCTGGCGTCAGGACTTTCACCGCGATCCGCAGCTCTTCATCGTCGAAGCGCGTCTGACGCCGCAGATCACGTTCGATCAGGTCACCCAAGCGATCCAGGACGAGATCGCGCGAATCGGTCGCGGGGAGTATCCCCGGGAACGCATCGCCCAAGTCGTTTCGAACCTTCGGTACTCGCTCCCGATGGAAGCGCAGACTCCGTCCGACGCCGCCAACCTCATCGCGCGTTTCGTCGCGATGACCGGCGATGTCCACGCGCTCGACCGCTACGTTCAACACCTGCAAGCCGTGACGCCCGACGACGTCGCGCGCGTCGCGAGAACGTATCTCCTGACCGCGAGGCGTTCCGTGATCACCGTGATGCAGGCCGATCGCGCGCCCGCCGGAACGACGCACTTCGGACCCAACGGCTCGCACACGGCCGCACGGAGGCCGCATTGAAACCGGCCGCGGTGGTTCTCGCACTAGCGTGTGTCGCGTGCGGGGCGAGCCGGCCGCCGCCAGTGATCCCGCAGCCGCTCGCGGAGGCCGTCCCGCAGCATCCCGTCACGCGACCCTCCGACGACGAGCCCGAACCTGCGCCGCCTGCCGTCCTCGTGCCGGTGCTCGAACAGCGCACCGAGTCCTCGCCGCTCGTCACGATCCGCGTCGCGTTTCACTCGGGGAGCGCGGACGACCCGCACGGACGCGAGGGCGCGACGAACCTCGCCGCGCGCGTAATGGTCGAGGGCGGCACCGAGGCGATGACGTACGAGCAGCTGACGCGGGCGATGTTTCCGATGGCCGCGCACATCGCGTTCGACGTCGATCGCGACGAGACCGTGTTCGTCGCGCAAGTGCACCGCGACCATCTCGCGGCGTTCTACCCGATCTTCCGTGACGTGATTCTGCACCCCCGCATGGCCGAGGCCGATTTCCGCCGGCTGCGCGAACTCACCCTGTCCGATCTCACGCAGGATCTCCGCGGTGCAAACGACGAGGATCTCGGACGGGAATACCTCCAAGCTCTCGTGTACAGCGACCATCCGTACGGCCATCCGGCTCTCGGCACCGAACGGGGACTCGCCACGCTCGACTTCGAAGCGCTGCGGGCACATCGCACGAGCGTGTTCTGCCGCGCACGCGTACTCGCGGGCGTCGCGGGGGGCTATCCCGAAACGTTTGCCGCGCGTCTGCGTGCGGACCTCGGTCAACTCCCCGCGTCGTGCCCTGCCGCGGTTGCACTGCCGACCCCTGTTCGACCTCGAGGGATGCACGTCTCCATCATCGACCGCGCGGCCGCGAACTCCGTCGCGATTTCCATCGGCTTCCCGATCACCATCACGCGGCGCGATGCGGATTTTCCAGCCGTGCAATTCGTGACGAACTATTTCGGCATGCACCGCCAGTCGTCCGGCGTGCTCTACCAACTCATCCGCGAAGCGCGCGGACTGAACTACGGCGACTACGCGTACGCCGAGCACTTCGATCAGGAAGGCGGTAGCCGCTTTTCCCGCCCGAACGTGCAACGACGCCAGCAGTACGCGTCGATCTGGATCCGTCCGGTCGCGCCGATTCATGCGCACTTCGCGCTCCGCGCCGCGATGCGTGCGCTCACCCGGATGTTGCAGAACGGCATCCCCGCGGTCGAGTTCGAGCGAACCCGCACGTTTCTTTCGGGCTACGTGAACCTGTTCTTGCAAAACGAATCGACCCGCCTCGGGTTCTCACTCGACGACGTGTGGAACGAATTGATCCCGGCGGACGGTGGGACGGGAATTCCGGGAACGTCGAGCGCCGGCGCCGCGCACCCGACCGGCTCGTATGCAGAATATCCGCTACGAATGCGCTCGGCGTGGACCGCACTCGTTCCCGACGCGACGATGGCCACGGCACGCCGACACCTCACGGCCGACGACGTGTGGGTCGCAATCGTTGCGCCGAACGCGCAGTCGCTCGCGACGGCGATCGGGGCCAACACGCCGTCGCCCATTCGCTACGACACGCCGAAGCCGGCCTCCGTGGTCGCAGAGGATCGGGAGATCTCGGCGTTCCGGCTCAATGTCCGCCCGGCCGACGTGCACGTCGTTCCGCTCGCGGACGTGTTTCACTAGCGGTACGGTATCGCTCGAAGGTGGGCACGCGATGAGTTTTCCGTGGGTGATCGTCGGTGGGACCGGATACGACGTGGAAGACGTCGATCGCCCGCAGACACGCGAGATGCAGTGTCCGGCGTGCGACAAGCCGGTGCGATTCGTCGAGAAGTTGTTGATCAAGAACTTGCGGGTGTTCGGCGTTCCCATCGTCGGCGTGGAGAAGGGACGACGGGTCTTCGAGTGCCCGCACTGCAAGGCCTGCATCGAACCGGACGCCTCGCAAAGCGATGCGACGGAAGAGGGTCTCGCGCAGCCGCCGTCGCTCAGTGATTTGTTGAAACGGGTCGACGCGGCGGAGTTCGACATCGAGTTGTGGTCCCGGCGCGAAAAGCTGGCGCACGAGCGGGGAGAGACGGACCTGCAGCGTGAGGCAAGCGAGCGGCGCGAGTCGGCCCGAGCGCAACTGGATCTTCTCCGCGAGGAAATTGAATCGTTCGAGAAGACGGGAAAGAAATTCGCGCGGGCGGCGAAACCACCCGTGGTGTTTCGCGCGGGCGATGCGGCACCGACCGAACGCGCGGCGGCGTCCGACGATCGCGAATTCGCCGCGCTCAAGGCGCGATTGGCGGCGCGACCGGAGGCGGAGGGGGCGAGCGGGAGTGGAGAGGTTGTAGTCGCCGAAGGGGAGACCGCGGGGAAGAGCGCGGAGGAGAATTCGAGCACGAGCACGAGCACGGGGGAAAGCGCGGCGGAGAGCGCGGGCGCGGGGGAGAGCGCGGGGGAGAAAACGCGTGAGGCCGCGGCTAGGCCAGCGGAGGACGACGTGGACGTCGAGAGCGAGTTCCGTGCGCTGCGAGAGCGGATGAAGCGTCGGGGTGCGGGCGATGCAGGGGAAACAGCGCGGGATCCGGCGGAGGGCGCGGCGAGCAGCGCGGGCAACGCGGGCAACGCGGGCGACGAGGACGATCCGATCGCGGCGCTCAAGCGCAAACTTCGGAAGTAGTGACAGCCTGACACGCGCGTGCCTGGCGCGCGTTCGATGCCATAGCGCGAGCCAGCAGCGTTCGGTGCGTGATCGTCGCGCCCGGCGACATCGCGAGCGTGCGCGCGGTGCCGAGCTGCCTCTCGCGTTCTTCGAGCACCCGGTTGTCGTCGGACTGCGCCGCCATGCGCGTCGCGCTCAACAAGGGCAACCGGGATTGCACGTGACGCCGTCGCAGCACGCCGAGCCGCCCGTGCCCCCACACAAGATCGTGCCGGCCGGGCAACATCGACCGTCGCACACGCGCGTTCCGCACACGCACTGTCCCGAGCCGTTGCAGACATAGTTGGTCGTCGTGCACGCCCCGCACGATCCGCTGCATCCGTCCGAGCCACAGACGCGACCCGAACAGTTGGCGACGCACACACACTGTCCGGATCCGTTGCACGACTGTCCGCCTGGACAGCTCCCGCACGAGCCGCCACAACCGTTCGCCCCGCAACTCCGGCCGCCGCAGTTCGGCGAGCACACGCACTGTCCCGAGCCGTTGCAGTTCTCGCCGCTCGGGCAGGACCCGCACGAGCCACTGCAGCCGTTCGGACCACACGAACGCCCGGAACAGTTCGGCATGCATCCCGGCACGTCCGGAGCCGTGACGTCGACCGGAGTCGTGTCGGGTGTCGAACTGACGTCGGTCGACCTGACGTCGGTCGACACCGTGCCGTCGGGCATACCAACGACCGGCATGTCCGTCGGCGATCCATCGCCGCCCGTCGCGTCGTGACGCGGCCCGTCGGACACGCCGCCCTCGGCCGGAACCGGTTGCAGCAACGCGGTCCGTGGGATGCAGTCGCCGCGATCGCCGCAGGTCATGCCCAGTTCCTCGCATCGCACGACGGTCGTGCAGTCCGCGTCTGGCACGGACCGGCAACCCGTCGACGCCGCTGCGCAGCTCACGGGCAGGAATACGCGAACCACGCCCGCGAAGCGGGGGGTGAACCGAAACGTGACGGTCCGTCGCAGCCGCACCGCGGGTTCGGTCCCCGTCGCGTCGGCGACCACTTCAATCTGCACGAGCACATCGCCGTCGCGGGGTCCGTCCGCCGGGGGCACGACCCCCATCGACGCAGGGAAACGCAGCGTGCCCGCGCCGCCGGCCGTGCGCGACGCGCGGACGATGCTTCCGGCCATGGCGCTCGGCAGCCGTACCTCGACGAAGAGCGACGCGGCGCGCGACGAGGGGAGGTCCGTGTCGATCACGATCAACGCCTGTGTCGGCGCGTACGTGCACCCCGCGACGACCGAGAGCCACACCGCGAGCCCGATCGCGGCGCGCACCACGGGACGGACGTGACGGACGCCCCAAGGACGCGTGCCGGAGCGGTCGAGCGAGGGCGGTCGGACCATGGCAGCACATTCTCGGGGCGAACGTGACCCGACGCAAGATGGGCTCGGGGCGCGTCGTGCGTAGCGTTGCATCGCGCGCGGTGTTCGTGGACGGAATCGTCGTGCCGCGCGATGCTCGATGCGGCGATGGAGGAGCCCGCGCGATGAGCTACCGAAGCCGCGCATACGCTACTGGCCTCTGCACTCCACCAACCGGCCCTGCACGCGTCCCGCCCCGAGCATCCCACACAGTGGGTTGGCGCAGTTGCCTGGTACGTCCGAGCACGACTGCTCCCCGGCGCTGCCGCAGTTCGCGACGACGGTGCATGGTGGCGTCTCGCAGCGCAGCGGTGGCGGCGCAGTGCCCGCGTCGCTGCCACCGAAGCGCCGCACGCAGAGCTGGCCGGAGGCGCACGTCGTGGCCTCGCACGTGACGGGTCCGGCCAAGTTGCTCGGCGGACCGCCCGGGTCGGCGCAGCCCACCCACAACGCCAACGTCAACAGCGTCGTCGCAATCCGGAACTGTGACACTCGTCTCATGAGGTCCTCCAACCCTGAGCAACCTGTACTTCCACAGACGGGTTCCAGGCACGGGCGCGCACGCGTCCAACTCCGGCCGCAGGCTCGTTCGGACATTGAGTAACGGGCGTTTCTTCGTCTCCACCGGGGATCGCTGACCGGCGGCGATCGTACCACGGCCGCGACCCGATCCATACGGCGCACGCAGCGCCGAGAGCAGCAGTGCCATTCCTCGAGGCTCGTTGGCGTTGGGACGCGTGCCCGCTGTGGTAGGCTCGCCCGCCGTGACTGCACCGCAGGCCGATGTCGGGACGGAGTACGTGGTCGACGCACACGGTTGCGACGCCGCTGCGTTGCGCGACCGCGCGCTGCTCGACGAATTGTTCCGCGACGTCGTTGACGCGCTCGGACTGCTGCCCGCGGCAGACACCCTGTGGAAGATCTTTCCGTCTCCGGGCGGGATCACTGGGTTGCTGTTGCTCGAGGAATCGCACCTGACTGTGCATACGTTTCCAGAGCACCGCACTGCCGCGTTCAACTTGTACTGCTGTCGCCCGCGATCGACCTGGCCGTGGCACGACGAATTGTCCGCGCGACTCGGCGCGTCCCGCGTGACGGTTCGCGCGATCGAACGTGTCGGCGGCGCAGAGCGACCGGAGCGCAATTCCGGTGACACCCGCCACGGCCCGAGGAGGCCCGCCGCATGAACAATCTTCCTGCATGGCTTCACGCCCTCGCACAGCAGGCGGGGCAGTTGCCCGCGGCCCGCGACGCGCAACCGTCGATGCTGCAGAACTTCATTCGCGGGGCGATTGCGTCGATCGTTTACTCCGTCATCGGCATCGTGATGTTCGCGATCGCGTTCGTGATCATCAACAAGGTCGTCCCGTTCTCCATTCGCAAGGAGATCGAAGAGGACCAGAACATCTCGCTGGGGATCGTCATCGGCAGCGTGTTCATCGGCATCGCGATGATTCTCTCCGCCGCGATCCGAGGGTGACTCGATGCCCGTGAAGGGCGCGACCGCGCTGCTCGCGACGGCGGGCGTCATTGCCGCGTGCGGGCTGGGCTACGAATTGCTCGCAAGTGCGATCGCGAGCTGGGTGCTCGGCGACGCCGTCACGCAATTCAGCGTCGTCGTCGGACTGTACCTCTCGGCGTTGGGACTGGGCGCACTCGTGTCGTCACGAATTCGATCATCGCTCGCCACGCACTTCGTCCTCGTCGAAATCGCCGTCGCATGCGTCGGCGGAATGCTCGCTCCCGCGCTATTCGTCACGTTCGCAGAACCCAGACTCTTCCGCGCGACCCTGTACATGGGTGTCGTTCTCTGCGGCATGCTCGTCGGCCTGGAGGTCCCGCTGCTCACGCGAGTTCTGCGCTCCCGTGCGGACTTCCAAACGGCCGTCGCGCGCGTCTTCGCGTACGACCACGCGGGATCCCTCGCCGGTGCGCTCGTGTTCTCGCTCTGGCTGATGCCACGCGTGGGTCCACTTCGCGCGGGGCTGCTGTTCGGCATCGTGAACGCTACGGTGGCGTTCGCGAGCACGTATCTCTTGCGGTCGGAGATTCGCAGCCCGCGTTGGTTGCGTGCTGGCGCGGTCTGCGCTGCGGCGCTTCTCGCAGTCGTCTACGCCCGCAGCGCTCGATTGATCCACGCCGTCGATGGAGATGCACCGCGGGCGCCAAGCGGCGCAAACTCGGCCGCACGATGAATCCCACCAGGCGAGAAGTGCTCGCGGCATTCCTCGGCTTGCCCGCCGCGCTGGCCGCGTGCCGGCGTGGTCGCCGCGGGAACTACGGCGGCCAGATCGTTGGCGCGAACGTTCGGGTCGGGCACTCGCTTCGCGTCGCCGCGACCGCCGGCGCGTCGCTCGGTCCAATGCGCACGGAGCGAGCCCGCGTCGTGATCGTGGGCGCAGGTCCGTCGGGTCTCGCGGCCGCGTGGCGATTGACGCGTGCGGGGTTCGACGACTACGTCATTCTCGACCTCGAAGATGCTCCCGGCGGCACGTCGCGCAGCGGGCGCAACCGCGTGAGCGCGTACCCGTGGGGTGCCCACTACGTGCCGCTTCCCACGGCCGACCAGCCCGCGTTCGTGACGTTGCTCCGGGAGATGGACATCGTCACCGGAACCGACGCCGACGGTGAACCGGTCGCGCGGGAGGAATCGCTCGTTCGAGACCTCGACGAGCGGCTGTTCCACGCGGGGCGCTGGCACGAGGGGCTGTACCTTCGGGACGGAGCGAGCACGCAGGATCTACGGGAAATGCAGTCGTTCCGGGACGAAGTCTCGCGCTGGGTCGCCCGTCGCGACGCGCGTGGGCGCCGAATGTTTGCGCTCCCGATGGTGCACGGAAGCGACGACGACGCGGTACGACGGTTGGACACGATCTCCATGGGCGCGTGGATGCGCGAGCGCGGATTCCAATCGTCGAGACTGCACTGGTGGGTCGACTACGCCTGCCGCGACGACTACGGCTTGCAGGCCGCGGACACGTCCGCGTGGGCGGGCCTGTTCTACTTCGCATCGCGCGTCCGTCGCGCCGGCGAAGCCGCGCAAGAGCTGATCGCCTGGCCCGAGGGCAACGGACGGCTCGTGCGGCATCTGGCCGAAGCCGCCACGCCCGCGCGGCTGCGAACGGGGCTGCTCACAACGGACATTCGCGTCGTTCCAGGCGGCGCGGAGGTCACGGCCCTCGCCGCCGAAACGCGTTCGCGAACCGATTGGCGTGCCGAACAAGTCATCGCCGCGATTCCGAAGTTCGTCGCGCGGCGCGTGGTCGAAGCATGGCGCGAGCATCCGCCCGCGGGAATCGACGCGTTCACGTATTCGCCCTGGATGGTTGCCAACGTCACGCTCCGCGGTCGGCCACGCAGCGAGGGCGTCGGCATGGCGTGGGACAACGTCTTCTACGACAGTCCTTCGCTCGGCTACGTGTGTGCGACGCACCAGTCCATGCTCGATCATGGCCCGACCGTGCTCACGTACTACTACCCGCTGACGGGCCACGATCCCAACGCCGAACGTCGACGTTTGCTCGCTGCGAGCTGGACGGATTGGGCCGACATCGTCGTGACGGACCTCGCGCGCGCGCATCCGGGGATCGAGTCACTGATCGAGAACATCGACGTCTACCGCTGGGGACACGCGATGGTGCGTCCCGTTCCCGGCTTCGCATGGAGCGGTGCGCGCGAGCGTGCGGCAGAACCCGTGGCCGATCGGATCTTCTTCGCACACAGCGATCTATCGGGGCTCGCACTGTTCGAAGAAGCATTTCACCGCGGCATCGTCGCCGCGGAGGGAGTCCTGCGGGCACGCGGATTGTCGTTCGAGTCGTACGCATGACCGTCGCGCCCGTCGTCGAGGCGCGGTCCTCGGGCGCTCGGAGTGCGCAGCGCTGGATCTTCTCGCGCAACGGCGACGCGGCGGCATTCGTCGCGCCAACCGTCCTGGCGTTTGCGTTGCTCGCGGTGGGTCACGGGACGGGTCTGTCGTCCCGGCCGGTTCCGCTCTGGTTGTGGTTCGCTGCAATTCTCGTCGTCGACGTGGCGCACGTATGGACCACGGTCTTTCGCGTGTATCTCGACCCGGACGAAGTCCGGCGACGCCGCGCACTCTACGTGACGGTCCCGATCCTCGCGTACGCGGTGGGCGTCGCGCTGCACGCGGTGCGTCCGCGCGCGTTCTGGATGACGCTCGCGTACCTCGCGGTGTTTCACTTCGTGCGCCAGCAGTACGGCTGGGTCGCGATCTACAAACGACGCAATCGGGATACCGCCGCCGTCGACAACGTGCTGGACACGGCCGCGATCTACAACGCCACGCTGTTTCCGCTGCTCTGGTGGCACGCGCATCTGCCGCGTTCGTTCGAGTGGCTGATCCAAGGCGACTTCGCGCACGGCGTTCCCGACGCGCTCGTTCGCGCGTTGCATCCCGTGCACTTCGCCGTGATGGGCGTGTGGGCGGCGCGGCAGATTCAGCGATTCGCGCTCGAGCGCACGTACAACGTCGGCAAGATCTACGTCATCGTGACGACCTGGGCGTGTTGGTACGTCGGCATCGTTCGGACCGACGGCGACTTCGCGTTCACCGTCACCAACGTGTTCATCCATGGCGTTCCGTACACGGCGCTGCTCTGGCGCTACGCACGGCGCAAGTACGCGCCGAGCGCGCGGGAACGATCGCCGTTCGCGGCCGCGACGATGGGTGAATGGATCGTGGCGCGCGGCGCCGCCGTGTACCTGCTCGTGGTGGTGGCACTCGCTTGGTGCGAAGAAGGACTTTGGGACCAACTCGTCTGGCACGAGCGACAGCGCGTCTTCGGCGACGCGGGACTGCGCGTTGGGGGATGGGTTCTCGCAGTCGTCGTCCCGCTCTTGGCCGTGCCCCAAGCCACGCACTACCTGCTCGACGGCTGGATCTGGCGGATGGGCCCGCGCAATCCAACGCTCGCGCGCGACCTCGGATTGGACGCCGTCACCGATCGATCGGATTGAGCACCTCCGCGAAACCCGCGTCCGCGAAGTCCCTGACGTTGCGCGTGTAGAACCGATCGACGCCCTGCGCGCGAAGTGTGTGCGCGAGCGCGCGATCGAACACTCGACGCGAGGGAAAGCTCTTCTGCGCCATGTCGACCCGCAGCAGCTTCCACAAGTCGTGATCCCAACCGCACCGCGCGCACCCGCTCTGCTCGACGAAGGCGACGCGCAGGTAGGCGTCGGCCGCACTGAGCGGATGCGCGAGAATCGAGGGATTCCGAATGGCGCGGTAAAACTCGATCAGGACCTGGTCGGCTACGATCCAATCGTCAGGGTGTGCGACGAGCGACTCGAGTACGGTCCGGGCCCGAACGTGCTCGGTACAACTCGAGTTGAACGCGTAGACGAGAATGTGCGTGTCGAGACTGTTCATTCGGTCCGCGTGTAGAGCGCGTCGCGCATCGCCGCGGCCGAGACGTTGATCTTGCCGCCGCGAAACACCGGAATCTTCGCCGGGGAAATCTTGCGCGGGCCGTCAACAACTTCCCGGCGGGCGAGCCACGCCTCGGTCGCACGGCGGATGATCTCGCTGACCGGTTGATCGTCCGACCGCGCGACGGCGCGCAGTCGTTCCATCAGCGGGTTCGGGAAGAGCACCTGCATCTTTTGCATGGCTCCATGCATCGCATGGATGACGTTCCTCGTCAACGTGTCCGCTCGCAATCCAGCCCTCGCGCGCGACCTCGGTTTCGCGGACACTCTGCCGCGTGCGTAGACGCCCCAAAGTTCGCATTCGCCTCGACCCGCCCGTCCCGCTGCCGGGTCAATCCGTGCGCGCGGACGTCACGCTCGTGAGTCGCGCCGAGACGCCCGTGAAGTTCGTGAAGTTGTCATTGCTCGGTCGCGAGACGGCCGTCGTGAACCCTGGCCGGTACCAGTTCAACGTGCGGAACACGCCAGTGTCACTTGCGGCGTCGTTCGAACCCGGCGCGCTCGCGCCCGGGGAGAAGACCTGTTCCGTGCGATTCGATCTCCCCGCCGCGATTCCCGCTTCGTACCGCGGCGCGTATGCATCCATCGTGTACGAGCTGGGCATTCACGTTTCGATCCCGTGGTGGCCCGATTTGCGCGAGAGCTTCGACGTCATCGTGGGCCGCTCGAGTCCGACCGCCATCGAGCCGAAGCCCGGATCGTTCTGCACGCATGACGGCGGGCCGCGCGGCACCGACCTGTACGTCGAAGCCGCGCTCGACTCCGTGACCATCGCCGCGGGCGGCGTGCTGGCCGGTGCGATCTCGATCAGCAACGTCGCGCACCATCGCGTGCGCGCCGTGGACGTGCTCTTCCACGCGCTGGAGCGCCCGAAACATCCGCGGGCCGGCGCGCTCGAGTCGCAGGCGTTTCGTGCGCGCATCCACGACGGCTCCCCGGACGACGCCGCGCCGTTGCCGTTCCGCATCCGTCTGCCACTCGAAGCCGTGCCGGGATTCGAGTCGCAGGCCATCAGCCTGCACTGGCAGTTGGAAGTCCGTGCCCGCGTCGCGTGGGGCAGCGACGCCGTGCTTCTCGTGCCGATCACCGTCTTGCCTCGCACGGCGGACACGTCGGAGTTGTCGCGGACACCCCGTTGGGTCGCGCCGGTGGGGCGCGAGCGACGGGCGAAGGTGTGGGCGCACGTTGCGGAGAGTGCCGGCCTCGCGAACGACGCAGAGCAGGAACGAATGCTCGCTCGGGTCGGTGACGTCGACGTGATGGTGCACCTGGAAGACCGCGGGGCGAAGGGGCCGCACATGGTCGCGAGGCTTCGCTGGCCAGCGTTGGGTCTAGGCCTCCTCGCGGGTCCGCGACGCTGGAACCCCTTCGGCCACGGTGAGCATTTCGTCGCGGAGATCCCGTTGGCGCGTGGACACCTGGTCGTATCCGCGCGCGAGCCAGAGCAGGCGCGAGATCTTGTCACGGACGGGCTTCGACTCGCGTTCCTCGCGGCGACCGAAGTGGACCTCGGCGAAGAAGGCGCAACGCTCGCAGCGCGTGGCAGTGCGCATTCCGTCGAGCAGCTTCAGAACTTCGTGGCCGGTGCGATGTCCCTGGTTCGAGCGCTCGTCGATGCGAAGAACCGGGTGCCACCGCCGGCCGCCATGCGCGAGTGCGTCGCCGCGTGGGAGCAGTTCGCCGTGCGCGTGGGCGGTCGCCTCGAGCGCGGGCGAATGTTCGTTCACGATGGCCGCTACGGCTCCGAGCGTGTTGAACTCGGCACCCACTGGCACGACGACGGCAGCTTCGCGCGTACGACGCTGACCGTGCGTTTCGAACAACCGCTCCCGTCTCCGCCGCCCGACCCGACGCGCGCAGAGTCCCTCAGTGCGTCGCTTCGGGCCCACGTCGAGGCCCTTGTTTCCCCGGGACGGCGGCTGGAATTCACCTCGGATTTCGTCCGGATTGAATTCGACCGCATCGTCGAACGCCCTGGCGAGATCGAACCGCAGCTCGACCGACTCGCACAGATTTCCCGGAATCTCCGCGGCGAACGCGATCAAGTCCCGTTCCGCTGAACCGAACTGTCCGTGCGGACCCCCGCCCCTAGACCATGATGATTCAACAGGGAGGCGGGGAGAGTGGGAGATCTTCTTTGGTCGGAGCGGAATTGGTTGAACAGTCGGCAGTGAGATCAGACCGAGAGTCTGTCGCGTTGGTCGCGACGTCGATCTCTGCAAATTCCAACCACTCCCTCCCTCCCGACCTCCCTGTGAATCCTCTGGTCTGAATGCCCCGCGTCGCGTTTGCATCATAGAACCCGCGATGACGACACCTTGGCCCCGCACGGGCCGCACGGTGGTCGCAGCCCTGGCGTTGGTGTCCCTCGGCGCGTGTGCGTGTGTGCACTCGCCGGGAGGATCGGCGTCGACCACCGTCGCGCGCCTCGATCTTTCGACGACACCTGCCGTGCGACTGCGGCCTGGTGACGTCCTGGCGATCACCGTGAGCGACGGAACCGACGTTACGTCGATGGTCCGCATCGGCGCGGATGGTCGAGTGAACGTTGCGAACGCCCGACCGATCCCGAGCGCGGGACGCACGCTTACGGACGTCGCGCGCGACCTCGAGCGCGTGCTCGGTTCGCGGCTCACCGAAGTGTCGCTTCACTCGCAGTTGGGCGAGCGCGTCGCGATCAACGGCGAGGTGCGCCGGCCGGGGCTGCTCGTCGTCGCGCAATCGATGACCGTGCAAGACGTGATCGCAATCGTCGGCGGAACGACCGCATGGGCCGACGAGCGGAACATCGACGTCATTCGCACCGGCACGCGCGGCACAGAACACCACCGACTCGCGCTCGCGAGTGCGGCCGCGTTCCAAGTGCAAGCCGGCGACACGATCGTGGTGCCGACCGAACCGCAGGGCCGGATCAACACGACCCTGATCGAGCGACCGTAAGCAACCGTGCAGGAACGGCCGACGCTACCAGGGGCGTACGATGTCCCACAGGTCGCGTGCGGGAAAGTTTCGGCGCATCGTGTCGATCGACCGTCGTATGCGCTTGCGACTCGACGGCGCCCAACTGTCCAGCCACTTGAGATACCGCAACAGCGCGTCGTGATCTTTGCGCGTGTCGAGCGTGTTCCAACCGACCAGATCGGCAAGGCGTTGCACCCACGCCTCGCGCTGGAACTCCAGCGGGGTCACATGCCCCGGGCCGAACGAGGACGGATGCCGGATCCACGTGCCGAGCCAACCATCGGTCGCATCGCGCGCGGCCGGCATGTCGAAGAGCCAGACGAACAACATCACGAGATGCGCGTGATCCCCGGGGGTCAGCACGTCGTGCGCGAGCGTCGCCTGCACCACGGCACCGACGGCCGGCGCCAGTTCGGTCCGCCACGCGCGTGTGGTCAACGCGTCGCGCGCTGCGACGAGCCCGGGAAGGGCGTCTTCGTCGCTGGCTTGTTCGGTGCAAAAGCGCAGCAGCGCTCGTACGGTGGTTTCGACATCTGGCTCGTTCACGTCCTGCCCGCTCATTGCAATCGTCCGTTCGAGAACCGCGACATACACAGCGTCGGGGCCATTGGGCAAGCGAAGGTCTGCCTGGCCTGCGTGACGCGCCCGGTCGCGCCCGGCCGAGTGACAAGAATTGTCAGCCCATCGCAAAAACTGTCAGCTACCTCTGAAATCCCTCGACGCCGCGCGGATCTCCACACGGAGCCCCGTCACGCATCGCCGAAGGTACCACGGTGCCAACCGCGGAATCGTGCGGAATTCTGCGATCTAGCATCGGGGCGCGACTTGCCCGCGACGGCGCCCGGGGTTCGAGGCGTTGGCTCCTTCCGCGGCCCGGGCCTTGCTCTGGATGCCCCGGCAGCCAAGTGCGTCGCGCCTGGAGCGCGAAGAGGGTGGAGATGCTGACTCAACGATCGCGACGGAACCCGCACGGATTCACCCTGATCGAACTGATGATCGTCGTAGCGATCCTCGGGATCCTCGCCGCGGTCGCCATCCCGGCGTTCGTGCGCTACCTCCGACGCGCCAAGACCGCGGAGGCCGTCGACAAGCTTGCGTACCTCTACCGTACGTCGAGCACGTACGTCACCGCCGAGCGCGCAAACCGAGGTGTCGTGGGCGGCGTCGTGGTGATCATCTCGCCGCGCTTCCCGGATCCGGCGCCGCTCACGCCCGCCGCCATTCCCGCGGGTACGCGCGTCGTGGACCCGGCCGGAACATGGAACGGCCCTACGTGGCAGGCCCTGTCGTTCTCGCTCGCCGATCCGCACTACTACGCGTTCCAGTACGTGTCGTCTGGAACGGGAACGACTGCGCTCTTCTCCGCACGTGGGCACGGAAACCTCGATGGCTCGGGAACGTCGTCGACATTCGAGCGTTCGGGCGGGCTGAACGCGGCCCTTGAAGTGCAGGGCTCCGGCGGCATCTGGATGGCGAACGAGCTCGAGTAGCTCGAAGACTCATGGTCGGCGGCGAGCAACCGCGAACACGGGCAACCCGCACGCGATGACGAACGCCGAGAAGATCGTGTGGCGCGGACGCGAGATCGCGTAGCCGGCGACAACCGCAAGCGAGCCCAGCGCGAACAACACGATCGGCCAGGGATACAGCACCGTTCGGTGCGGCCGCGCGAGACCCGGCTCGCGACGTCGCAAGACAATCGTGCCGATCGCTCCGAGCGCGTAGAACGGCCATGCACCGATCACGAAGATCTCTCCCAGGCGCCCGACTGGAGAACCGACGTAGACCGCGGCCAGAATCCCGCACGAGAGTACCGAGGCGTCGGGCACTCCCGTCTTGGACGCATGCGCGAACGCGGGTAGAAAGTCCCCCGCGCGCGCCACCGCGAAGACCACGCGCGAGCCGCTGAACAGACCGACGGCGCATCCGCCGAACGTCGAGACCGCCACGAGCACGGAGAGCACGCTGCGCCCGGTGCGTCCACCGATGCGCTCGGCCAAGACCGCCGCAGGCGTGTCGTTGGCGGCGAGCGCGGACGGTCCGAGACCCCGCAGGTATCCGATGTTCGCGACGAGGTACACGACGACGACGGCACACGTCCCCAGCACGAGCGCGCGCGGGATGTTTCGCTGTGGATCCCGCACCTCGCCCGCGACCGAGGTGATGTCGATCCAACCGTCGTACGCCCACAGGACCGGGACGAGCGCGGCGAGCCACGTCGACCATCGAATCGCGTGCCCGACGGTGGTCGGAGTTGGGCTCTCGATTGTGCCGCTCCATCGCGACGCCGCGACGATCGCGATGGCCGACACCGCAACGATGCCCACCGTCTTGATCCAGGTCGCACCGTCCTGCAGTCGAGTGGCGGTGCGTGTGCCTTGTAGGTTGGCCGCGACGATCACCGCAACGATCGCGATGGCCAGCGCCGTCTCGCCCGGTCCGCGCCAGCCGAGGAGCACGCGAACGTGTCGCGCAGCGATTTGCGCGAAGAACCCGACGCTCGACGGGACGAGCACGGCCATCATCGCCCACGCAAACGTGAACGCGACGGTCGGGCCGTACGCGCGGCGAAGGTACACGTACAGCCCACCGGTCTCCGGGATGGACGCACCGAGTTCCGTGAACGAGAGCGCGCCGAGAAGCGCGAGCAAACCGCCGACGGCCCAGAGCGCGAGCGTGGCGTCCGTGCGAGTGATCAACAGCGCGACGTCGTGCGGCGTCGCGAAGATCCCGCTGCCGATCATGGCGCCCACGGTCAAGAGAACCGCCGAGCGCAGGCCGATCTCGCGCCGAAGATCCATCGTGACGGTCAACCCGACAGTCGTTCGAGCGCCGTGCTGACTTCCGACACGACCATCGAGACGAGCTGCTGATACTGATCGTCGCCCTCCGCGCGCGTCGCGTCGGCGGGCGCGCCCGTGTACGCGCGCTCGAGACCGATCTCGCGAAACGTCTTCTTTCCGGCACGAATGGCGTCGGACAGGGACGCGTCGATGGCGGGTAGCCCGCGGCGAATGGGCTCTCGCACGGCCGTCGGGTGCGCGGCGAGAACGAGCGATGTCTCGTACGAGCCGGCGTGGCAGTTGCCGCGCTTGAACTCGGCCGAAAGCGTCCGTCCCCACGCGGGTCGGAGCTGGTTGGCAAACACGACGTCGGCCGGCGACTGGGCGATCGATTCGACCGCACGAGTGATCGTGTCGACGTGCGCGGGTTCCAGGTGATGGTTCAGGACGCACACAAGCGCGAAGCCGCCCGCGCGGAACGACGTGCACGTCTCGCGCACCAGTGCCTCGAGCACGTTCGGCGAAATCGTCACGACGCCGGCGAATCCGGCAGCGTAGTTCGTCACGCCGTAGGCAATCGCGGGCGCGGCCACCGCGGCGACTCCGAGACGCCGCAGCGCGAGAACACTTCGTCGCGCGTGTTCCGTCGCGAGCAACGCGTCGGTCGCGAGCGGCAGGTGTGGCCCGTGAGGCTCGGTACTCCCGATGGGTAGCAGCACGGTGGGGCTGGGTGCCGCGAGGAGCTGCGCGCATTCGTCGGTGGTGAAATCGCCGAGAAATACCGGCAGTTCGTGCCATTCCGGAACGGCGTGTTCCAACGTCCGGCGCGTCGCTTCGCTGCTCATGTCTCGCCTCTCGATTCCGTCGCGCCGAGCGGGATCCCCTTGCGGCGCGTGCCTTGAGCGTCTTGCGATCGACCTTGCCGCGATCGCTTTTCGGCAGATCCGGGACGAACTCGACCTCGCGCGGATACTTGTGCTTCGTCAGCCGCGATTTCGCCCAGTCCTTGAGCTGTTCCGCGAGGCTGGCGTCCGCAGTGTGACCTTCGCGCACCACGACGTACGCCCGGGTTTTCATCAGCCCGGCTTCGTCGACGCCGATCACGGCGACTTCGGCGACGGCAGCATGTCGGAGAAGGCACTCTTCGACTTCGATGGGCGACACCCACAGGCCCGACACCTTGATCAGGTCGTCCGCGCGGCCTGCAAACCAGTGGTAGCCGTCGGCGTCGACGCTGAATAGATCGCCCGTGCGGCACCAGCGCCCGTGAAACGTCCCCCAACTCTTGTCCCGATCGCCCTGGTACGCGAGCGCAACGCTGTCTCCCGCGACCCACAGCACGCCGATTTCGCCCGTTGGCATCGGCGCCCCGCCCGGTCCGCGTGCGTCTTCCGGGAGCACCCGTGCCTCGTACCCTTCCACGACGCGGCCGAGTGAACCGGGCTTGATGTCCCCGGGTCGATTCGAAATGTAGATGTGAAACATCTCCGCCGAGCCGATGCCATCGTAGACGTCGATGCCAAATCTCGCGTTCCACCGATCGAGCAGCGACGGGGGCAACGCTTCGCCCGCGGAAAGACAAAATCGCAGCGACGACAAGTCCAGGCCCTGTTCGCCGCGCGCGCGCATCGACGCGTCGTGTTCCAACAACTTGCCGATCATCGTCGGAACGTTGGTCAGCACGGTCGGCTTGTACCGCTCGATGGCCGCGATCAATGACTCGGGGGTGGGTCGCTCGGAAAAGAGACCGACGGTTGCGCCGACACGAAACGGGAACATCAAGTTCGTTCCGGTCGCGTAGCCAAAGTACAACCGCGGGATGCTCACGCACACGTCCCCGCGTCGGTAGCCGACGGTGCGCAGCGCGTACGTCTCCGTGTTGAACGCGAAATCGCGATGCGTGTGCACCGCCGCTTTCGACTTGCCCGTGCTGCCGGACGTGAACAGCCAGATGGCCACATCGTCGCGGCGCGTGACCGGCAACGGTGCGTCGCTCGACGGAGCGGACTTCAGCGCCTCGGACAGGATCGCCGAGCGTTTGGTCGGCACGCTCACCGGCGCGGGAAGCGCCTCGGGGTCGCCCTCCGTGGGCGATTCGTGAACGACGAACACGGTCTGCAGCGACGGCGACGACTCGATGGCTTCGTGCAGCGCGTCGACCACGCGCGGAATCGCGATGAGTGCCGACGCCCGCGTGTATTCCAACAAGTACGCAAGATCGGCCGCGGGCGACTCCGGGTTGCCCATCGCGACGACGGCACCGGATTTCAGCGCGCCGAAGAACGCCCACGCGAACGCCGGGAGGTCCGGCAGGACGATCAGCACGCGCTCTTCGCCACGCACTCCGTGGTCGCGAAGCAGCCGAGCCGTGCGCAGGGAACGCGTCGCAACGTCGTCGTACGTGTACGCGTGTGACCCGAATCGCAGCGCCACCGTCGAGCCGAGTCCCTCCGCGATGCGATCGAACAGGAAGTAGTCCGCGAGATTGAAGACGTCCGGAAACACCGGGGACTCGCCGCTGGACATCGTCACGTCCTCACTTCTTCTTCTCGTCGTCCAGCCGCACCGCTTTGAGACTGACCGTGATCCGTCGCGGCTTGGTGTCTTCTTCGCGCCGCAGCTCGGGCTCTGCAGCGGGCGCATCCGACGGCGGTTTCGCGACGTCGGGCTTCGACGCACGCGCGGCGTCCGTCGCGCCGGTCGCGCCGGTCGGCAACTCGGACAGCCGCACGCGCTCGGCGTTCGTGAGTACGCTGCTGATGACCACCCGCTGAATCTCACTGGTGCCTTCGTAAATCCGCAGCGCGCGCACTTCGCGATAGAGCCGCTCCACCGTGGTACCGCGCACGACGCCGAGCCCACCGTGCAACTGGAGCGACCGGTCCACGGCACGCTGTGCAACTTCCGTTGCGTACAGTTTCGCCATGCTCGCCTCGAGCGTGACCCGCTCGCTGCCGCGGTCCTTCGCGAGCGCGGCGCGGTAGATCAGCATCCGGGCCGCGTCGATCTCCGTGGCCATCTCCGCGAGGTACGTTTGCGTACTTTGGAACTCCGCGATGGGCTTTCCGAACTGCTTTCGCGTCACGGAACGCGAGAGCGCCTCGTCGAGCGCACGCCGCGCCATCCCGATCGCCGCGGCACCCACCGTGCTGCGAAACACGTCGAGCGTTCCCATGGCAATCCGAAAGCCATCGCCTTCACCCCCGAGCCGCCGCGAAAGGGGTACCCGCATGCGATCGAAACGAATCGTCCCGAGCGGGTGCTCCGCGAGAGTTTCGATCGGCCCGTCGAAGTGAAACCCCGGGTCCTCGGGACGAATGATGAACGCAGAGATTCCTCGACTGCCGGCGTCTGGCTTCGTCTTCGCGAACAGAACGTAGTGTCCCGCGATTCCGGCGTTGGAAATGAACGTCTTCGATCCGTCGATCACGTACCCGTTGTCGTCGCGCACTGCGCGCGTAGTCATCGCCGCGGCGTCGCTCCCGGCCTCCGTCTCCGTGATGGCAAACGCGGCGAGCGAACGACCGTCGATCACGGCCGGGAGAAATTCCTCACGCTGCGCGTCCGTGCCCGCGAGCACGATGGGGTAGCTCCCGAGGCCCTGCATCGCGAACACGACGTCCGCGACGCCGGACGCCCACGCCAGCATCTCCCGCGCGAGGCACACGGCGCGCACGTCGATTGCTTCGGGATGGCGAACCAGTTTTCCGCCGTACCGCGCCGGGATGCACAGACCGAACAGTCCCGCCTCCGCGAGTCGTCGCGCCATGACCCGACATCGCAGGCGCTCGGCCTCGAGACCCACCGGGCCTTCGCGCGCGAGTTCGTCTTCGTCGGGCCGGAGGCGGTCCATCACGAACGATCGGATCGAGCCCGCGATGTCCTGATGAATCCGGTCGAAGAAGAACGGAAACTCTTCCGTGCTCGACGTGCACTGTGTCCGCGCCGCGCTCACGATGGGTCCTCCGCCGTCGGCCCGCCTTCGAAACGGGGCGGACGCTTGGCAACGTTGGCCTCGTACGCTGTTTTGAAGTCAGGGTGCATCATGCAAATCGCCTGGGCTTGCGCCTCGGCCTCGATCGCCGCGTCGAGCGACATCTCCTGCTCGCGCTCGAGCATCTGCTTGGTCATCGCGTGCGCAAACGCCGGCCCCTCGGACAAACGCCGCGCGATCGCGGTGGCTTCCCGAACGACGTCGCCCGCCGGCACGACCCGATTCGCGAGACCGATCCGCAGCGCCTCGTTCGCGTCGATGATGTCCCCGAGAAACAGCAGCTCACTCGCGCGCCCGTGGCCGACGATGCGCGGGAGCAGGTAGCTCGCGCCCATGTCCGCACCCGAGAGACCGACCCGCGGGAAGATGAAGCCGATGCGCGCGACGTCCGCGAAGATCCGCAAGTCGCACGCCGCAGCCATCACCGCGCCCGCGCCGACGGCCACGCCGTTGATCGCGGCGATCACGGGTCGGCGAACGCGACGGATGCTCGCGATCAGCGCTCCGGTGATCCGAGTAAACTCGAGCAACCCCTTCATGTCGCGCGAGAACAGTTCGGCAATGATGTCCTGAACGTCGCCGCCCGAACAAAACGCCCTGCCCTCGCCCGTGATCACGACCGCGCGAACGTCGACGTCGGCGTCGATGCGGGTGAAGAAATCACCGAGCTCTCGGTAGATTTCAAAGGTCAGCGAGTTCAGGCGGGCGGGTCGATTCAGCGTGATCGTGCCGACGCCGTGCGCAAGCGAAAAGCCGAAACCCTTGGGTGCGTGCATGGCCATGTCGAGTTGGCCGGCAGACTACATGGGAATGCGCCCCAGACGAAAGCGCGCTGCGCGCCCTGGATCATTCACAGGGAGAGCGGGAGGAAGCGAGGTGTTTGAATTTGCAAAACCCAATGTCGACGCGCGCAAGACCGCTCGACACATCCAATTGCACCACAATTGCTGCTCGACTGTGCTCCGAACAACCCAAATCTCCCTGCCTCCCCGCCCTCGCTGTTCAATCTTCCGGTGTCATCGAGCGGGCAACACGGCCGTGGCCTCGATTTCGACTTTCGCGCCGAGTTCCACCAACGCCGCGACGCCGACGAGCGCCATCGCCGGGAACGTCTTGCCCATCCGCGACCGCCAGGCCTGGCCGATCTCCCGAGTCCGCGACCGGTACGACTCCACGTCCGTCACGAACACGGTCATCCGCGCGATGTCCTCGGGTGCGCCGCCCGCCGCCGCGACCACAGCCAGCACGTTGGCGAGCGCCTGGTCGAACTGCGCCACGAAGTCCTCGCTCACGATCTGCTCGCTCGCGTTCCAGCCGACTTGCCCCGCGACGAACAGCACTTCCCCTGCCGCGGCGATCCCGTTGGCGTATCCCTTGGGCGTCGGCCACCCATCCGGCTGCACGGCACGCATGTGCGATTTCATTTCATCACCTGTCCGCCGTCGACCACGATGCATTGTCCGTGAATCCCCCGCGCGTCTTCCGGGACGAGCATCGCGACGGCATGCGCGACCTCGCCCACGGTGATGAGTCGTCGCTGCGGAGACATCTGTTCCAGAGTCTTTCGGGCCTCGTGCGCGGACCGTCCCGACGCGCTGGCGATCCGATCGACCGCCCGTTGCGCCATGTCCGTGTCCACCCAGCCCGGGCACACCGCATTGATGGTCACGGGCGTGCGACCAAACTCCGCGGCCAGCGCGCGGGTCAGCCCGATCACCGCGTGCTTCGATGCACAGTACGCAGCCGTGTACGCGTAGCCCGTCAGTCCCGCGTTGGACGCGACGTTGATCACGCGGCCGTAGCCACGCTTCGCCATCGCGGGCATCACACCGCGGCAGAGGCGGAACACCGAGCTCACGTTTACCGCGAACGTGCGCTCCCATTGGTCGTCCGAGACCTCGTCCAGCGGCGCACTCTCGGCAACGCCGGCGTTGTTGACCAAGACATCGACCGGCCCGCACGCGCGCTCCACCTCCGCGAGAACACGCCCGGGCGCGTCTCGATCGAGCATGTCCGCCACGACGACCGTCGCACCGATCGCGGAAGCCACGCGTTCCAACTCGTCTCGCGCGCGGCCGGTGATCGCCACGCGAAGCCCGTCGCGTGCGAGGCGCTCGGCAACGGCAGCACCGATTCCCCGGGACCCACCCGTGACGAGCGCAACGCGTTTGGCGCTGTCCATGCCGGCCATCGTGCCACGCGGACGAGCGAAGTTTGGGAAATTTGTGATCCGCTGCGCGGGACCGCATCATCCGATGCAGTGCGCGCAGCATGAACGTTCGGCTGAACATCGACCTCGGCGAGCTCGACGGCGAATCCGAAGAACTCTACGCGTACGCACACCTCGCAAACGTCGCGTGCGGAGGCCACGCCGGCGATGGCCCATCCATCGACGAGGCGATCGAGCGCTGCATCGAGCGCGGGACCGATTGCGGCGCGCATCCGTCGTACCCCGACCGCGCGAATTTCGGGCGCGCCGCGTTGCAGATCGCCGCGAACGCCCTGCGATCGCACGTTGCCACGCAGTGCGAGCTTCTGCTCGAGCGGACCGAGCGGGCCGGCGTCTGTGTGACCCACGTGAAGCCCCACGGCGCGCTCTATCACGACGCACATCGCGACCCCGGGATCGCGGCCGCGTGCGTGGCGGGTGCCGTCGAAGCGCTCGGGTACGACATCGCAGTGATCGGTCCCGCGGGAGGTGCGCTGCACGTCGCCGCAACCGAAGCGGGGCTGGCGTACTGGCGCGAGGGATTCGCGGATCGCGGGATGCGGCGGGACGGAAGTCTGGTTCCCCGCGGGCAGCCGGGCGACGTAGTGTCCGACCCACGCGCGGCTGCGGCGCGAGCGCGGGCGCTCGTGGACTCGGGCGACGTCGAGACGATCTGCGTGCATGGTGACTCGCCCGGGGCCGAAAGCCTTGCGCGGGCGGTGCGAGAGGTACTCGACGTCGCGAATCGCACGGACACGGGCGGTGCGATCGCGAAGCGCTTCGGCGATTCGGCGATTCGGATCGCGCTTCCCGCCACGGTCGCTGCGCGCGCGACGATGGCGGCGTGGCGTGCGCTTCCGGACGTCCGCGACGTCGTGTGGGCCGGAACGTCGGCGGGCGTGTTGTTCAAACGCGCCGTGCGCGACTCCGACATCGCGGCGTGCGCGCGAGCGGTCGTGCGCGGTGCCGAGCCGCTTCCAGCACAGACACACACGCTTCGCGTCCGGTACGACGGCGAAGATCTCAGAGAGATCGCGGCATACACATCGCGCACGATCGACGAAGTCGTCGCGTTGCACGCCGGCACGACGTACACCGTGCGGATGCTGGGCTTCTTGCCGGGTTTCGCTTATCTGGGCGACGTCGACGAACGCATCGCGATTCCTCGCCGCGCACACCCCCGCACACGCGTGCCTGCAAACGCCGTCGCGATTGCCGGGCGGTACACGGGTGTATATCCGTTCGCGTCCGCCGGCGGCTGGAACCTCGTGGGCACTGCCATCGACGGCACGATGTTTGACCCGGCCGCGGGCCCGCGCTTCGGCGTGGGCGACCGAGTGACCTTCGTGCGGGCATGACGTTGCGGTGCATCGATGTGGTTGGGTCGCGCGCGATCGCGACCGTGCAAGACCTCGGACGTCCGGGACGAATGCACGAAGGCATTCCCGCCGGTGGCGCGCTCGTCGCGACTTGGCTGCGGTGTGTGAACGCTGCGGTCGGCAATCCCGTCGGGCTCGCGTGCATCGAGTGGACCGGCGAGATCACGGTGCAGGCGAGCGACGCCGTGACGGTGGCATGGGGACGAGCGCCGGAGGTGCGCACGTTGCGCGCCGGCGAAACGCTCACCGCGACAACGCCGCGAGACGATCGCGTCGGGTATCTCGCCGTGTCGGGCGGTTTCGACGTGCCGGAAGTTCTCGGCGGCCGCGGGACGATGCTCGTGGCGGCGTTCGGCGGCTGGCACGGGCGGCTGCTGTGGGCCGGTGACCGGTTGCCGGTCGGGCGAATTTCGCACCCGTCGGGACACGCGACGTCGGCGAGCGCATCGTCGACCTGGGAGCCTGGTGAGCCCATCCGCATCGTACCCGGACCGGACGTCCACCGATTCGAGCGCGGCGCACTTGCGACGTTGCTGCGCGAGCCGTTCGCGATCTCCCGCGTGTGTGATCGCGTCGGAACGCGGCTCGACGGTCCCGCGATCGGCCGCCGCGAGCTCGACGATCGCGAATCAACTGCGACGTTTCCCGGGGCCGTGCAAGTGCCTGCGGGCGGGACGGCGATCGTGCTCGGGCCGGACGCTCCGGTGACAGGCGGCTATCCCGTTGTCGCGGCGGTAGTGTCGGCAGACCTCGATCGCTTCCACGCGCGCGCGCCGGGAGCGGCGGTGCGATTCGTTCGAGCGCGTTCGGGCTAGCGCCGGCCCTTGAATCCCATCATTTCTTGCACGACGTGCTCGGACGCTTCGGCGATTTCAGCGTTCTCACGGTCACGGTCCGCGCAGTCCTCGCACATCTTCTTCGCCTTGCTGCCGCGGCGCACGGTCTTCAGTTGAGCGACTTCGTCTCCACATTCCTTGCAGACAGGCATTGGGGTCTTGCCTCCGGTTGGACGCACGCTCGATGCGCGCGCGAGCCAATGGTACCGCACGTTCGCGGCTACGGTCAGCACGGACGGTCACTTACAGAGTTGGTTGATCGCCCACGTCTCGCGGGCACGAAGCGCGCCAAACTGCAGCCCCATCCCGGCGCCGCCAGACCAGCGCACGGTGCACGGAATCGCTGCGATTTCCGTGAGGGCGGGCAACCGGACGCTGGCCGTGATCTCGGCACCGTACGGCACGAGCGTCGCGCACTCGATGAACATCCCGCCGAGCGAAATATCGCGCGATCGCGCTTCGATCGCGGCACCCTGCCACTCGAACGTCACGACGAGCGCGACGGGATATCTTTCGTACCGGCGTTTGTTCTCAGTTCCCACGATGGCCTCGACGTCCACTATCATCTTTCCCCTGAACGACATGTCGCGCAAGAACAATCCCGATCGCTCGGACGTTCCAAACTCGATCGTCGTCGGTGTGGTGATCCTGCTGCTGGTGATCTTCGTCCCGATCGTTCGGCCGATGCCGGCGCTCCCGACGCACCTCCCGCCAGTCCGGTACGACGCGATGGCGATCGAACGATCGGCACTCGCAGGCGCGGGGCGCCCGACGCCGGCATTCGTGGACGAGGCGTACACGCTTCTGTTGCGAGCGATCGGGGAGCGGCAGCTCGAGGGCGTCGGCCCGCTGCAACGTGAATTCGCGGCGTTCATGTACGACTTCGCGGGGGAAGACATTCGTGCGCGGCAGGCCGTTCGGCAGCGCTACCTTCGCGAATTTCTGCGCGCGCGGCGCGAACGGCGGCCCCATCCGCTGCTCGGCGTGGCGCGGCGACATCGACTGCTCGCGCCCGAGTCGCCGCCGTGGCTGAGCGATGCGATGGTGATCGCGTGGTTCGACATGCGCTGGGAGATGCTGGCGGCGCGCGACTCGGCGACCGGAGACGCCCCGGCGCTCGATCGGTTGCTCCAACGACTTCCGCCGGAAGAGCGTCGAGCGCTGGCAGCGTGGATCGTGGCGTCGGAGTGCGACGCGATTCTCGGGGCGCCGGCCGGGGCGTCGTTCACGCCGCGGCATTTGGAGGGGTGTGCGTCGGTGCGGCGGGAATTCGTGGGGCTCGCGTACGAAATGGATCACAGCTACCCGCTCGACGAGGCGCGAGGGACGATCGAAGTGTTGCTCGCGCGGGGGTTCGAGCAGCTCGCGCGGGCGCTGACCGACGATGACCAACGAGCGGGCGCGCGGGCAGGCGCGCGCGACGCGTATGATCGCGCCAGCGGGTACTTCACGCGGTTGCTTGCGCAGGCACCGTCGCGGCGGATCCGACGGTTCCAGGCCGGCGTGCTCGCGGCGGCGACGGACTAGGGTGACGGGGCCGAAAGTTAAAAAGTTAAATAATCAAATACCACCCGCATAGCGGGTGGTTTGATGAAGGCCCCTCCGAAGGGGCCTCTCGGATTTTGAAGGGAGCTATGCTCCCGGTCGGCGTGATGAAGGGGACTCAAGCCCCCCGAGTGGGAGCTGTTCCTGTCGTTT